>Ga0138256_10000794_pt1 | contig 34022 bp, 26 predicted proteins | sample KNB2016incub_MG_FD_105486 | JGI IMG/M metagenome (GOLD analysis project Ga0138256, IMG submission 105486) | Active sludge microbial communities from wastewater in Klosterneuburg, Austria - KNB2014incub_MG | ecosystem: Engineered > WWTP > Activated sludge > Unclassified | place: Austria... | reverse complement strand
TGCTCCGCCGTTTACATTTATAATGTTCGAGTCAAGCTCAAGCTCATTAATGCAAGCAAGACTCTGCGCGGCAAACGCTTCGTTAAGTTCTATAAGATCTATATCAGATTTTTTCCGTCCGGATCTGTTCAGTACTTTACGTACAGCAGGGACGGGACCAATACCCATACAGGAAGGATCGACACCTGCTACAGCTGAGGCAATAAATCTAGCTCTTGGTTTCAGATCATGTTTTTTTATAAAATCCTCAGAAGCGATCATAAGCATACTTGCGCCGTCATTAATTCCGCTTGAGTTTCCGGCAGTGACAGTGCCGTTTTCTCTGAAGGCAGGTTTCAGTCCGGCAAGTTTTTCGACAGTAGTATCGAATCTCGGGAATTCATCAGTGTCGAATAATATTTTTTCCTTCTTAGTTGAAACATCCACAGGTAAAATTTCATTCTTAAATTTTCCTGATTCAATTGCAGCTTTTGCTTTCATCTGAGAGTTGTATGCAAACTCATCCTGAGCTTCTCTTGATATTTTATATTGTTCAGCTACATTCTCAGCTGTTTCACCCATTGAGAACGGGTGATACATTTTCGCAAGTTTTTTATTAATGAATCTCCATCCTATAGTGGTGTCAAACATTTCAGCGGTCCTGCCAAAAGCATCCGGATTTTTAGCGAGAACAAATGGCGCTCTGGTCATGGATTCGACTCCTCCGACAATACAGCATTCTCCTTCACCGCTCTTAATACTTCTTACACCGTCTGCAAACGCCTGCATTCCGGAAGCGCACAGTCTGTTAACAGTTACACCTCCGACTGTGACGGGTAGTCCTGCAAGAAGCACGCACATTCTCGCGACGTTCCGGTTTTCTTCCCCGGCGCCGTTTGCATTACCAAGGATAACATCTTCAATTTCCTCCGGAGAAATATTCTTATCCGTAAAATTCCTTTTTACAATTTCAGAGATAAGCGAAGCAGCCATGTCATCAGGTCTGATATTTTTTAAAGCTCCGGCAAACTTTGCAATGGGAGTTCTGACAGCATCAACAATAAATACATCTTTCAATAGAAATACCTTTCTGTTAAATTAAAATTGGATTCAAATTAAACAATTAAACGTTCTTTTAAAATTAAATTCAAACTGCATAAAAATGATCACTGATATTTATAAATTAATATGGATCAGCAGCAGATACCACAGCCTTAGCACAGTCACAGACTCCCACATCACTCATACACACTATCCCATCTCATTCATAATATCTTTACCGCTCCTTTTCTCCTCCATTGTTATCCAAAACGTTTTCGAAAATAAATATATATGTGTGATTTTTCATAATTTAAAGTTTTCTAATAAATAATTAGTATAACCGCCTTTGAAAAATTGCCGAAAGAATTCATAAGCAATTGCGTCAATAAAATTTCCTTGTCTGTCCCGAGTACTCGGGATGCGCAGCAAATTTTGAGTTGGAAATTTATAGCAATTGTGAGATGAATTCCGGCAATTTTTCAATCCCGAGTTCTCGGGAAGATTTTTCTTTGTTTCTTTTTTTTTATCTCTCAAAAGAAAGAAAGTAAAGAGCAGCTCATCTCTAATTTAAATGCCTGATGTTTTGGACAGATGTGTTTCTCCTCACATTAATACTACAATTAAACAATATTTTTATCCCGACAAAATTTATATTTTACATAAACTTATTTTACATGCTCAGAAATTTTATAAATTCGATTCTCAAAAATTCCGGATACAAACTGGAAAAGATCCGTGTAAAGAAAACCAACGCGGAAGGTTATCCGGAATATCTTGAAGAAGCCGCTGCATTGGAACTTGACGTAAATGAATATCTTGATAATAATAAAGGCTGGATCAAACCTCTCCCCGTCCTTGAAGAAGTTTTCTTTCCGTTCATAAAGAATTTTAATTCACCGGTCATTATGGAACTCGGTCCCGGTACGGGCAGGTGGTCGAGACATATTGCAGAGTTTGCAAAGAAAATAAACTGCAGTGAATACTGTCTTGTGGATCATTCTCCGTGGTTTGTAAATTTTCTCAGCGATTATTTCCGGGAAAATGTTTTAATAAAAGTAAAACAAAACGACGGCATCAGTCTTCCGTTTGAGAAAGGATCTTTCGATGTAATCTTTTCACAGGGAGTTTTACCGGAACTCAAGCCTCCGGTCATTTATCTGTATGCTAAAGAATTTTCAAGAGTCCTGAAAAGCGGCGGTGTATGTGTGTTTGATTACTTTACTTACGACTCGCCGGAAGGATGGGATTATTTTATAAAGGAATCCGAAAAAGGGAATTTATTTTATACTTACTATACAGATGAACTTATCGACAAAATATTTTTTCAGGAAGGGTTTGAATTAATTCAAAGATTCACTTACAGCAAATCAAAATTTCCTGTTTACAGAAAGATCTGATCATCAGAATCTTGCGCTCAGTCCTATGGTAGGAAGTATCGGAAACATACCCACTGTTTTTCTTTTAATGTTCAGATTCTCATCAAGCGAATAATCATACCCCAGAATATTTTTTCTGTTATAAGCGTTTATAATATCAATATAAAAAGACCAGTCAGTTGACCAGAAGTTTGTATAGGCAGTTGCTCGCAGATCCAGTCTGTGATAATCAGGTTTTGTTTCACTGAATTCATTTGCAGCTGTACCAAAATCAAGATTAAATAATACTTCCTGAGCAAGCGGATTTACCGCGATGGAATCACCGATAATTCTCGGTGTGATCCCGACGGGCGGCGTAAATCGGAAGTTTGTTGCAAAAGTCCATCTGGCTCCCAGTTCGAGCCAGTTATTGAAACGGTAATTTAAAACTACATTAGCCGTGTGTCTCTGATCGAATCTGTATGGAGTGGTTATATCGTATTTATTTCTGTCAGAAAAGGACAATGAATAATTTACCCAGCCGTATATTTTACTTTTTGGATTTACATATTTTTTCTCAATGCTGACTTCAAAACCGTAAGCATTTCCGCTGCCAATATTTACTGGGTTTGTTGTAACTGAATCATACGGAAGTTTTTCAGATGACCTCTCCCAGTTAAAAAAACTTTTTATATATTCGGGATCAGTATTGGAAGGATCCTTTATGGAATACTGATATTTATATCCTGTTAATACTTGCTGCTCCAGCAGGTTATCAAACTTTTTATAATATGCTTCTGACTTCATGAACCATTCATTGTTCAGCCATTTGTCAATTCCAAGAATAATATGATACGCGTTCTCAGCTTTCAGATCTTTCTTGTCAGCGTCTTTCAGATCGTAGAATGTCCTTCCGTCCACCAGCTTTTCAAGTCCGGGTGACTGATAATAAACACCTCCGGAAAATCTTAGTGTTGTAACCGGATCCAGCGCATATCCCAGATTCAGACGCGGGGCAAAATATGGTTTCTTTATTATTTGAAAATAATCGAGTCTTAATGATGGCTGTATGAAAAATTTACTGCCGGCTTTGAACATGCTCTGACCATACAGATAAAGTCTTGTATTATTTTCTCCCTCAAGATTAAAATCATCCAGAAATGCAGATGCAGTAGGAAGACTCTGAAACAAGGATCTTAACTGATCATCGACTACTAAATTGTATGAGAGATCTGTTCTTACCACATCAACTCCGGCTCCGAATTCATACGAAGAATTTTTTCCCATAATAATATTATTATTGCTCAGGGAATATTTTCTGAAAGAATATCTGGAATCAAAATTCAGACCAAACAATGCTCCGATCTGTCTGAGACTGTCTCTTTGCTCAGGTGTGTAGTTTTCATCATCAATAAGCGGATCTAATAATTCACTGTTAAAGTCATTATCACCTGTATTTCTGTACCATGAAAAGGTTGTTTTAGATATGAAGTCTTTCTTTGGAGTGAAATGCCATGCGGCTGAAAGCATTTCATTTCTTGAAACGTCATTCACCGCCACGCTGTCCGGATTTGTATTTTCTGCTCCGGGAATGATATCAACACCGTCTCTTGAAAATACACCGTTTACTAAAAACTTACTTTTACCGAAATTACCTAATGCAATTTTAAACTGTATGTCCCTGAAAGAAGGAAATGAAGAATCCTCTGTGATCAGTCCGGCTTTTTTTGCAAAAGGTCCGATTACAAGGTCATAGTATGTTCTTCTCGAAGAGACAAGCCAGGAACCGGGTATGTTAAATGGATTCTTGCCGTTAAATATTACATTGGCATTTGAAATACTTGCGTTGATCATTGAAGAAAAATTTCTCTGCCTGTCGCCTTCCCTGTTCGTTACATCAAGAACAGCGGAAAGTCTGTCACCGTATCTCGCAGGAAATCCGCCTGTAATAAGAGAAATATCGCTGAGGGTTTCGGGATTGAACATACTGACCAGTCCGTATAGTCTGTACGGATTAAAAATTTCCACATCATCAACAACAATTAAATTCTGATCGGGACCTGAACCTCTTATGATAAGCTGTGATGTGAAATCATTCGGAGATGTAACTCCGGGAAGCGTTTGCAATGTTCTGAGAACGTCTTCCACTGCGCCCGGAAGCATTTTTACATTTTCGGGTTTAATGTTATACAAACTGGTCCGCAGATCGTCCTGCCTCTGCCGGAAAATACCGTAAACTTCGATCTCTTCCGTGCTGAATGATTTCTCTATAAGAAAAATATCCAGAACTTTTTCTTCGCCTTCACTGACACTGAGATTCCGGAATGAATAAATATTGTATTCGGGGTAAACTACTTTTATTTCGTATGTGCCGGCTTCTAACTCTATTCTATATTTTCCGGATCCATCGGTATTAACAGTATATTTATTTTCTTCACCTGTAATTTCGACCGGAACACCGGAAAGTTTGTTTTCCTTTTCACTGTAAACATTGCCTGTAATAACCGCTTTAGAAGAATCAGAAACTGTCTGAGCATAAATACCGGGACAGAATATTATTAATAATAGTATAATTGAATATCGCATTTGATTGTTTGTAAGGAATGATTTTTATAATACTGAAGTGAAAACTGCTATGGACTGGTTTAAGTTTCGTAAATCTATATTAATTCTCATTGGATCTGATAATTTTATTCAGTTTAACCGCTGAAGTTCTGATTTTCTCTGAGATCAGACTCAGACTGTCCTCTTTTTCCGCTGCATATATAATTTCCCTGCTTGAGTTTATTACAAAATTTTTCGTTTTGACATTTTCAATCAATATCGCGGGATCATTTCCCTGAGCGCCTATACCGGGTATCAGAAGAGAAACTCCCGGATTCTTTTCCGAAAAATTTTTTATTTCCTGCAGGTGATTCGCGCCGAATACAAATCCGGTATTATCTTCACTGCCGGCTGATAATATTGTTTCAGTTACATGCTCATACAAATGTCTCTCACCGGCTTTCAGCATTTCAAAATCAGCGTAAGAATTATTCGAGGTCAGCGCTAATACGAATACATGCTTGTTGTTCCGTTTTATGAAAGGTTTTATGGAGTCTGTTCCCATATACGGGCTGATGGTAACGGAATCAAAATTATATTTATCAAAATAAACTTCAGCATATTTCTCAGCGGTATTATCAATATCGCCTCTCTTTGCATCACATATTTTTATGAGTTCGTCCGGAATTGCTTTCAGACTTTCTCTCATTGCCTCAATACCCGATTCTTCGAGATATTCATAAAAAGCGATGTTGAGCTTATATCCGGCGCAGATATCTTTTGTACAATCTATAACAGCTTTGTTAAATTCGAGCGCAGGATTTTTGTAATTCAGAAAATAAACGGGTATCTTTTGTAAGTCTGTATCAAGTCCGATAACGAGATTTGATTTATTCTTTTCCCTTATCAGTTCTGACTTCTGCGTAAAATTCATTAGTTAATTTTTTGTATTCTTTGAAATGATACTTGATTGATCTTCCTACTATCTCATTTGTCTTGGTATTTTTATTATCCTACTTAATATGGCCTTTGATTTCATGATCAATTATTGTATTTGTTATAGTATTTTTACTGTTTCCAGACAAGATTTTCAATGTGTTTTCGAATTCAGTGTTTTGGTTAACATATTCTTTTAAAGTCCGGATATAATTAAAGTTATAATAAGAATTTGGATTACTGTCGATAGCATCAATTAAAAATTGTTCTGCATATGCAGTAAAATTAGGTTCTATAAAAGACATAGATAATAAAGCGTATTTCATTCTATCTAAGTAAACAGAATTATTGTATTGGTTATCGAATTCAGTTACAATTAGTTTGATTTTGTCATAACTACAACCGTTTCCAAACTGCTCATACAAATTAAGAAATTTTTCATGTGCTTCCAGTTCTTCTCCGGAAGGCTTCATTATTGAAAAAGTAACTTTGTTAGAAGTTACACTCTCTACTTTTCCATTTACATAGTAATGGAGAAGAACTTCCAATTGATAATTATCTTCCGGTAAGTAAAAAATACGACCAAATACAGAATGTGGAAACTTTTCCGGATTCCCAAAAGAATGGAGCAAATTTATTATTCCCCAAAGTGTATCAGGATAATTCTTAGTCCCTAAATAAGAACCTCTCCCACCAACATAATTCATCGTATCATTTTTTGAATTCAACAATATCAGTTTTATATCTGCACCCGGATCCAGTTGAGGTTTAAAGTCCAGATTTATTTTTCCCTTAACTATTCGAACAAAGTATTCCACCCACACAGGTTCCGATTCAAGATAACTGCTCTTTGAAGTCTTAATACTTATATTAATATTTTGGTTGCTTGCTTCATGTGCAGAGTTACTAATGCTAAAACTGAAGACTAAAGTTGCACTTGCAAGTAGAAAGGTAATTAGAAAAATACTTTGCTTTTTCATTTTTTCAATTTAAGCTCACCACCACTTTAGTTTCATTTTTCTTGCATCCTTGTCGGCATCTAACATGATGCAGGTATTCCTTTTTAAAAATTCTTCCACATCATTGATTCAACAGGTTTATTTGTCTTTCTGTTATACTTAGCGCTTTGTTTTTTATTATATGGTACTAGCACATCTCCTTCTACTTTAAAATAGATCAGCTGTCCGATCGGCATACCGGCATAAATTTTCACCGGCTGTTTCACTGATATTTCCAGTGTCCAGTTATTCTTAAATCCGACATCTCCTTTTCCTGCAGTTGCATGTATGTCGATACCGAGTCTGCCGATGCTTGATTTTCCTTCAAGGAATGGAACGTACTTGAAAGTTTCTGTATACTCCAGAGTAACACCAAGATAAAGTTTGGTCGGATGAAGTATATGTCCCTCTTTCGGGATCTTAAAATAATTTACTTTATTATGAGCTTTGGCGTCAAGCACTTCATCCTTATACACTGCAAGCCATTCGCCGAGATGAACATCATAGCTGTTAGACCCGAGACACTTTCTGTCAAAAGGTCTTACAAGTATATTCTTGTTTTCAATTTCTTTCAGGATCTGTTTATCTGATAATATCATTTATAAAATGTAAAATTTAAAATTTAAAACTTAATATTGATTCCTGTATCTGTATGCGCTCATTCCGATGCCTATCATTACAAGGAATGAAATGAGTGAAGATATTCCGTAACTCATCATGGGAAGAGGAATACCGATCACAGGCATAATGCCAATTGTCATTCCGACGTTAATCACGAGATGGAATAAAATGATCGATGCAAATCCGATACAGGCGGCGCTGAGAAAATTATTCTTTGTAACATTTGCATTGCTGACAAGCTTAAGAATTATGATCATATAAAGAATAAGTATAGTAACAGATCCGATGAAACCGAATTCTTCTCCTATCATACAATAAATAAAATCAGTCCATTGCTCCGGGATAAATTTAAGCTGCGTCTGTGTCCCCTGTAAAAATCCTTTGCCTGTAAGTCCGCCGGATCCGATCGCAACCTTCGACTGAATTACATTATATCCGCTGCCGAGCGGATCTGTCTCAGGATTGAATACCGCTTTAATTCTCGCCTGCTGATACGGCATTAATTTATTATAAAGTATGTCGACAGAATATCCGATTATTATATTTAATACAAGAGCGCCGGCGGAAAGGAAAACATTTCTTTTGAATATGAGCAGAATGATCCCTATTAGTACCAGTGATCCTATAAAATAATTCACACCGAGGAATGCGCCGATCACTGCTATTACAGGTGATAAAATACAGAACAGCGCGAAGGGAGATAATCCAACCCAGAATAAAACCGGCAGGATCATTGAAACGAAAACGAGCGATGTACCCATGTCAGGCTGCCGCATGATCAATGCAACAGGAATCAGTACGATCGCGCATGCTTTGAGGAAATCCGGTATTCTGTTAATATTCCTGAATCCCTCTTCTGACTTAGACAGGAAATTCGCCAGCGCAAGAACAGTAGCAATCTTTGCAAACTCCGACGGCTGTATTCCGAAACTCCCGATGCTGAACCAGCTTTTGGATCCGGATATTTTTTTTCCGAAAAAAAGTACTAGTACTAAAAGTATCAGTGAAATAAAATATAATATATAAGAAGCTTTTGCGATATGTCTCGGTGGGATGTAACTTATAAAGATCATCATTACTATACCGGCAATTGCAAAGATAAGCTGCTTCGTAAAGTAATCCGTGCCGCTTGTATATGTAGCGCTGAATATTGCGATAAGTCCGGATACGATAACAGCAAGTGTCACGATGATCAGCAGCAGATCTACTCTTTCCAGTATACCTTTATTCATGAACTGTCAATAAATATTTTTATTAATCATAATGATTATCACCTACGGACTTTACTTCCGGATCTGTTTCATTAACGGATGCGCCAAGATACTTCAGCATTAATGCAGCTGCAGTCGGCGCGCCAAAAGAAGATCCCCATCCTTCAAATTCACCGAGTACGCAAATCGCTATCCTCGGATCATCAAACGGGGCAAAGCCTACAAACCATGAATGGTTCTTACCGGACGAATTCTGAGCTGTGCCGGTCTTACCGCTCAGTACTATTTCTTCTGATTTGATACTTGCTGCTGTTCCGTTACCGTTTACTACTAAATACATTCCTTTTTTCACAGCTTCATAATATTTCAGCGGCAGGTCAATTCGTCTTTGTTCATACTTAACTATTTCCTCTTCATTATTCATGCTGTTCTTAATTTTTGATACAAAATGCGGCTGACAGTATAGTCCGTTCATTGCAATAGCCGCAGTATAAGCAACCATCTGAACCGGAGACACGCCGAGTTCACCCTGACCGATCCCCAGACTCACAAGTAATCCCTGTGTCCACTTGTTTTCACCATATCGTTTATCAAAATATTCTCTCGAAGGAAGAAGACCGCTGGTTTCATTGGGAATATCGATCCCAGTCTTTGTCCCAAATCCGAACATTTTACTATACTTATGATAATTATCAATGCCGACCTGCAGTCCGAGTTTATAATAAAAAACGTTTGCGGATACTTCCAGCGCTCTTACTACGTTTATGCTTCCGTAAGCGCCGTGATCTGCAAAACTTCTGTTACCGAAAACAAAAGATCCGGGACATGAGATCGTAGATGTAGTCGTGATGATTCCTGCTTCAAGAGCAGCCAGCGACATCATCATTTTCCATGTTGAGCCCGGCGGATATTTCGTCTGAATTACCCTGTTAAAAAGCGGCTTCTGCGGATCAGTCAGGAGATTTGAAAATATTTTAGAATCTGTCTTACCTGAAAAAGCCGACAGATCAAAATCCGGTTTTGAGACAAAGCAAAGTATCTCGCCGTTCCTCGGATCGACTGCAATGATCGCTCCCTGCTTTCCGTAAATTAATTTCTCTGCAAGCTCCTGCAGATCTCTGTCCATTCCGAGAATAAGATCAGTTCCGTTTACCGGAGCAATATCACTTCTGCCTTCATTTAAACTTCCGATCTCTCTTCCTTTTACATCAACTGTGATGAACTTATATCCCTTTACTCCGCGGAGATGATTTTCATAATTTGATTCAAGTCCGTTTGCTCCGATCATATCTCCCTGCTTGTAATAATCTCCGATCTGCTTTTCTAATTGTTTAGGTGAAATTTCATTGCAGTATCCGAACGAATGTGATCCCCTGAAATTATTGGGGTAAAATCTGGTTGCCTCTACCTGATAATCAACGCCGTTCAGCCGGTCCCGGTTTTCTGCTATAAATGAAATTACTTTGAAGTCAACATCCCTTTTCACTTTAGCAGGATTAAATCTGTTTGTTCCTTTTATATTTTTTAATGTCATTGCAAGAGTATCAGCAGACAGCTCAAGCACCGAAGAAATTTCCTCAAGGATATTTTTATCAAACTGATTGGGGGTGATGGTAACTGTATATGAAGGTTTATTATCTACAAGTATATTACCGTTTCTGTCATACATTATACCCCGGGGCGGAGTAACGGTAATTGTTTTTATGGAGTTTTTGTCAGACTCTTTTGTAAGTTCGTCCGAAGTAAAAAGCTGAAGATATGCAAGCCGAATAATAAACAGGGCAAGTATCGACAGGCAGATCACAAAAATTATATATTTTTTTTTATCCAGGTCCAATTAAGCTCTTTAATTATTTCTTTGTTTCAATAACGTTGGAAAATAAAGTTAATAATACACCGAATACTAAGGTGTATATTGATGTCGTAAGGACAAATTTCATAAATACTTCACCGTATGAGATCGATACGCCCTGATAATAGATCCAGAAAAATATACTGTATGCAACAACAGTACATAAGAACATAATTCCGATGATAGATCTTTTAACAGAACTTTTTGAACTGTCCGTATAAGAAAAATAACCGGCGATAAATCCGGCTAAGCTGTAACACAATGCCAGCAGTCCTATAAAGGATCCATTAAGAAGATCCATTGTAAGACCTGCAATAAATCCCGATATCATTCCCGGGATCTGACCTCTTGTTATTCCGATATAAATTACCAGTACTATAACAAGATCCGGAGTAATATTATAGTTTGAAATTGCAATCAGCCAGATAAATGAGACCTGAACGATTATCAGAACGGCAAAGATTATTGCGAATTTTAAATATTCTGAGAAATACAATTTAAACTTTATTTTTTGGAGTAATACTCTTCGAGTATTACTCTTTCATTTTCCGGCAAATGCTTTAAAACAAATACTTCCTCGAGTGCAGTAAAATTTACAAGAGGTTTTACAATTACTTTCTTGAACAGATTATCCAGATTACCTTCTTCTGAAACAATGCCAACGGGAATTCCGGCGGGAAAATAATTACTGTATTCCGATGTTAAAATTATATCACCCTGTTTTACATCCGCGCTCTTTGGAATATTATTGATAATGACATTTTCCGAGCCGTCGTAATTAAGTATACCGTCGACTCTGCTTCGCTGCACTTTCACTGATATGTTAAGATTTCTGTTAAGGAGTAACTGAGCTATTGAATAACTTGAACTCGTTGATACTATTCGTCCGACCAATCCGTCATCTGTTATTACAGGCATATTAATTTTTACGCTGTCGGATTCACCTACATTGAGAGTGATAGTGTTTCTCGCCTGTACCAGAGATTTATTTACGATGCTTGCAATTATCACTCCGGATAAATTTACATTTTTGAGACCAAGGAGTTTTGATAACCGGATGTTTTCCAGCTTGGCTTCCTTTAATTCGGATAACTGATTTGATAATTCAATATTCTTTTCCCTGAGAAACTGGTTCTCTTTCTGAACTTCAAACACATTGGGAACAGCGGATACTCCGCTCTGGATAGTGCCTATAAATCCAACAGCAATAGCTCTGAAAAATCTTACCTGCGAATTGTCATTAGAAAAAATTAAGATGAGGGATAATACTATCAGTAATGAAAATATCAGATATTCTTTAATGTTTAATAAAAATAATCCGATCGCTTTCATTTATACTTATTCAATATTTTCAGCTTTATTAATATTTTTCAAAAGAAGTGAAAATCAATAACAACATAACAATCGCAGATACCTGAATACCGTTTTTATCTTCTGAGTAAAACTTTTTTGTAATGATCAAGATCTTCAAGCACCTTACCTGTTCCGCGGGCAACCGCAGTCAGCGGATCCTCAGCTACATATACAGGGACACCTGTTTCCATTTTAATTCTTTCATCAAGTCCTTTGATCAATGCTCCGCCGCCTGTAAGAAAAATTCCCCTGTCAAGCAGATCTGAAGATAATTCCGGAGCTGTCTTTTCGAGTGCAACTTTGACGGCTTCTATCATCTGAGTAATCGGAGCGTTCAGAGACTCTCTGATCTCAATAGAACTTACTTCAGTGATCTTCGGAACACCGGCCACGAGGTCTCTTCCTTTTACTTCAATTATAACTTCTTCTTTAAGAGGCATTACGGAACCGACCTGACATTTAATTTCTTCAGCTGTTCTTTCCCCGATGAGTATGTTATGATTATTCCGGAAAAATCTTATGATGGATTCTGTAAGTTCGTCACCTGCAATTCTGATCGAAGTCCCGTTTGTGATACCGGATAAAGCGATAACTGCGATCTCAGTTGTACCTCCGCCAATGTCGACGATCATATTTCCGTAAGGCGCCATTACATCCAGACCGATTCCAATCGCTGCAGCCATCGGCTCTGATATCAGCCAGACTTCTTTTGCGCCTGCATGCTCAGCAGTGTCACGGACCGCTCTTTTTTCTACTTCAGTAATTCCGCTCGGTACACATATGACAATCCTTCTCGAAGGCATCCAGCTCGAGCTGATCTTCTTTATGAATTCTTTAATCATGCCTTCGGCAATTTCAAAATCCGCTATCACTCCGTCTTTCATCGGACGAATGGTGTTGAGCTCTTTATGAACTCTACCCATCATTTTTTTTGACTCTTCCCCTATTGCAATTATTTTTCTTGAAGTTACATCATAAGTGACAATTGACGGTTCATTTAAAACAATTCCTTTACCTTTCATATAGATCAGCGTGTTTGCAGTTCCCAGATCTATCGCTATATCATTGGAAAACATTCCTAAAAATGGCATTTAATAATCCTTCAAGTACTATGATAAATTTTAAAAAATTTCTAATGTTTGAAATGTCTTGTTCCTGTAAAAACCATTGCTATATCTTTTTCATCCGCCGCTTTTATAACTTCTTCATCTCTGACGGAACCTCCCGGCTGTATTACCGCTGCCGCTCCGGCTTTTGCAAGTTCCAACAGTCCGTCAGCAAACGGAAAAAATGCATCTGAAGCTGTAACGCTTCCTGTCAGATCATGACCAAACTCTTTTGCTTTCATCACTGCGATCTTGGTCGAATCGATCCTGGACGGCTGTCCGCCGCCTATTGCAAGAGTCCTCAGATCTTTCACAAATACGACAGCATTAGATTTTACATGCTTTGCAATTTTTTCTGCAAAGATCAGATCTTCCGCTGCGATGCTGTCAGCTTTTTTTACCGTAACAAAATTTAAACTGCCGGCATCAGTTTTTGCCGAATCTTTTTCCTGCATTAAAACTCCGCCGGATATTTTTCTGAACTCGGTTTTATCCTCTTTATATCTGAATCTGATAAGCCTTCTGTTCTTCTTTTTTTTCAGAAGTTCTAAGGCTTCATCTTCATAATCCGGGGCTAAAATAATTTCAATGAACAATTTATCAATATCTATTGACGTTTTAAAGTCCAATTTTTTATTAAAAATAATTATTCCCCCGAAAGGCGAGACTTTATCCGTAGAAAATGCTTTAGCGTATGCCTCCTGCAGTTCATCAGATATAGCCGCTCCGCATGGATTACCGTGCTTTATAATTCCGCAGAAAGGTTTCGAGTCACGGAAATCCGAAACTAAAGAATAAGCTGCATCTATATCAAGCATATTATTGTATGAAAGTTCCTTTCCGTGCATCACTTCAAAAATTTCGTCAAAGTCATCTTTAAGTAATACAGCTTTCTGATGCGGATTCTCTCCATACCTTAAGCTCATACCTGTATAAGATCCGATATCCGGTATGTTCATAAATTTACTTTCATCGCCATTAATATTTCCGTAAAAATAATTTTTAATTTCATGGTCATACGCTGATGTAGTCTTAAAAGCTTTGTAAGCAAGCATTCTTGAATACTCCGGGGGAATTTTATTTGAGGTCTGATTCAGGACTCTTATAAATTCTTCATACTGATATTTGCTGACCAGCACATTAACGTGCCTGAAATTTTTTGCTGCAGCGCGTATGAGCGTAACGCCGCCGATGTCAATCTGTTCAATTGCTTCTGATTCGGATACTCCTTCTTTCGTAACTGTTTCTTCAAACGGATATAAATTTACAATTACAAGATCTATAGGGTCAAGTTCAAGATTCTTCATATCAGTGTTATGCTCCTCATTTTCCCTGTCACTGAGTATGCCTCCGAAAATTTTCGGATGAAGCGTCTTCACTCTTCCGCCAAGTATCTCGGGAAATCCTGTCAGATCTTCTGCTTTCGTAACTTCAAATCCGCTTTCTGAAAGGAGTTTGAAAGTACCGCCTGTTGATATAATTTCTATATCGAATTTCTTTAGGCTTTCCGCTAATTCTACAATCCCCTCTTTGTCATAAACACTGATCAGCGCTCTCTTTATCAAATTAATTTACTATAACTTTATTTTTTGAAATAATAATTTTCTTTTCTTCAAACTTTTTCACAATTTCAGGATAATACTTATGCTCGAGTTTTCTGATTTTTTGCATCAGAGAAAATTCATCATCATCGTTTGATACAGCGCAGCACTTTTGAAAAATAATTTTCCCTTCATCATATTTTTCATCTGCATAATGGATCGTTATTCCCGAAACCTTTACACCGCTCTCTATCACTGCCCTGTGTACATTGACTCCGTACATTCCTTTACCTCCGAAAGACGGCAGCAATGCAGGATGAATGTTAATTATTCTGTTTCTGAATACTTTCAATAGTTGAGAGCTTAACAGTTTCATGTATCCCGCAAGCAAAATAAAGTCAATACTTTGCTCTTCCACAGCTGATAAAAATAATTTATCGTAAGATGTTTCGGGGATATCCGGATAAAGCGTGCGGTTAATTACTTTATATTTTATTCCGTATTTAACTGCAGTCTGTACTGCGCCGCAATAAGAATTATTTGTAATAAGAAGTGAAATACTGGACTTAATTTTCTTTCGCTTTTCTGAAAGGATCAACGCTTTAAAATTTGTACCGGTGCCGGATGCAAATACACAAATATTCAATTCTTTTCTTTTGTGTGCAAATTAATCAAATTAAAAAAGAGTTACAATTTAAACAAATGAACAGGTTTGCGGATTTTGATTAATATGAGTATTAAAAAATATTTAATATCAAAATTAAAGAGAGTTATAATTTATAAAAAGAATAAGCCGGGGAAGTTACCTTTCCGGCTTATTCGATAAATTATTATCTGTATAAATACGTAAATTTATTTTACAAGCATCAATTTTTTGGAAATGCTTACTGATCCGCTTTCAAGTTTGTAAATATATATTCCGCTTGAAAGATCTGATGCATTTAGTCTGTAAGAATAATATCCCGCAGACTTAAAATCATTTACAAGTGTCTTTACTAATTTTCCGGACATGTCATACAAATTCAGCATTACATTTTCATTAACAGGAACTGAATAATCTATCTTTGTTTCAGGATTAAAAGGATTCGGATAATTCTGAGACAATTCAAAATTATTCGGAACTCCGATGACTACTTCATTTGCAAGATTGTGATATTCGAAGTTGCCGTTAAAGTCTATCTGCTTAAGTCTGTAATTATAAACTCCTGTAGTAAGTCCTTTGTCTCTGTATGAATAAATCTGACCTTCATTTGTATTTCCGTTTCCGTTTACAAATCCGACTTTTTCCCAGACTGCAGGTGATGATGATCTTTCAATATCAAATCCTGAATTATTTATTTCCGAAGAAGTTGACCAGTTAAGCGTCACGTCATTTCCGGAAATTACTGAAACGAAGGAAGCTAACTCAACCGGAAGTACCATTTCAGGATTTAACTGTGACCTGATCTCTCCTCCGGGGAATTGAGAGGAATGAATATTTACATACCATAATCCTGCGAGCAGCTGAGTTTCCTGAGCTGCAGTTAACACAAATATATTACCGTAACTGCCTGAAGTAACGCCTGTTGGGAATCCGGCGAAACCGATCTGTACAGATGCATTTGCTCCCGGAAGAGCGGGTCCGTGAAAATGCGCTGCTGTTGTTCCGGCTGTAAAATTCTGCCAGTAAACTAAAAAAACGATTGTATTGGTATTGTCATCATATGTACCTCTAAGATTTCCTGATCCGGGAGATGCATTCGGCGGCACTTCTTCCAGTCCGGAAAGTGTTTCGAAAATCTCGAAAATGTTTCCGGTCGGTATCACTGGATTTATCTGTGATCTGATTTCTCCGCCGGGAAAAGCTGTTGAATGAATGTTTACATACCACAAACCGCTGAGGAGCTGTGTCTCCTGAGCTGCAGTTAGTAAAAATGTGTTTGGATAATTGCCTGAAGTTGTTCCTATAGGAAAACCGGTAAAACCGATCTGCACGCCGGCATTAGATCCTGCGGGTGCAGGTCCGTGAAAATGAGCGGCTGTTGTACCTGCCGTAAAATTCTGCCACGAGACAGCAAAGATAAGTGTATTTGTTACGTCATCATAATTTGCGATGAGGACGCCTGAAGCGGGTGATCCATTTGGCGGGACTTCCTCAAGTCCGGAAAGTGTTTCGCTGATGCTGTATGTACCTGCATTTGTTACTGTATTTAAAGTAACAACAAAAAGTAACGCAATTGTTAAAATTACTGCTGTAGTTTTAAAATTTTTCATTTCTCCAGAAATTTAATTTAAAAAATAGTTAGGTTAAAATTAAACAGGGAACCTCCTTTCTGTTTTTTTAATTTATTAAATCAGTTATTTAAAATTGAACAAATTATTAATCCCGTTATTTATATTTATTTTAATATAGCAAATTAATGTTACCTTAACAAAATCATTTTCTTCGTTTCCGTAAACTTCAAATTTTCCGTTACATCCGACTGAATTTCAATCCTGTAGAAATAAACTCCGCTTGGAAGTCCCGCTGCATCCCACTGGGTTTCATATGAGCCGGGATTTAATTTTCTTTCAACAGGCGTATCCAGTGTCTTTCCGCTGATATCCGTGATCTGAAGTCTTACAAAACCGCCTTCAGGAAGATCAAATTTTATTTTAGTAGAAGGGTTAAAGGGATTTGGATAATTCTGATGAAGCCTGAATGATTCCGGGATCTCATTACTAATGTTTGTAATATTGATGATCTGATTAAGTTTATATAATACCAGCTGTCCCTGTATTGTATAATGTGGTTCAGTATGTCCGTTATTATTATAATTACAGTCAGCGCAGGTCTGACCTGAAATACATAATGGATTGTTAGGTCTGCAGAAATTTTCATAAGGATACAGATCATAATCTATTACAACATTCTGACCGGGCGTAACATTTGCGGTTACATCATTATCCCATGGTATCACTCCTGCTCCCGGACACCATCCGGCTCTTGCATACTGCCACGTACCGCCCTGCGGACTGCATGGATTTATAGAACAGTCTGATCTCCAGAGAATCTGATCATACACCTGAGAGCCGACACGGAGCGTATGTATCTTCAGAGAAAACTCCGCTGCATTATCAGTACTCCCCTGCCCGTGACCTGTAGTTATTATTTTTACTTTTGCTTTTGAAATATTCTGATCGATTGGAATATTTCGCGGAACAAGTATATCTTCCGGATTCAGCGCAGGATCTCCGTAAACTACTCTGTTATCCTGCCAGAGATTTATCACTTTATATGGTTTCATTTCCGGTACACCTTCAATGAATGCGAACTTAACTGTTACAAGCCAGCCGCGTGCGCCGCCGATCCAGCTCTCTATGTAACTGCCGAGTCTTACGGAATCATGCAGCAGTGACATGTAATCAGTTACGTCAATTTCAAATACACATTGTCCGGGGTAACCTCCGCCCACTATATTGTATGGCGTAACGACTCTTGCTATCTCATAATTTGTTGTCGAATCCGTATAAAGTTTTATCCAGCCGATCCTGTCCCACGGATCACAACCTGCTGCCGGACATCCTATAGTATAATACATTACTATTTTTTCGTAGCTGATACTTGTATCCGGTAATAAAAAATTACCGTAATGAGTATCCGCCCAGTTCTGAAAGTTCTGATCAAATGTAGTTACCCATGTTGTGTCACCTGCATTTACTGAGCCGGCGGAGACAGTGATCAGGATTATAAAAGCTGCAACCGGAATTCTTATTTTATTTAAAACGGACTTGCAATACCTGTAAGTAAAATTTTTAGTCATGAGCTGAAATAAAATTTAAAAAAAGTTTTTGTAAATTAGTCAAAATATTTTTAAGAAGGTATATGTGCAGAAAAAAAAAGACCGGCAAATTAATACCGGTCTTTTTGGGGATTACGCATGAAACAAATATTTTTTAATACAACATCACTTTAGTGATGATTGCATACTTATATTAATTCGATTTTATAAATAAATGCTTTCTTATATCCGACGGCTTAATTACCGGCGATAAGTTTTTCGTTCTTTCATAAATTTCGTGGTCTATATTAATTTCGGAATTTTCAAAAGAAGTTTCTGAAATTATATCCTGCGGCTCTTCAGGATTTATCAGCGCGCCGCCCGGAGTTATTTTTGAAATAAAATTGAACGCATTGTTATCGGCAATTGCCTGATCACTTATATCAGCAATTCCGTCTCCGTTAAGATCTGTTTTAATATATCCGGATTCGAAATTGAATGCGTCATTGTCAATGAGTGAATTGTCATCTATATCTATTATTCCGTCCTGATTCACGTCTCCGCTGTATATGGTCCACTTCGTTCCTTTCAATAACAAGTTGTCCCCGAACGCTTTATTAGCATTTGTTGTAAAGTTATATGCAAGATAATTTGATGCGAACATCTGAGGCGTCTTGCTCCATGTCTCCAGTCCGTTCCTGTGTTTAAGATGCAGATAATAATTTACTCCGTTTGAAGCGTTGTTAAAAATGAATGAATCAAATCCTGCCGAACTTAGGAATCCTTTTGCTGAATCAATTTTTGCATACGGACTTACCGCGCTTCTCAGATATACTCTCACCGTATCACCTGTCATCGAATTCTGATTATTATCATACAGCCCTTCATATAATGCTGTCAGGTCAAGAACTTTCGCGTTCGTGTTAACGCTCTGGATCCAGTCAATGATTTTTGTATAAACTAAAACGGGTCCGAGCGATAATGGCGAACCTCCGGTTGCTCTCAGACTTGAGAACTGATTTGTCATAAAGAAAGTATTGTAATTCGCTCCTGCAAAACTAACGGCTATGCTGGAGTCAGATCCGTTTCCTGTAACTGACTGAGGTTTAAATGCAGCGCTGCTGCCGTTGACCGGGCTTATTAATTCCGGTGTATACGGATCTGAAACCGAATCCTGCGTGATACCGCTGAAAAAACCTATTCCTCTGAATCTGCTCTGACTCGTGGGAATACTTCCGATCCAGTCATCGCTTATGGTTTTTGCTTTAAGATATTGTCTGAAGAATACAGTATCCGCCGGTGCAGCAAACCCCGTCTCCGGATCATTAGGGAAAGATGTATTGTCACTGAAAACGATCAGCGATTTTTTATTTCCGGCAGTTGAGTTGTCAATGAAGCTTTTTAAGGAATCTCTGACCCAAGGCGAATAACTTCCTTCTTCCTTGAAGTTCACGATCATTACTTTCCATGGTCTGTATGATCCCGTATAATACATTCCTACAGTATCAAAATTATTCGCATATCTCCCGTCGCTGATCACCGCTCTTACCAGACTGTCTCTGTCCTTTTGTTGCTGCCAGAGGATACACATTTCCTTGGCAATTCTTGGAGTGATAGATGAAGTCATTGCATTGTTGGAATTGTTTCCGTCAGAAATAAGAATGGAATCCCTGACTGTATAAACTGTACCTGATATAAATGTCCATGGATCATAGTTTACAAAAGCGTTTGCTCCCGCGGCTAATCCTGAAACCGTTTTTGTGCTTGTATATCCTCCGGGTGAAATAGTTCTTCTGACGCTGAACGAAACCGCGCCTGTACCTGCATTAAATACTTTCCCCGTCGGAGTGAAAGTTGTTGAGTTAAAATACTGATCATATGTCAGTCCGAGATCAGATACTCCGGCATCTACTGCCGCCTGATTTCCCATGACAGATTCTATCGCGTAATTCTGACCGTACTCTCTCGGAAATTCATACGCATTGACATTTGTACCGGGAGGAGCCAGGTAAGAATAATAATTTGCATCAGGTCGTGCAGGTAATTCATAAAACATCTGCTGAGATGCATACGCAAAATCATTTCCTGCATATTCGGTCTGAGCTATACCGACATAATAATGATCGTTTGTTACTATGAACGGTTTCGGATCTGTGATCTGAAATGATTTATAAGTATTCTGATCAGATGCTTTTATTTTATAATGAGGAGATTTTCCTACTATTGTGCCGCTGCTGTTTAATACAATTCCGTAAACAATCTGACCTGCATTGTCACCCGGAAGTTTTATGTTTACATTTCTTATCTGACCGGTGCCTGACATATAATACTTGTTAAGAAATGACAGCTGACCGATCCAGCCGACGCTGCTGTTACAGCAGTTTGAATCAACGTACCTCATCGTATTGGAATTAGCTTCCGAGATAAAAGTCTTCACATTATTTCCATTATCATCATCAGCCGGTATCGATACCGTAATATCGGAAAATCCGTTTAACACTGGAGTAAATCCTAAGAAGTCAACCTGAAATGTATCTAACGGTCCGATATATGGAATCTCGAATGAATCCGATAAATTATTGGTGCCGGAAATATTAAGATTCACCATTAAATTATTGATAGGATTTATTGTAAGATTTTTAATGAGTACAGGAATTTTATCCGGCACTCCGTAACTCAAAGGTATTTTTCCTTTTCCCCATAAAATTTCCACAGATGCATCATACCCGCCTGCGTAAGCTCCTACTCTGATATTATCCACATAATAATTATTACCGCAATTTTCCCAGACTTTGAAATATATACTTGAAGCGTTTTCAGGGATGTCAATTATTTTTGTTCCCCATTCATTACTTTGCGGCTGAAAATACTGATCGGTACCGTTCGCTGTTTGTAATTCCCATCCTTCATAATAGACCAGACTATAATAAATTTCATCTACAGCATCATAGTAATAGATTTCCAGATCATCATAATAAGTATTGCCGTCATCATACGGCGCATATGCATAATCAAAAATAAGTTTATCTCCGGATTGTGTATTCGAAGTAAAATCTTTTGTGAAAATTATATTATCCGAGTAGTTACATTGCCAGGATGAATAGAGCATACTGTAGTTTCCGCTGCCGTAACCGCTTACATAAGCCTGCTCCCATTCAGTTGACCCGTTTAAATTAATCCAGTTTATAGGAGGAAAATTTCCTGATTCAAAATCTTCATCGAGAAGCCAGGTGCCGCGCAAATTCTTTTTAAAAGATTTTTGATTGTCAGAAATAATTTCATTTATTATTTTTTGGTCAATTATCTTTTTTCCTTTTTTATGAAATGAAGATGTTTTTACTTTTTTGGAGTTGCCCACTGAATTTTGCTGCGATACCGCATTCCCCGCTGTTAGGATAATTGACAATGCGCAGATAAATACAAGTGAAATTAATGATTTCATTTTCAACCTTTCGTTAATATTATTTGAATATTTTTTTAAATTCATTAGTATTAAAATAAACTTTCCGGAATTTAATTGTTATCAAGAAACGTATGGCGTACGATGAAATGATATGTTTAACTCCGGAAAGTATAAAAAATTGAAATTGTCACCATACGCCAAGTGGTACAAAATTATATCAATTAATCTTTTATTCCAAAGAAACTTATTTTCGAATTTAGAAACATTAGCCGGTACTTTAATATAAAAAATACTTTAATCATCTGTTCCCGAGCCATATTCGCACTTTTTATCAATCGATTTTTAGAAAAATTATATGTATAAATCAAAATTAATTCAGCTTTTAAAAACGTTTTCAGCAGCGGAATTAAAACAATTCCGTGAATTTACAGCTTCACCTTATTTCAATAAAAATAAAAATGTCATTTCACTGCTTGAAGTATTAAAGAAATACTATCCGGAATTTAACAGTAAGAAATTAGAATCTGAAGAAGTGTTTAAAGAAATGTTCCCTGATGAAGAATATGATTATTTTAAAATTAAAAATATTTCTTCCGATCTGCTTGCTATCAGTAAGGAATTCCTTAAGATCAGTTATTTTCAGAAGAATGATCATCTCAATAATAAGTTTTTACTTGAACAGTTCAGAGACAGGGATCTGGATAAAATGCATGAACAGCTTTTCAAATCTTACAGTGACAGCTTAACCCGTGATCCTGTGAGGGATGAGGCATATTTCCTTAAAATGTCTGATCTGTCTAAAGAATTAAAATCATTTTACTCTCCGAAGAATCCAAATTCTGATTTTGAACTTTTTCAGGATCAGCTCGATAATGAGCTGAATCACTTTCTCATAAATGCTCTTGAGCTTTATACAACAATGCTGCATGAGATCAAGCAGAATAACTGCAGCTTTGATTTGAAAATGTTTGATGAAGTCATGATCTATCTCGAAAAGAATTTCTCAAAGCTTACTCCGGTAATTCAGATGTATTATTATATTACCCTCCTTCTGATGAATAATGATCAGAATATTTTTTACAAGCTGAAGGATATTTTTAAAAAACATTCAGCCAGTCTTAATGAATATCATACTTATATGTATTATTTACATATGTCCGGCTTCTGCGCTGAGATGTATAATATTTACTGCAGTAAAGATTTTATGAAAGAACATTTTTATTTGTCAAAAGACAGTTTTGATACCGGCACAATTTTTATGGGAAAGATAATGTATCTCGATTTTCTGAATTATGTGAAGATTGCTGTGCGGGTGGATGAATATGAATGGGCTGAGAAATATATTGAACAGTATAAGGATATGCTTAATGAAGAAAAGGAAAGCACACTGAATTTTTGTTACGGTTATATTGAATTTAAAAAAGGCAACAGGAGCAAAGCTCTTGAGCTTATGTCAAAGACTAACTTTCCAAATTACATTATAAAGCTTCAGGTAAAAATTATTATGCTGCAGATATTTTATGAGGAAGGTTTTTATGATCAGGCGGTTGCAGGCATAGATTCCTTCAGGCATTTTCTCGGAAGGGAAAAATCCATTAAGGATAATTACAAAGAATCGTTTTCGGATTTTTTGAAAATCACAGGCGAACTTGTCAGGCTGCAGCAGTCAGTTTATGTAAATAATAAGAAACATGTTGAAGCGGAATTAATGAGATTACGGGAAGCCGCCGACAGATCTTCTCAAAATCAATTCGGTATAAAACTCTGGCTTTTTGATATGTTAAATAGTTTTAAAAAGTAAAATCATGGCAAATGTTAATGATCTTCCCTTCATGTTACATAATAGAGTTAAAGGTTTATCATTTATATAGAATACTAATATTTGTAAATTAGAATCATGCTTATCCCTAAACTCTTCACAACTTTTAAATCATACACAAAAGAACAGTTTTACAAAGACCTTGCTGCCGGAACAATCGTCGGAGTTGTAGCATTACCTCTTGCAATTGCTTTCGGGATCGCTTCCGGAGTTTCTCCTGAGAAAGGACTTATCACTGCGATCATCGGCGGTTTTATAATTTCAGTTCTTGGAGGAAGCCGTGTACAGATCGGCGGACCGACAGGAGCATTCATTGTAATTGTATTCGGCATCATTCAGGGATACGGTCTTGACGGTCTGATGATAGCAACAATTTTAGCCGGGATCATTCTCATTATTATGGGGTTAATGAAACTTGGCACTCTCATTAAGTTCATTCCATTACCTCTGATCGCGGGATTCACTTCAGGGATAGCATTGATCATATTCACAACGCAGATCAATGATCTGTTCGGTTTAAAAATTGAAAATCTCCCTCCGGAATTTCTTGAGAAAATTCCGGTGTATATTGCAAATTTTAATTTACTTAATACTGATACATTAATTGTTACAATAATTTCTTTTCTGATAATAATATTTCTTCCTTATATTACAAAAAAAATCCCGGGAATTTTCGTAGCGCTGATTGCCGGTACATTAATAACACAATTCTTTGGACTGGATACAGAAACTATCAGCTCAAGGTTCGGAGAAATACCAAACACGCTGCCGTCACCTTCATTCCCGGAAATTACTTACGCAAAAATTTACGGACTGCTGGGTCCGGCATTTACCATAGCAATACTTGCATCAATCGAATCATTGTTAAGCGCTGTAGTTGCCGACGGAATGATCGGCGGCAGACACCGTTCAAATATGGAACTTGTAGCAAACGGTGCAGCTAATATCCTTTCTCCCATATTCGGCGGAATTCCCGTTACCGGCGCGATTGCAAGAACAGTTACTAATATTAAAAGCGGCGGAAGAACCCCGGTGGCGGGTATTATTCATGCGTTCATTCTTCTTCTGGTAATGATATTTTTCGGACAGTATGCAGGCATGGTGCCGCTTTGTGTCCTTGCAGCAATTCTTGTCGTCGTCGCCTATAATATGTTTGACTGGAGAGAATTCAGATCACAGCTTAGAATGCCGAAGAGTGATGTTGTTGTATTTCTCACAACTTTCTGCCTGACTGTTTTATTTGATCTGACCATTGCAATAGAGATCGGGATGATTTTAACCGCATTCCTTTTTATGCACCGAATGGCAAACGTTGCGAATATCGGGATCATTTCACGAGAGTTCGATGAAAATTCCGGGACTGAAGATTCAGGTGCAAATTCTGTTCAGGGAAAAGAAATTCCGGATGGCGTCATTATTTATGAAGTCAATGGTCCGTTCTTCTTCGGCGCTGCAAGTAAATTTAAGGATGTGCTCAGAACAGTTCATTCAAATTCAAAGATACTAATTTTAAGACTCAGAAATGTACCGGCTATTGATGCGACAGGTATTGCGACGATAGAAGATATTTACGAAGAATGCATTGATAGAAACTCAGTATTGATCTTATCCGGAATTCATGCCCAGCCGCTCTTTGCCGCAGAAAAAGCCGGACTCATTAAAAAGATCGGTGATGATAATGTGAGAGGAAATATTGACGATGCATTAAACCGCGCGCGGGAAATTCTTGGATTACCGCCAAAGGAAATTACTGCATCAAAGGAAAGTTCGGTGGAGAAATAATATTCTTGACCATTTTAAGTTTTAAAAAAAAAGCTCCATACGGGAGCTTCTTATTTATAACCTATTTAAAATCTTACTAAGCATCCTTAAGAGCTTCTGCGCCGCCGACGATCTCAAGAATTTCTTTTGTGATCGCTGCCTGTCTCGCCTGATTGTATGAAAGCTGAAGCTCAAGCAAAAGATCAGTAGCATTCTTAGTTGCGGTTTCCATTGCCGTCATTCTTGCTGCGTGTTCTGATGTATTTGATTCGAGAAGAACTTTCCACATCTGTACTCTCAGCTGCTTTGGTATAAGCTCTTTTATAATTTGAATTTCAGACGGCTCGTAAATATAATCAGTTGCTGTCGTCTTTTCCTTGTTTTCCGTCTTATCAGATTTATCAGTCTTCTTTGGTTTATTTTTTTTAAGAGGAAGGAACTGCTCTTTTACAGTCACCTGTTTTACCATGGTTACAAATTCATTGAAAATAATTTCCACTGAATCAAATGTCTTCTTTTTATAATTATCAACCAAGAAATTAACAATTTCATTTGACAATTCAATAGTCAAATCACTGAATATACCTGTCTTGCTGTAAACAATATCGATATCTCTTTTTTTAAGTGCGTCAAAAGCTTTTTTTCCGATAATAACTACTTTAGTATTATCACCGAGACTTTTAATATAAGTATATGCGTATCTTATTATGTTCGTATTGAATGAACCAGCAAGTCCCCTGTCAGATGAAACGACGACTACGCATCTTGTTCTGATCTCTCTCGGTTCGAGAAGTTCATCAGCGCCTTCGCCTGCAGCGCTTACAAGATCTGTGAGAAGTTCATTTATCTTTTTTGCATAAGGTCTGGAAGCAATGGTTCTCTCCTGAGCTCTTCTGAGTTTCGCTGAAGCCACCATCTTCATTGCCTTGGTGATCTTCTGCGTACTTTTGATCCCGCCTATCCGAACTTTTAATTCTTTTAATGTCGCCAATTCCTGTCCGCTGTATTAATTAATGGTTGACTTGAATCTTTCCGTAAATGATTTTAAAATTTCATCCATCTTGTCAGTATTTTCTTTCACAAGATCTTTTGTTTCCCTGATGCTTTGTAAAATTGCCGGGTGCATATTCTCTACTTCCTGCAGCAGATCATTCTGATATCTCTGAATGTGCGGGATCGGGATCTCATCCATATATCCTTTTGTAGCTGAATATATTATCATCACCTGATTTTCAATCGCCATCGGAGAATATTGTTTTTGCTTTAGTATCTCTACAAGTCTTTCACCTCTTCTGAGCTGCGCCTGTGTAGCTTTATCAAGATCTGATCCGAATTTTGCGAATGCTTCAAGCTCTCTGAACTGAGCAAGCTCAAGTCTGAGTGTTCCTGCAATTTTCTTCATCGCTTTGATCTGTGCATTACCTCCTACCCTTGATACAGAAATACCGACGTTGATAGCCGGTCTCACGCCTGCGTTGAAGAGATTCGGTTCAAGATATATCTGACCGTCCGTAATGGAAATTACGTTCGTGGGAATATATGCTGACACGTCGCCTTCCTGAGTTTCGATCACCGGTAAAGCGGTAAGACTTCCGCCCCCGAGATCATCTGAAAGTTTTGATGCTCTTTCAAGCAGTCTTGAGTGGAGATAGAAAACGTCTCCCGGATAAGCTTCTCTGCCAGGAGGTCTTCTTAAGAGAAGTGAAACTTCCCTGTATGAAGCCGCCTGTTTGGAAAGATCATCATACACTACCAATGCATGTCTTCCTGAATCCCTGAAATATTCACCGAGTGTAGCGCCGGAGAACGGAGCGATATACTGCAGCGGAGCCGGATCTGAAGCTGTAGCGACAATGACCGTTGTAAATTCCATCGCGCCTGCTTCTTCAAGACTTTTTACAACCTGAGCTACCGTCGAACCTTTCTGACCAATAGCTACATATATACAAAATACATCTTTACCTTTCTGATTGATAATTGTATCAACTGCAACAGCAGTCTTACCTGTTTGTCTGTCACCGATGATCAGTTCTCTCTGACCTCTTCCAATCGGGATCATAGCGTCGATAGCTTTCAGTCCTGTCTGAAGCGGCTCTTTCACCGGCTGTCTCTGAATTACACCCAGTGCTTTTCTTTCCAGCGGAAGAAATTTATCAGTATGAATTTCACCTTTGCCGTCGATAGGCTGTCCGAGCGGATTGATTACTCTTCCGAGCATCTGCTCGCCTACAGGCATAGAAGCGATACGCTTTGTTCTCTTGACCTGATCGCCTTCTTTTATGAGTGATGACTCACCGAATAAAATACATCCTACATTATCTTCTTCAAGATTTAATGCAATTCCGAAAACACCGTTTGGAAATTCTATTAGTTCTCCGGCTTCACACTTTGCCAGACCGTAAACCCTTGCCACACCGTCACCTACATACAGCACTGTTCCTACTTCATATACATCGACTTCCGTTTCAAAACCTGATAGCTGTTTTCTGAGTATCGCGGAAATCTCGTCTGATTTTACCTCTGCCATTATTTATATCTCCTGATTATTGTTAAGATTATTTTTTTGAAATTATAGAACTACTTAAAACTGATTAAATTAATTCAGTGAAATATCTCCGGTCCTGAATCTTTCTCTGAGTATTTCCAGCTGTCTCTTAATGCTCGCATCAAGGACGGTATCACTTATTGTCGCTACAAATCCGCCGATAATAGAATTATCCAGCTCGAATTTCATATCGCTTTTAAGTTTTGTAAACGCTTCAATGCTTTTTTTCATATTTTCTTTTTCCTGATCATTAAGCTCTACTGAAGTTCTGACATGTACATCCACTATTCCCTGCTTTTCCTTTTTAAGGTTAAGAAAATCAGTAAAGATATCCTTCACAAGACTTTCTCTTCTTCTTCCTATTATAATGTTCAGAAATGTCATAACAAGTTCGGATACATCGCTCCCGAATATTTCCTTTACTGCAGCAAGTTTTTTGCTTTTGCTTATGACAGGACTTTCAAAAAATAATTCAAGCTCTCTGTATGTGTTGATCATCTCAAGCGATCTCGCGATTTCCTTTGAGATCTGCTCGACGTTACCTCTTTCCTCGGCTATGGAATACAATGCAGACGAATATCTTCTGGCGGCTTTTGAAATCATTTTTTAATTAATCTTCTAAAAATATTTATATCTTAATTCTTCGGTATCTGGGAAATAAAATCATTGACGATCTTTTTCTGCCTGGTCTCATCAAGCGTATCATTGAGGATCTTCTCAGCAGCTTTAATGGCAAGATCAGAAACTTCATTTCTCAGGTCAGCCATTGCGGTTTCTTTCTCTTTTTTAATTTCCTCTTTTGCCTGCTCAATAAGTTTTCTGGATTCAGCAGTTGCTTTGGCTTTGATCTCATCGCCAATCTTACCGGACATTTCCTTTGCTTCATTAATGACCTTCATTGACTGCGCATTTGCATCAGCCATGATCTTTTTATTTTCAGCGATCATATTTTCAGCGTCCTTTTTAAGATTCTCAGCCTGCTCTACTGCATCCTTAATAGACTGTTCCCTTGAGTTAAGCGCTGACAGAAGCGGTTTCCATGCAAGCTTTTTAAGAATAAAAAGAAGCAATACGAAAATGATCAGCTGCCAGATTATCAGACCGGGATTGATAGATAAAAGCATCGGCTTTTCATCCCCGCTGAATAAAAATATAAAGGAATAATTATATAGTAATGAAAGATAATATATCATTATCTGAATTGTTTAAATTTAATTTAAGGGAAATAAAAATTTCAGTTTCCCCTGTTTGCGGTTATATCTTAGCTCTTTGTTGCAAGCAAAATACAGATCACAAGACCGAAAAGAGCAACACCTTCTACAAGCGCTGCAGCAATGATCATTGATGTTCTGATCTCACCTAATGCTTCCGGCTGTCTTCCGCTGGCTTCCATTGCAGATCCTGCAAGTCTTCCGATTCCGATACCTGCACCTATTACTGTCAATCCGGCTCCAATACCGGCTCCTAAAAATGCTAAATCCATTTTAGATTAGTCTCCTTTTGTTTTTAATTTATTTTAATATATTTTTTTGTTTCTTTATAATTCCGATTAATGATGATGCATTGCCATGTTAATGTAAAGCACTGAAAGCATTGTGAAGATATATGCCTGCAGCAGCGCGATGAAAATTTCCATCATATATATAAATAATGCAAACGGCACTGCGATCACAGAGCCTGCATATTCCATTACAAATATCAGACCGATAAGAGAAAATATGATGATCGAACCTGCAGTAATATTTGCAAATAACCTCATTAACAGAGAGAATGGCTTTGTGAATAATCCGATAAACTCAACTACAACCATGATCGGCAATACAAACACCGGCACTCCCGGCGGAACGAGCGCTTTCAGATAACCGCCGAACCCGTGTGCCTGAATGCCTTTTGCCTGAGTGATAAAGAATGTTACCAGAGCAAGACCGGCTGTTACGTTTATATTCTTTGTCGGCTGAGCCATGAAAGGGAACAGTCCGATGAGATTCGCAAACATAATGAAGAAGAATAGAGTCAGAAAAAAAGGCATAAGTTTCAGACCTTCTTTTCCCATATTAGGAACGACAATGTCATCCCTTACAAATACTATAAGTGATTCGACAAGATTTCCGATGCCTCTCGGATATTTGTTTTTTTTGTTTCCTGAGACTGCCATTAAAAGCACTAATATCAGAATAACAGATGACAATATCATCATAAAGAGAGTCTTCGTGATGGAAAAATCAAAGGTCATTCCGAAAATATGAACCGGTTCGAATTTAGGGAGATACAGTTTTCCGAGGAAATAAAAATCTATGTAGTCATGATCCACTACCTTATCAATAATATCAAGTGTTTCTTTTTCCGCAGATTTAATATCCGATGTAATACCTGACTTGTCATCGTTGCTGTCCGCAGCGAATGAAAGATCAGTATTGAATGTGAATGCAAAAAGGATTAAAAATATTCCGGCTAACTTGGTAAAGACTGAACCGGTTTTAAACGGAGGTGTATGATGCAAATTATTAAAAATTTTTATAATACTTAGTTGATTGAATTTTTTCTTCCGGATGACATGTAATTTATTTCAAATATCATGAATAAAAAATAAAAGAAAAATAAAACTACGCTGAATCCGATTTTATCTATTTTCAAAAAGTAGATCAGAATGAAAACCAGTCCCGCGACTGCGAACATTCTTACTACCATACTTAAAAGAACTGTATTGAAAAATCCTTTGCCCTTGTCTGTAAAAGCTTTCGTGATTATAAAACTGCCGGCCATTACATTTACAAAACTTATAAGCCATCCGAGCAGCAAAGGTAAGGAATAATTATCAAGACCCCTTATCTTTATGATGACAAATGCAGTTGTTAAAAGAACGACACTTATTATAACAATCTTATTTATGAATTTTTTGAACTCTCCGGTATTCAGAACTTATTGTATTTAGGATTTTCTTTTTTATCGGTTGCTGTGAGCTTTTTTATGTTAAGATAAAAACTGTAAAAGCCTGCTGCAAATCCGATGAAAGTCAAAGATAAAGTAAACAGAAACCCGGTCTGAAATTTACCGTCAAGCCACATTCCAACCCATAAAAAGATCAGGATTGTAACCGCTAAAGTTACACCCAGTCCTGAATACTGAGCTATTTTAGAATCTGCCTTGAATAATGGCTTCGTAAGTATCTTTTTTAAAGAACTTTCACCCTTTTCAGGAGTGTCTTTTGAATCATTCATAAAACATTGTTAGCAATTACAAACTTAATTAAAATGTGTTGTAAAATCAATTCAGCTTTAACGGGATTTTGGAAATTTCCTGATTTATTTTCTGTCAGGCCGAATTAAGATGCAGTCACGTAATCGCGGAGACAAATTATTTGGAATTTCTAATCTGTCTGAATGTGAGTTTACACTGTCATATTATAATAAAAGAATAATCTGAATTAGAAAAACTCAATTTATCACAACTACACTGTTAAAAGTATTATTCTCTCTGAATGTCTCACCGGAAGTGTTATAGGGATCTATGATAAATGAGAGATCATATGTACCGGCTGTTCCGATTGTAACTGTAAATGTAAACTGCTGGGTGGCATCATTATCAAGTTCGTTCATGTTAGAGAAATTATTAACCTGTACATTACCGTTAGCCCTGTTAACCATTTTAAGCTCAACAACGGATTGTTTGGATCTTTCCGCGCTGCAGTCACCGGATGAAATATTCTGCACAGTAAATCTTAAAGTGAATGTCTGATTCACTCCGGCTGCGGAAGGAAATTCCTGCGCTGTCTGTCTCAGATCGGGCGGATCGTTTTTTGTAATACAGCAGGAAGATAACTGAACGAACAGAATGAATACTATAAAACGCGGAAAATATTTTTTCAGATTAAACATATTAGTTTTATATTAAAAAAAATTTTACGCAAAATAATAAATTAATTTTTAACTAAAACTGAAATATATTTAGTTACATACAGGCTGGTTTTTACTTCAGACTTTTACAAACTCATTTATTCCGGTAAAATAGATCAGACCGGTTACTTCTTTATCCGGATATACTTTATTTACAACTTCTTTATATATGCTGATCTGTTTCTTATACTGCTCAAGAAATTTTTTACCGCTTCCGGTTTTATAATCAACTATCTCCACTCTGTCCTTATATATCAGAATAAGATCAATTGTGCCTCTTATCATTTCATTTCCTGACGGATAAAGAAAATCAACTTCCGAATGTATCTCCTCAGCGCCGCAATTTTTTAGGAAAGAATAAATTCCTCTAACTTCTTCGCTCTCAAAACCCGGATCTATTTTGTTAGCAATACGCTGGGCTGCAAGGTGAATTTTGATTCCGTATTCCATCGCTTCATTATTCCCTGCAGAAATATCCGGCACAATTTCTGATTCAAAACTTTCACTTGCAGGAACGTCTTCATCCATAAGAGTATGTACTGAGACAAATTTCCTGCCGTGCGATTTAACTTCCGGCGCTTTGATCTCTTCTCTGTCAATTTCATTTTTAAATTCAACAGGAATGATCTCATAATCAAAATTATTTACCGGTATTTCCCCGCAAAAGGTCAGCAGATCTTTAAAAAAATTCGACGCTTTACGTGTAGTAAAATACAGATATTGCTTTGCTCTCGTTGCAGCTACATACAGGAGTCTCCTTTCCTCATCGTAATTTCCTGTCTTCAGCATGCATATCAATATTTCACTTCTCCAGTTATCAAACACACCGGAATATTCACCGATACTGCCAAATTGTTTTCGTAATCTTAAACCGCTGACCGGATGATAATAAATATTTGGATAAGAAGATTTTGAAGACGGGAAAACTAATGTGTTCATATTCGCAAGTATAACTACCGGATATTCAAGTCCTTTGGATCCGTGTATGGTCTGATATACAACTGCATTATCAGTATTGCTGATCTCAATATTGAATCTGTCAATTTTCAGATTGTTGATCAGATTGGTAAGTTCACCGGGTGATAGTAGATCGTTTTTTATCCAGCTGCTGAACTCAGTAAGTATTGCATTACAATATTCATCTTCAAATCCATAACGTGTGAATATCATCTCAATTACATTCAGTAAATTTTCTTTTTCGGAAGCAAGTTTATCCCTGAAATCAAAGAGCTCTCTGAAATATTCGCTTTCAGCATTAGTATTATTTTTGCTTATCAGATCCGTCAGATATTTTAATTCATTAAATTTATTTCCGTCCGTTTCGAGTATCGGCAGCCATCCTTCAGCGGAATTCACATTCAGCATTACCCGCAGCCATGCAAGCAGAAGGATCCCCTGCTGAGAAGCAAACAATTCAAGTCCTCCTTCGAAATTTACAGGAATGTTTTTTGTGATCCCCTCTTTCTGAAGTTTCAGACCGAATTCATTTGTCCGGGAGAGTACGCATATATCTGAATACTGAATTCTTCTTTCACATTTAACGCTGCCGTCCTTTTCAAATTCTCTGATCAGATATTTTTCATCGTTTGTCAGCTCGGATATTTTTTTAAGAATAAGCTCCGTTTCACTGTCAGAATCCTGTACAGCGCTTTCATAGAATGCAATTTCAGTCAGATCATCAAGCTCTCTTATTGCAGTAAGCGGTTTGCTGAAATTATTAGTTACCATTTCTATATCAGGTTTATCGTCAGCGGAACCTTTGCATTTCAGCGTATGCATGCTGAAGTCAAGTATCTTCTGCGAACTTCTGTAATTATATTCAAAAGTTATTTTATTAATTGCAGACTCATCAGTGTTGTAGGTAATTCTTTCACTGCCTTTATTCAGTACTTTTTTATAATCGGAAAGTCTTTCGGAAAAGAGCGTGATGTTTTCAATAGTTGTATTTCTGAATCCGTAGATCCCCTGCTTCCAGTCGCCGACCACGCCGATGTTTGCCGTACCGTTTATGTCTTTGCAGAGCAGCATCAGCAGAAGGAACTGTATCTCATCAGTGTCCTGAAATTCATCTACCATTATGTATTCAAACTGTGAAGCGTTTCTTATTTCCTTATCACTGTATAAAACCAGATATGCGAACATTATTACAAAATCAAAATTCAGTATATTTCTCTTCAGCATAAATTCGATATAGGAAAAATATACATCACGCATAAATTCAATAAGTTCATCCTGCACATCATCTTTAAAAATTTCATCTATGAGACTCTCTTTAACTCTTTTGCCTTCGAACTTTTCCTCATGATCAAAGTCGAAACAGACTT
>Ga0138256_10000793_pt1 | contig 34024 bp, 27 predicted proteins | sample KNB2016incub_MG_FD_105486 | JGI IMG/M metagenome (GOLD analysis project Ga0138256, IMG submission 105486) | Active sludge microbial communities from wastewater in Klosterneuburg, Austria - KNB2014incub_MG | ecosystem: Engineered > WWTP > Activated sludge > Unclassified | place: Austria... | reverse complement strand
GCCGTGGATGAAGAAATGATGAATGAAATTGAAAGAATAAAAAATTCAATTCAGCCCTCAGAGACACTTTTTGTTGTGGACTCAATGACTGGACAGGACGCTGTAAATACTGCCCAATCCTTTCATGATAGAATTCAATATGATGGTGTTGTATTGACCAAATTAGATGGTGACACTAGAGGTGGTGCTGCTTTATCTGTTAAATATACTATAGGAAAACCCATTAAATTCATTTCCACTGGAGAGAAGATGGACACTTTGGACATTTTCTATCCTGATAGGATGGCCCAAAGGATTTTGGGAATGGGGGACATCGTTTCTTTCGTCGAAAAAGCACAAGAGCAATTTGATGAAAATGAAGCCAAGAAAATCGAAAAGAAAATCAAGGCAAACACCTTTGACTTTAATGACTTCTTAAGCCAAATTAATCAAATTAAAAAAATGGGTGACATCAAGAGCTTGATGAATATGATCCCAGGCGTAGGAAAACTGACCAAAGATGTAGATATTGACGATAAGGCTTTTAAAAAAGTAGAATCAATCATCTACTCCATGACACCTAAAGAACGTAAAAATCCTGAATTGCTCAACATGAGTCGCAAGACTAGAATTGCAAAGGGTTGTGGTCAGAATCTGCATGAGATCAATGCCTTCATGAAACAATTTGAAGAAATGCGAAAAATGATGCATATGCTATCAAAAGGCCAAGGAATGGGGCAAATGATGAACCAAATGAAAAATTTCAAACGCTAGAATAAGCTCGACATTTAAAAAAGTTGTATTTTCAAGTCAAATTTTGAGATTTGAAAAGTTTCTTTTTTATACTTAGTTTTTTACTTTATTTTACTATTGGATTTTGTCAACTCCCTTTTGGAGGGTCCGCCCCAAATTTTACAGTTCAAGACATTGGCGGTGGTTCGCATACCTTATACAATAAATTAGCCGGTGGCAGATCTGCGATACTTGATTTCTCCGCTACTTGGTGTAATCCTTGTTGGAATTTACATGAAAGTGGTGTATTGAAATCAGTTCATAGTTCCTTAGGAGGATATACATCAGTATTATTTATGGAATCTGATCTTAACACCAATGTAGATTGCCTTTATGGTCTCTCTACTTGCAGTGGCTCTGGAACTTGGGGAAATTGGGTTGCAGGGACTAATTATCCTATGGCAAATCTTACTTCTTCAAATGGATCTGCAATTCTTGGACTTTATCAAATAGGATACTACCCTACTGTCTATATTATATCACCTGACAAAAGAGCTTGGGAAATAAGTAATTTTGATTTCGGATATATTGAAAGTTGGGTTAAATATAGCTTTGCTTTAAAGACCAATCCAGTTGTGACTAATTCGCCTTGTGGAGACAATGGATCCATTATTTTAAATACTTCTGGGGGGCATTCTACTCTCAATTATGTATGGTCAAATGGAGAATCAACTCCAAATCTAGAAAACATAGGAGGTGGCACCTATCGAGTTACTATTACTGATGCCAATGGATATTTTATTACAGATGGCCCATTTACTGTTACTGGCCCTGCTCGACGAGTCCAAGCGAGTATCAGTTCTCAAGTAGATAATTTGTGCTTTGGAGATGCAAAAGGAGATGTAAAAACAAATGTTACTTATGGAACAGCCCCTTATACTTATGAATGGAGCAATGGTGCTACTACTTCAAGGATTAGCAATTTAGAAGCTGGTCTATATACATTGACAGTAAGCGACAATGTCAATTGCATTACAGAATTAAGTGCATACATTAGTCAACCTCCAATATTGACTACCCAAATAGTCCCTACTCCAGAAAAATGCGACCAATTAGATGGAGAACTACGCTTCATAGCAGCTGGAGGTGTAAGTCCTTATAAATATAGTTTAAGTAATAATTTTGTAAGCACTAATACTTTTAAGGGCTTAAAAAAAAGTGAATATTTTTATAAAATATTAGACTATAATAATTGTTTACTTTCTGGAGATATATTCCTCGACGGAACTGACAAACCTGCAATTAATGCAGGATCAAAATCCAGTTTGCATTGTAATACAGATTCACTTCTTATCCCCGCAACTGGAACTGATGACGATCCCTCAATATTATACAAGTGGACCACAAGAAATGGTAATATCTTATCTGATCCATCTGTGATGGCAATTTATGTATCTAAAGTAGGAACATACATTCTTAATATAAAAAATTCATTAACGCAATGCAGCAATATTGATTCAATCCTAATCATCGATGAACGCAATTATCCAAATGCATCTATCACTGGTGACACAGTTTTGAACTGTAGTGTTAAAGAAGTTAGTCTTCTTGGAAATTCAAATTCAAATAACACAATCCTTTATTGGACAAACGATTTTAATAAGCGCTCTGACACACTTTCTGAAATCAAAGCAAAATTAAATGGCAAATATATTTTCCATGTGCTTGATACCAATACATTTTGCGAATCAAGATTAGAAAAAATTGTAAGCATCGATACAACTCCGCCAAATATTCAATATGAGATCATCGATCCACTCAACTGTAAAAATCAATTTTCTACTATTGATGCAAGAAAATCTTCAAGCGGATTAAATTACAAAACGCAATGGCTTAGTCCATCAAATACTGTAATTGAAGACACCTTAGTTTTGAACCAATTATCAGAAGAGGGAAATTATTCTCTCAGCATTACAAATCTGAAAAATACTTGTAAGACTTATACAAATATCGTTTTGAAAAAAGATATTGAAAAACCTATCGCCCATGCAGGATTAGATAAAGACATCCTAAAATGTAAAGAAAATCAAATTAACCTAGATGGCAATCAGTCTTCAAAAGGGAATCAATATCAATACGCGTGGAGCACTCCAGATGGGACTATTTTATCTGGAGAAAATAGTTTAGAACCTATTATTAGTTCAAAAGGAACATACACGATAAATGTAAAAAATATTCAAAACTACTGTCAAAATACTGCCAATGTCATCATAGGAGAACAAGATAAGTTAGCCGCTGCATTTGATAATACAATAGTAGATTTTTCCATTTCATTAAAGGATTTTACAAATGGTAAAATCTTAAATAGAGTGTGGCAATTTGGTGATGGAACGTTTTCGGCTGAACAAAATCCAACCCACACTTATAACAAATCCGGAGCTTATCAATTGTGCTTAATTGTAGAAAATGATTGTAATTCAGATACATTGTGTAAGACTATTATAGTAAAAGAAATCCTCGGATTAAAAGAAAACAATGAATCAAGCTCAATATCAATTTTCCCTAACCCTGCAAAAGGAAAAGTGAATTTAAAACTAGATTCCAATATTAAATCGTTTGATCTGCATTTAATGAATTCACTAAAAGAAAACATTCTTATTAAGAAAATTAAAAACCCAACCGAAAATATTGAAATAGACCTCACTAATTTTCCATCAGGGATATATTATATATTATGCCAAACGGATAAAACTAATTTTATTAAAAAAATATTGATAGAAAATTAAATCCAATTTTTGTAGCTATAATATTGTATCGCAATATACTCTCTCATTGCTTTGATTTGATAGATCAAATAATTCCAAAAATTATATCTTATTTGTAAAGAATAAAATGGTGAAATATTTTGTTCGGGGCTCAATAATTCTGGTGAGAATGGTTTTTCAATATTATGAACCGCAAAAAAATTTGCTCTGGATCTTTTTCTAAAACAGGCAAGTGTTCTCAGCGTTTGTTCATAGTTGCATACCACGATGACATTCGTATTACTTAAATCATTTTCAGATATAATGCTTTCGACTTGAGTCAATGTATTATATCCTTTTGCACTAATGATTAAATTAGAATTAGCAATACCAAAATTTTTAAATAATACTGAATCTTGCATTATCAAATTTTCATCTAAAGATGGAAAAGCCAAAATCAGTTTTGTATCGGCTCTTTTCTGTTTAATTTTTGAAACAAGGTAAATCTTCTCTAATGCATCAGAGGAAGGAAAATCATTTCCTGACATCACGATAATAAAATCGGCTTCACCTACAAGAGAGTGATTATCTTCTGCATATCCATGATACCAATAATATGGAATATCAGTAAATGCCAAACTTAAAAACAAAATAAATACACAAGCAGACAAATAAAGAAACCATCTAATTCCAGTCACTAAAAAGAAACCATATTTCCTGATATTTTGCATCAAGCTATTTTCACAGAAGTCATGGTTAGTGAACCTCCGACACATTCATCATTGAAAAAACTTACATCTTCTTTGGCGCCTTGCATACCTAGAATATATAAAAGTGGGATATAATGCTCCGCTGTAGGAATAGCGAGTAGTGCACTTTTGCTTAATGACTTATAATTTACCAAAGATTGATGATCAGCATTTTTGATTTTAGTTTTGAACAATTGATTCATTTCTATTGCCCAATCAAAACCATAATTTCTTTCATTTAGTCTATTCCATGCAACACGCCCTAAGTTATGAACCATATTTCCTGAACCAATAAATAATATACCTTTTGATCTCAAAATGGAAATTGCTTTTCCAAGTTGATAATGATAGTTCATATCTTTTGTATAATCTATACTTAATTGAAGGACGGGAATATTAGCATTGGGATACATATGCCTTATTACTGTCCAGCACCCATGATCCAAACCCCATTCATGATCCAAAGCTATGGGATACTGAGAATTCAAAGTGTTCAACTCTTTTGCAATCATTGGATTTCCTTTTGCTGGATACTGAACCTTGAATAATTCATCTGGGAAGCCACCAAAGTCATGAATAGTTTTTGGATTCTCCATGGCTGTAATCTTGCTACCTTTTGTCTCCCAATGAGCAGAAATGCAAATAATAGCTCGTGGCTTTGGAATATTTTTTACAGAATTTTTCCATTCATTGGAAAAATTATTTTGCTCTATTCCATTCATCGGCGAACCATGACCCATGAAAAAAGCAGGCATTTTATGATCCACAGGGGATAATTCACTAGCCAATTTTTCCAATTCAGTCAAATTTGTAATGCCCATGATGCTTAAAATTGAGTTCCTAATAAATTCAAATCGATTCACTTATAATTGATTTACAGACAATTAAAATTAGATGTATATACAATTAATTACAACAATTGTTCAATTTGGCAAGAGTCGACAGTTTTTACCAAAAAGTTGGCATGCTTTTTGAAATAAAGTAGATGAGTTTTGAGTTTTGGTTATTAAATGAAGATTTGCCCGTATAATGCATACGGGCTATCTTTTTTTTAGGACTTTTGTATTCCATAAGATTCGTACATTCGCAGTATAAAAAAATTATTTTATGATCATTGGAGTACCAAAAGAAATAAAAAGTAACGAAAACCGAGTCGCCCTTACACCCGCTGGTGCATTAGAATTGACCAAGCGAAATCACAAAGTATACGTTCAAAGTACTGCAGGAATTGGTTCTGGATTTTCAGATTCAGATTATACTTCTGCTGGTGCTGTGATATTGCCTACAATAGAAGAAGTTTATGCTATTGCGGAAATGATAATAAAAGTAAAGGAACCGATAGCCTCAGAGTATAAATTAATTAAGCCTGATCAGTTGCTATTTACTTATTTCCATTTTGCATCATACGAGCCATTAACCAATGCAATGATTGAAAGTGGAGCGATATGTTTAGCATATGAAACAGTGGAATTGACAGACAGAAGTTTGCCTTTATTGATACCAATGTCGGAAGTTGCTGGAAGAATGGCAATTCAAGAAGGAGCAAAATATTTAGAAAAACCACAACAAGGTAAAGGAATTTTATTAGGTGGGGTTCCAGGCGTTCCTCCCGCTAAAGTTCTTGTTTTGGGTGGAGGAATAGTTGGAACTCAGGCAGCAAAAATGGCTGCAGGTTTGGGTTCTGCTGTAACATTGTTAGATGTAAGTCTTCCAAGACTGCGTTATTTAGCTGATGTCATGCCACCAAATGTGACTACAATGTATTCTAATGAACTTACAATTAGGACATTAGTCAAGACGCATGATTTAATAGTTGGAGCCGTCTTAATTCCAGGGGCAAAGGCTCCAAGTTTAGTTACTAGAGACATGCTTCCCACTATGCAAAAGGGAACTGTTCTTGTCGACGTGGCGATAGACCAAGGAGGTTGTATGGAGACATCGAAACCCACTACTCATGATGATCCTATTTATTTAGTTGACGGTGTCGTGCATTATTGTGTAGCAAATATGCCAGGAGCAGTGCCTTATACTTCCACAGTTGCATTGACTAATGCCACATTGCCTTATGCAATTCAATTAGCTGATAAAGGATGGAAGAAAGCATGCCAAGAAAATCGACCATTAAAACTTGGATTGAATGTCATTAATGGGAAGGTAGTGTATGAAGGTGTTGCAAAAGCGTTTAACCTTCCTTTCACGCCTATTGACGAAATAATTTAAAAATAACTTAGGTTTTTCTTGTACAGATTTTATAAAGGTTGTACTTTGAAGGGTTATTTTGTTTATCTATACTTAAAACTTTTATGTCTATGTTTATTACATTTGATGAATTAAGAGAAATAAAACACAAGCTTCCACATGGTAGTATCACAAGGATTGCGACTGAACTTAATTTAGACGAACAGGTCGTTAGAAATTATTTTGGAGCACATCATCTTGAGAATAGCGGCAACCATATTCAGCCAGGACCACAGGGCGGAATAGTACAGATTAATGATGAAAGAATTCTTGATTTGGCCAAGCAAATTTTACAAGAAACTGGTGATGTAAATCAAAATTAATGGAGTAAGCTTTACTTCAACTACCTGGGGATTGGAATTTTCTGATCCCTTTTTTATTTTCCAATAAAATTGGGTTTTCTCTTTTGTAAAAAGGCTTCAATACCTTCTTTAAAATCATGAGTTTGACTTGCTTCTATTTGCAATAATAACTCAACACCAAGCTGTTGATCCATTGTATTTGAGAATGAAATATTTAATGCCTTTTTAGTGAGTGCCAATGCTCTTGTAGGCATATTTGCTAAATTTGTTGCAAAACCAATGCATTCCTCTAAAAAATTCTGATCATCAAAAATTTTAAAAACCAACCCACAATCCTTTGCCTCCTGGGCGCTCATTTTCTCAGCAGTCATCATATAGGCCATTGCCCTATGAAAACCAATCATTCGGGGAAGAAAAAACGTCCCACCGGTATCAGGAATTAAACCTATTTTTGAAAAAGCTTGAATAAAGCTCGATTGATTTGAAGCAAGGATAATATCACAGCACAATGCAAGATTTGCTCCAGCTCCAGCTGCTATCCCATTCACTGCTGCAATGATAGGTTTATTCATTGACCTAATGGATCTCACTAATGGGTTATAATGTTCGTTTAAAATATTTTCTATCGTCGGACCATCTACAGCTGTTGCTTCAGTAAGGTCTTGACCAGCAGAAAACGCTTTACCTGAGCCTGTAATAATAATAGCTCGAATATTATTATCTTCTTCTGCTGTGGATAATGCCTCTAGCAAAGCATGCGACATTTCTCTATTAAAACTATGGAAAACTTCTGGCCTGTTTAGACTCAAAATAACAACAGCTCCCCTATTCTCAATTTTAATTGTATTTGATTTCATGATTGGATGATTTATATTATTTATTTAAATGTTGCAGATGACATAATATCATTCATTGAAGGAATTTTCAATCTCAAACTAAACACGATTTCTTTGGCATAGGAATAATGATCAATTGACTTATACAAATCACTAATATTCTTTGAATGATATAGTGGAAAATAGATATTGATGATATCTAAAGGAAATGAAATATTTATTCCTCCGCTCATCAATACTTTACTTTCAGTTTTTTGATTTGGTTCATAAAATCCAAAATCAAAATAGGGTCTGATAATTTCTCCAACATATTTGAATGGAAGGTCAGAACTTAAATTAACTGATGCCAACAATATATTGGTATTTCCTAAATTATTAGCTTGTGTGATGCCATGAGCCAATTTAAATCCACCATTCTGTACAGCAATCTGTTGTGACCATAAACCTGATTCCAATGTTCTACCAAGGAACAATTCTTCATTGGTAAGATCACTATAAGGTTGATATGCAAGGCCCACTGATCCTTGTGTGAAAGAATAATCTCTTCTTGTTGCAATCGATACAGATTCACGCTCTGAATTATATAGAAACATTGATCCAAAAAATCTTGCATCGAAATATCTATTCTTCATAAACCGAAAACTCTTTCTATAATCGAGATCTGCTCGAATATAGCTTTGTGTTTCTCTACGAACATCTTTGTATGCTTGATATTGAAGACCTGTTCTTAATTTTGTACTACTTAATATATTTGGATTATGATAAGAATAATATAACTGATGAAAAGTATTCTCCACTTTACGTATCAACTGCAACGTATCGACATAGTCGACATAATCATCCTGAATCCAGTGAAATTTATAAGTAATATTTGAACTAGTCATTTTAGCTGGTTTATTCCTTAGCTCGAATACAACTGAAGGGCTCACTTGACGGTAATTCAATATTTTTCCATCAACATTCACTTTTTCAAATCCAAAAGTCTTTCCAGCAAGATTAAACTTTACATGATGGAGTAATCCATCATCTAAATACTTTGTATAACTGGTCTTTGCCATTCCGACCAGTGATTTAGTTCCAAAAGAATATAAGGGTGTGATCTCTATATCAAAATTCTTCATTGGTAAAAATGGTGGACATAAATGTAAACCAATCATTGTGCGATTATATGAATTCCATCCAATTACTGGAAGAATTCCAATTTCTGTCTTTAAAGGATTATCAAGTAATGGGAGAAAATTAATTTTAAGTGGTTCTATTTTCCTAAACATACCAGTCGTTTTCATTTGATTATTTGCTCTTCTCAAATCAAATGAGATATTTTCCTTATCCAAGACAATTTTATCAACTTCAGAATTTGGTATTATAATTTTTTGCTTGCCAACAAAACCATCTACCCACTGTTCGAATACAACCTTATTATCCTTCAATCCTGATATTTTGACTGGTGCTGGGATTTCTTCTTTATTCACGATGGTCAATTCACTCTGTGCGTTAGTGTGATGGTATTTGCACAATTTATAATCTACTTTTTTATTTGTCTTTAAAAAATAATCGAACAACCAATCTGCTTTTGAACCAACTTTCGAACTAAATATACTTTTTAAATTTTCCGGATAAGGATGTCGAAATTTCCAAGAATCAAAATAAGATTTCATCGTTTGATCAAAGCGCTCAGTACCCAATGATTTCTCCAAATACTCAAACAGATTAGCTGTCTTCATATAGACATCAGTGCCATAATTTATTGCAGTAAAATTAGATGAATGCTGATCAGGGTATTGATCTCTATTTGAACGTGCTGAAAGTAAGTAAACCAATTCTCTTTCCGAATATTCTGAATTAAGGAACTTAGATATGTTTTCAGGGATAAACTTTGACTCATCGTTATAATAAGTTTTAAGATATCTATTTTCATAATAAGTGTTTATTCCTTCATCCATGAATGGATGCTCTCTTTCATTAGAAGCAAGAATCCCGTAAAACCAATTATGCCCGACTTCATGTGTAATGACATCATCCAATGACTTTGGTGTATCAGCATCTCCAATAACAGTGATCATAGGATACTCCATACCGCCCCCAGCACTCAATGCACTATGCACAGCAGTAGCTTGTGGCCATGGATACTCACCTACATGCTCAGAATAAAATGCGACAGATCTATCAACATAGTTCACTGCATTATTCCAAACACCAAGTTTCGTAAACATTGCATAAGTATCCACTGATTTTCCAGACTTTAACTTTACTTGAGATTTTTGAACCATAAATGTTTTGTCTGCAAACCAAGCAAAATCATGAACATTTTCTGCTTTGTAATGAAGCGTCTTTAAGTCTGGATCCGAAACCGGAACACTCGCGAAAAGCGGTTTACTAGTTTCAATTGCTTCAGAAGTTTTATCATGCATTGACTGCAAAAAATCCATTTCACTTTGATCTTGTAGTGCTCCTGTTGCTCCTACCACATAATTTTTTGGCAAAGTGATTTTAACATCATAATCTCCAAACTCAGAGTAAAATTCACCTTGGTCCAAATAAGGAAACTCATGCCATCCTTTATGATCATAAACTGCAGGTTTAGGATACCACTGAGTGATCTGATATGACTCACCGACATGCCCAAGACGACTATAAGAATCTGGAAGCTTTACCGAAAAAGGTGTTTTGATAACTATACTTTCTCCAGGTTTTAGTGGCTTTGGTAAAATTAAATATATAATATCTGAATGAACTTTATGTTTTTGAACTGTAGCAAGGGCTCCATCAACTTGGAATTCATAAGAATCTAGACTTCCAAGGCTCTCTATTTTTGCATCATAAAATTTGGTACTGCGATGCAGCAATTTTTGCTTTGCAAATGCTGTGGTTTTATTTGAATATGCATTTGGCCAAATGTGAAATGGAATTTTGTCCAATATATCTGGACTGTTATTCTTATACTTTATTTCAATTTTAGCTTGTAAAATATGTTCTTTGTCATCTAAGCTAACTTCAATTATATTTGACACTTCTTGTTGAAAATAATCTCGCTGACTTTTCAATAAGAAACTAAAATGGATGATAAAAAAAAATATAAATAAAACTCTCATGATAAAAATAGTTCAACTTGCAAATATAGCCAAATTCACCATATTCTTACTTTTGATCCAATATTCTTGTAAAGGATTGCAAAAGGGTGCTGCCACTATTTCTCCTTTTGAAAAAACATTAGATTCTCACCAAGGCTTATGGAAAGGAAAGTTAAATATATTCAGAGAAAATGCACTTCTGACAACAATTGATATGTCATTACAAATTCAAAAATCCCAAGATAATTTCGAATGGATTTTAAAGTATGGAGACAAGGACATTCGGAACTATGTTCTAAAGAAAGATTTAGCTCATAAAAATCACTATATCATCGATGAGCAAAATTCAATTCAAATTGATGCTACTTGGGATGGTACTAAATTATGCTCATTTTTTGAAGTAGAAAAAAATTTAATCCAGTGTAATTATGTTTTTTGCAAAAAAACTATTAACTTTGAAATATATTCTGCAAATAAAGATGCGCAGAAATTTACTGGAAATAAAATTATCAAATCTGATACAATACCAGTGGTAAAATCTTGGTATTTTCAAAACTATCAAAAAGCTGTATTAAAAAAATGACTTTTTTAATATTATCTCGTCAGAAAAAGGATTATAAAACCACAAAATTCAATAATTTTATAAAATTACTTACAAATGAGCAAATTTTTAGAAAAAGTAGCACTTTACATGGAGGACGCAAAGAAAATTGGAATTAAAGTAGATGAAGCAAAACTTACTTTAGTGACAAAAGGCTTAGGCCCTTCAATTTACAAAGCAGATGCTTCAACTGTGGCTGGTTCTGATAAAGCTGAATTAGAAAGAATCAAAGCTAATTTTTTAATCAAAAAATTAGGTCTGACAGATAGCAAAGAATTGGATGCTGCAATAGCTGATGCCATAAAAACAATGGGGACTGCAAATAGAAATAAGCACAGAGCCTTAGTTTATTATCTTTTGGCAGAAAAATTTAACAAATTTTCAGTTTATTCTAAATAATTCTGAAAATCAAAATTTAAATGGGTGGTATAGATTCTATATCACCTTTTTAATTTGGTGTATTAGGACTACTAGGCTCAACAATATCGCTTCATTCTAATAATTGAAAACTAGTTCTTCTATTTTTCTGATGAGACTCTTCAGAACAGTCTTCACAATTACAGCGGTCGAATAACTCAGATTCTCCCAAACCTTTATAAGTCAATCTAGAATTAGAAATTCCCTTTTCGACGAGATAATTAACTACTGATTCTGCCCTTTTATTTGACAATTCCAAGTTATAATCTTCCTCTCCGCGACAGTCTGTGTGTGAGCGAATTTCTAGCTTCAAATTGGAATTTAATTCCAACATATCTACAAGTTTATCGAGAGACTCAAAAGAAGCTTCTTTTAGCTCATATTTATCATAATCATAATAAACATTTTCGAGAAGGAACTCTGTCTTGACCTTAATTGGAATGAGCTCTATTTCTTGGATTATTTTTATAATGCTATCTTTGGAAAGTATTTCAGGCGATTCAATATTAATATCAAAACTTGAATTTAAATACCCTCTCCTTGCAAAATTAATCTTTGATCTCTGATCTGGATTCAAAATAATACTGATAGATGTTTTATCAAAGGTATTTAATTTTACAGGTAATATTGTCGAACTTAATTCTACGGAGTCTACATATTTAATTGCATTAAATGTCGAACTGATTGGTGGCTTTTCTTTAAAAATAAATTTAACACTCACTTCCAATTCATGTTTCTTCTCAGCAACTGTTGACGTATCATTTATCGATTCAATAAAGAAATCATAAATATCATCTTTCTTATTTTCATCTCGATTCGAACTAAATATGCCTTTTAAAATCTCTCCACCATTTGAATTAAAATTTGGATCGACACATAATCCAAAATCATCTGCTCCAGAATTAATAGGATATTTTTGATTTTGCGGTATCGCCCATTTTCCATTAGACATTCTATAGGTCTTGAATATATCTAATCCACCCATCCCAGGTAAAAAATCGCTTGAGAAAAACAGGGTATCATTGTACCAAGTGGGAAAACTTTCATTCCCTTCTGTATTAATAGAACTCGGCAATGCTTCAGGTTCAGACCATTCATCATTCACTTTAAAACTAATGTATAAATCAAACTTTCGATCCTTATTTCTATCAGAAGAAAAAACAAGAATAGAGTCACTTTTGTGTATTGCAGGTTGGATTGAATTTGATTCAACATCATATAAATCGAGCTGCTCAGGGCTGGTGTAGTCATTATTCTCTATTTCACAAACGAATATCTGGCAATAGCTATGAATACTCGCATCTTTACTACAATGAGTAAAATAAATTCTCTTTTTTAGATTCGAAATACTAGGGGTTGCTTCGTGGTGTTTTGAATTAATTGTTTTTAAATCTATAATTGTTTTATCTAATGCATCCCATTTAAAAATATCAGTATATAATCTTCCAGTCCAATTATAAATATCACTCCCAGTTGATCCGATTCGATCTGAAGAAAATAAAATATTCCCTGATCTGTCATAACAAGCTGAAAAGTCTGCAAACTCAGTATTAATATCAGATTTTGGAAAGACGGATATTTTCAATTTTGAATTTGATTTTTTCCATGATTGCGCTAATTTACACACGGATATTTCTTTTCGATATAAACTCTTATCTTGAACTTCATTAGTCAATTTCTGAAAGGCCTGAATAGCCTCTATATATTCTTCCTGCCTTTTCAGGCCAAAGGCCATTTCTTCAAGTGACTTCAATCCATAACCTTGATCATACGCTACTTTAAACCAATCCAAACTCTTCTTATACTCAGCTTGGAATTTATAACATTGTCCTATCCTGAAAGCTGCTTTTGATTTAGCTGATTCGTCTTTCGTCGATGCAAATATTTTTTGATAAGACAATAATGCTAGATTATATTTTTTTTGGTTAAAATAAACTTCTGGGTTTACTTTATTTATTGCACACCCAATGAATAAAATATTCAGAAAAATTATTAGAATCTTGTTTTTAGAAATATACATATTCAATTTACGTTTGCAAGATAAAGCATAAAACAATTAATTCAACAATTAATCCTCCACCATAAACAAATTTTAACAAAATCAATGATTCAGATTTATAATTAAAGTGAGACAATAATACTTTGATTTTAAAGTTATATTAGGGTCAAACAATTGCCGAGCTTATCAAGGTATTGGTAGAATTTCAAAGCTGTTATTTGATGATTCCCAATACTTTTATTACATTTGCAAAAATTTAATATATCTTCTACTAAATGAAAGGAGCAATGGACGAAAAAGCATTCCTACTTCTTGAAGACGGGAGCTTTTTTGAAGGATATTCTGCAGGAGCAAGAGGGACAACAAGTGGCGAAATATGTTTCAACACAGGCATGACAGGATATCAAGAAATTTTTACAGACCCTAGTTACTATGGGCAAATCATGACCATGTCAAATGTTCATATTGGAAATTATGGCTCAAAAAAGACAGACTCAGAATCCAATAAGGTCCAAATTGCAGGTTTAATCGTAAGAAATTTCTCAAATCATTATTCCAGAACAGCGGCAGATGAATCTCTTCAAGACTACCTTACTTCAAATAATATTATTGCAATAAGTGGCATTGATTCGAGGGCTTTAGTTCATATTATTCGCAATAAAGGCGCTATGAATGCTGTGATATCTACCGAATTGACAGAAATAAAATCACTAAAAGCTGCTTTAGATAATACGCCTTCAATGGTCGGTCTTGAATTAGCATCTATTGTTTCAACCCACTCAGCATACGAATTAGGCTCAGAGTCGTCTAAATACAAAGTTGCAGTCATGGATTTTGGCGTAAAAAAAAGTATATTAGACCAACTCTTGTTACAAGGTTTCCACATCAAAGTTTACCCAGCTAAAACAAGTTTTGAGGAAATTAGCTTGTGGACTCCAGATGCTTATTTCCTTTCAAACGGCCCTGGTGATCCAGAACCGATGCACTATGCTATTGATACTGCAAAGAAAATGATTGATTCAAGAAAACCAACTTTTGGAATCTGTCTTGGTCATCAGATTTTATCCCTTGCATTTGGCGTGTCAACCTATAAAATGCATCATGGACACAGAGGCGCCAATCATCCAGTAAAAAATCTGATCACAGGATTAGGAGAAATCACAAGCCAAAATCATGGCTTTGCAGTTGATAGAGAGCAATTATTAAACAGAAAAGATGAATTGCGAATAAGTCATATCAATTTAAATGATCATTCTATTGAAGGATTTGAACACAATAATTTACCAGTTTTTTGTGTACAATATCATCCTGAAGCAGGACCAGGACCTCATGATTCAAGATACTTGTTCGATCATTTTTCAAAAAAAATAAATCAATCATATATAAATTAAGATAATGAGCCATATAGTTGATATCAAGTCTAGACAAATTTTAGATTCTCGAGGTTTCCCAACAGTAGAAGCAGAAGTGTATACATCATCAGGTCTTTTTGGCAGAGCGGCAGTCCCATCAGGGGCTTCCACTGGAAAACATGAGGCAGTAGAAAAAAGAGATGGGGACAAGAAAAAATATCACGGCAAAGGCGTCTTAAAAGCTTGTGCGCATATTGAAGAAGAAATATCAGATGTACTATTAGGGGTTGAAGTCAGTGACCAAAGGTATATCGATCAATTACTTATAGAAGCTGATGGCACTCCAAATAAATCTAACTTCGGGGCTAATGCTACATTAGCTGTATCTATTGCATGTGCAAAAGCCGCAGCAATCGAGACCGGGATGTCACTATATAAATACATTGGAGGTATCAATGCACATATCCTTCCAGTACCAATGATGAATATCATCAATGGCGGTGCTCATGCTGACAATAAACTTGATTTCCAAGAGTTTATGATCATGCCTATCAATGCCAACACATTTTCTGATGCATTGAGAATTGGCTCTGAAGTGTTCCACACTTTAAAAACGGTATTAAAATCAAAAGGGCACGGTACGAATGTCGGTGACGAAGGCGGATTTGCCCCAAACCTAAATAGTAATGAAGAGGCACTTGAAATCATCCTTGAAGCAATCCAAAAAGCTGGTTATAAAGCTGGGAAAGATATCGTTATCGCATTAGATGCTGCTGTCAGTGAGATGTATAATTCAAGAAAAAAACTCTACGAATTCCATAAATCTGGAGAAAAATCTTTGGATTCAGCTGGGATGGTAGCTTACTGGGCAAAATGGGCTAAAAAATACCCAATCTTTTCCATTGAAGATGGACTTGCTGAAGACGATTGGGATGGCTGGAAATTAATGACTCAAAAACTTGGAAACCAAATCCAAATTGTTGGAGATGATTTTTTTGTAACTAATCCAATAAGACTGCAAAAAGGAATTAACGAAGGCTGTGCAAATGCTTTATTGGTAAAAGTAAACCAAATTGGAACTTTAACAGAAACTATTAATGCTGTACAATTAGCGCAAAGAAATAAATATAATTGTGTGATGAGCCATAGGTCCGGGGAAACTGAAGATACAACGATTGCTGATCTGGCTGTGGCGTTAAACTGTGGACAGATTAAAACTGGCTCATTATCAAGAACAGATAGGATAGCAAAATACAACCAATTATTACGAATAGAAGAAGAATTGGGCGAACAAGGAAGATATTTAGGAAAAAGTATACTTGATAGAAAATAATCATGTATATTTGCCTCACTGACTAAGGTTTATGAAAAATAAATTTAAAAATGAGGTAAATCCATTGGAAATACTACGATTTCTATGGAATAACAAAATTTTATTATCTCTCGCATTTTTTGTCATTTATTTGGCATTTTTTGACAAATACAGTTTAAACACACAGTACAAACTGTATAAAGGTCTATCAAAATTGGAAAATGACAAAAAGGAATATATCCGTAAAATTGCCCAAGCAAAAAGGGATAAATGGGATATAGAAAGAGATTATGAAAAATTTGCAAGAGAAAGATATTTGATGTCTCGACAAAATGAAGATATCTTTGTGATCGAAAATCAAACTAAAAAAGTAAAATGAGCGTATTAGTCAACAAGCATTCAAAAATTATTGTACAAGGATTTACTGGTAAGGAAGGCACTTTCCACGCAGAGCAAATGATTGCCTATGGAACCAATGTCGTAGGAGGTGTCACGCCTGGTAAGGGAGGTCAAACTCATCTCGACAGACCTGTATTCAATACAGTAGTGGATGCTGTTAATCAAGCTGGAGCTGATACTTCATTGATTTTCGTACCACCAGCTTTTGCAGCGGATGCTATCATGGAAGCTGCTGAAGCAGGGATCCGTGTTATTATCTGTATTACAGAAGGTGTCCCAGTACAGGACATGGTGAAAGTAAAAGAATATATTAAAAATTATCCTTGTAGACTTATAGGACCAAATTGCCCAGGTGTGATCACCCCTGATGAAGCGAAAGTAGGTATCATGCCCGGATTCATTCATAGAAAAGGAAGAATAGGTATCGTATCTCGATCTGGCACACTAACTTATGAGGCTGTAGATCAAGTTACCAAAGCTGGAATGGGACAGTCTACTTGTATTGGTATAGGTGGAGACCCAATTCCTGGTACCACTACATTAGAGGCAGTGCAACTTTTGATGGCTGATTATGAAACTGATGGAATCATCATGATCGGTGAGATCGGTGGATCAATGGAAAGTGATGCTGCACAGTGGATCAAGCAATATGGAACCAAACCAGTGGTTGGATTTATTGCAGGTCAAACAGCACCTAAAGGCAGAAAAATGGGCCATGCTGGGGCAATCGTCGAAGGCAAAGGTGATACTGCTGAAGCTAAAATGGAAATGATGAGAGAATGTGGCATCCATGTCGTAGATTCTCCTGCAAATATTGGTATAACTATGAAGAAAGCAATGGAAAGTAAGGGATAAAAATCCTTACCAAATTGCTGATTCTTTAATTTTTCCTAGAACGAGTTCATATATCGCTGATAAGGTATAATTGCCGCCTTTAGCATAATCTGATATTTTATAACTCGTCCCATCTGTAAAATTTATAAAACAAGTTATTACTTGATCTGAATTTTCTGATGACCCAAAAGTTGGAGATTTTGATTCTAATTTCAAATTTTTACACAGATTCTGAAGCAAACGTAGATCAGATTCATCACATGTGGATTTGTAATACCCTGCATCTTCTCTAGTATTTTTGATCGTCTGCATTATTAACCCACCTACACTATCTACCTTTAATTTGTAATCGGGACATCCTCCGAATTGGCAAAAACTATGAAGCTGTATGAAACTCAATTTTTTATCAACAGGATGTTTATTATATTCTAGCAAACTCCCAAATCTATGATATAGTGTATCTTTCTGAACTAAGCCAAGTTTGTAATATTCACTAAAAATCTTGGGTTCATATGTTTCTTTTCCTTTCTTTATCGTCTTTCTTCTTTCAGTAGCATAGTGCTTTATTATGATTAGTGGACCCTTTTTAGTTTCTTCAATGAAAGGAACCCGCAAATCACCCTTTTCTTCAAAAGCTCTAACTTCTATATAATTATACTTTCCTTCTTCTTCAGCTAAGATTAAATAGCTAATATTTTGTTTTTTTTCATGTCCTGTAATAAATAAATCTGAAAGACCATCATCATTAAAATCACCAACAAACCAAGGAGAGTATTCTATAGAATCGAGATATAATTGATTATCTTCATATAATACCTTAACACCAAGATTGAAATTCTTTAGCTCTTTAAATTTATCTTTGACAAATACAATAACTTCCTTATCCAAAGTAAACTCATCTAGCTCTTGAGCATTAAGATTCAAACCAAAAAAACAAAAAAATAAAATATAACGCAACATACACATTCTAATTCAATTTATAAGCAATCCCCAAATCTTCTAACTCCGCTAATAAATCACCACTCACCTCTACTTTATTTTTAGTTGACATAAAATCAAGTTTAATTTCTCTTGACGGGTCGATGATCTCAACTTTTACTGGCAAAAGTCCCTTATGTTTTTTGCAAGTTTGAAATAATCCTGAGATCATATTATCATTTATTGAATTCAAAGATACTAGGATAGTCATTTTTTTTGTAAGCAAATTCAAGGAGTTTGACAGCAAACTAATATTTTGTATCCGAAACTCCCACTCGCCTTTTTTATTTTCCCATGTACTTTTCTCATAGGTTCCTTCAATCATTACTGGACAGCCATTCTCTAGATAATTTTTAAATTGAATATACTTTTCCTTAAAGACACTCATTTCCAAACTGGCATCATAGTCAGTAAGTTTGAAATTGGCGAAACCACCTCCTTTTTGATTCGTCCTATGGTTTACATCAGTAATCAATCCACATAATCTGACACGAGAACCTAAAAGACTATCACTTTTAAATTTATCTAACTCTTCAATTTTACAATTTGAAGTGTATTTTATTTCCCTGATATAATCATCCAGAGGATGTGAACTTAAATAAATTCCAGCAATCTCAACTTCCTTACTGAGTTTATAAATGGAACTCCAAGGTTCTGCTTGAGGTGCTTTAGGGGCTTCAATATCAGCTGATACCAAATCTCCAAATAGAGATGCAGTTGTATTTTCCATCGAACTTTGGTAACTTGTTCCCCACTTGATCATCTGTTCTATATAGGTAGGAAATTTTTCAACCGGCGCAAAATATTGGGCTCGATGCATATTTTCAAAACTATCCAAAGCTCCAGCCAATACGCAACTCTCTATAACTTTTTTATTAAAAATTCTAGAATTTAAGCGCTTGACCATGTCTACAAAATCAACAAACTTCTCCTTCTGTCTTTCGATCAGAATATCTTCAACAGGACCTTCTCCTACCCCTTTGATAGCTGAAAGACCAAAACGAATTTCTCCCTTATCATTAACGGTAAAAAATAATTCACTTTCATTGACATCAGGACCGAGAACTTTTATTTTCATTCGTTTAGCCTCATGCAAATAGAGTCTTAGTGAATCCATATCATCCTTACTGTGAGTCAATACAGCGGCCATAAATTCAGCGGGATAATGCGCTTTCAGATAACCAGTTTGGAATGCTAATATTGAGTATGCGGCAGCATGTGATCTGTTGAAGCCATAAGAAGCAAACTTAGCCATAACATCAAATATTTCCTCAGCTTTCTCTACTTCCAATCCCTTTGCTACAGCTCGCTCACTGAAGATAGATTTTTGCTTGTCCATCTCTGATTTTTTCTTCTTTCCCATGGCACGTCTGAGGATATCAGCTTCACCTAGACTATAATCTGCCATGATCTGCGCGGCTTGCATGATTTGTTCTTGGTATACCATAATCCCATAGGTTGGCTTCAGGATTTCTTCCATCCACTCATGCGGGTAAGTCACTGGAACTCTACCATGTTTTCTGCTTATGAACTCCCCTATATAATCCATTGGACCCGGTCTAAACAAGGCATTCATTGCAATGATATCTTCTATTCCAGAAGGTTTGAGATTCTTGAGATGAGCACGCATCCCATCCGATTCAAACTGGAATAAGCCTATTGTATTTCCTGCTTGGAATATTTCCAAAGTTTTAGGATCATCAAAGGAAATATTTTCTAAATCTATTTTGGTATTCTCTCCATGTCTTTTTTTAATATTTTCTATTGCATCATTTATTATCGTCAAGGTGGTAAGACCCAAAAAGTCCATTTTGAGCAAACCAAGATTTTCTATAGATCCACCTTCTACTTGAGTCACCCACAATGATGTATCTTTAGCTGTAGAGACTGGAATAAATTTCATGATATCATCTGGTGCAATGATTACTGCTGATGCATGAACACCTGTATTCCTTACAGAACCTTCTAGTTTTATCGCAGTCTGCAATACATCTGCTTCAAGATTGGTCCCACTTGATATTTTACGCAATTCAGCAATATTAACTTTCTCATCTGCTCCAAAATCATCCGAGATTTCTTTGTCCAAATCCAAAATCTCTTTAAGCTGAGTTCCGGGTCTTGAAGGCACTAATTTGGACAGTCGATCAGATATGGACAAGTCTAATTTCTTTACCCTTGCCACATCACGAATTGAAGATTTTGCTGCCATAGTACCAAAAGTAACGATTTGTGCAACCTGATTATGACCATATTTTTTAACGACATAATCAAGCACTTTATCTCTTCCCCTATCATCAAAATCAATATCAATATCGGGCATAGAAACCCTTTCAGGATTTAAAAATCGCTCAAATAGTAAATTGTATTTAATAGGATCAATATCTGTAATAGTCAAACAATAAGCAATAACAGAACCAGCGGCTGATCCCCTACCTGGACCCACACTAACACCTAAAGTGCGCGCTGCTAGTATAAAGTCTTGAACAATCAAGAAATATCCGGCAAAGCCCATCTTGCGAATGACTTCTAATTCGAAGTCAATCCGTTTCTTGGTGACATCATTCAATATACCATACCTCATAGCGGCACCTTGGTAAACTAAATGGGTTAAATAATCGATTTGCTCTTTAAATGGATCTGGTAATGGAAATTTAGGCAATAATAAATTATTAAAAAGATTGGGCACATAACATTTGTCTGCCACTTCAAGTGTATTCTCTAATGAGTTGGGTAAATCATGGAAAATCTTTTCCATCTCATCACTCGTCTTAAAAAAATAATCTTGACTTGAGAATCTAAAGCGATCTTCATCTTCTACATTGGAAGCTGTATTGATACACAACAATATATCATGCGGCACTGCATCTTCTTCATTGAGATAATGTACATCATTCGTTGCGATTACTTTGACATTATATTTTTTTGCAAGTCGAAGAAGTTGTTGATTTACATCTTCTTGTCCAATCCCCATATTATCTAGATTGGTGTTGCCCTTTTGTCTTTGAATCTCGATATAATAATCATCACCAAAAATATCAAGCCACCATTTTAATAAATTTTCAGCCTCTGCAAAATTTCCTTTGATAATTGCTTGAGGGATCTCAGCACCAATACAACAACTGGTTGCAATGATTCCCTTGTGATATTTTAAGATCAATTCCTTGTCTATCCTCGGAAACTTTCCATACAAGCCCTCAATAAAACCTAGTGAGCAGAGTCTTGAAATATTCTCATAGCCTTCTGGATTCTTTGCTAATAATAATTGATGATATCTTTTATCGCTTTCACCACCACTTTTCAAAAAAGACTGTTTATGGCGATCGTCTACTAAGTAAAATTCACAGCCCAAGATTGGCTTTATATCATTCTTTTTTGCTTCATTTACAAAATCATAACAGCCGAACATATTGCCATGATCAGTCAAAGCTACAGACTTCATGCCATCAGCTTTTGCTTTTTTCATTAAAGCAGAAATATCTGTTGCTCCATCCAACAATGAATACTGTGTATGACAATGTAAATGACAAAATTTCGACATAATTCTTTTCTATTTTACTTGCAAGCTCCTTTTGTATAACTCAGAATATTACTACACTCAGCCATACATGCGTTGCCATAGGTTTTATTATTACATCCACATACTGGATCATATTTCTCATTGCAAATACAATTTTGAGATATATCTTCTTCGCATTCACTGTGTTTACATGCAGAAATTGATAATAAGGACAAAACTATGAATACTACTTTCATAAAGGAGATTTTACACTAGGTTTTTGACTTTGTTTTGATGCTGCATCCAATTGCTTTCGTAGTTTTAACAGTGACATCTTTTCCTGCTTTCAATTCTTCAATCGCCAATTCCAAATATTTTTGATTGACTTTTGTGGCATCCTTTGCATTATCATCTATAGCTCCAATATAATGCACAGTTTTGTCTTTATCCAACAAATACACATGTGGTGTCTTCGTTGCGCCATAAGCTGGATAAACTTTTTGTCCTTCATCCAACAAATAAGGAAATGGATACTTTTTCTTTTTTGCCAATTTCTTCATTTGTTTCATGCCATCTTCTGGTACTTCATTAGGATCATTAGGATTGATAGCAATAATTGGGTAACCCTGACCAACATATTTATTATGTAAATCAATTATTCTTTGTTCATACATCTTTGCATAAGGGCAATGATTGCAAGTAAAAACTATAATAAAACCTTTGGCATCTTTGTAATCAGAAAGACTTACTTTTTTTCCATTCACATTGACTAAGGAAAAATCACTTGCTTTATCTCCGGGATTTAATCCTGCAAAAATAGAAGCACTATTGAATACTAAAAAAAGAAATAAACTGACTATTTTCATATATACTTTTTTAATACTTTTTGAATCCGCATTTTTTTTGATTTTATCAATTCAAAATTTTAAATCAAGGATAAGCTTTACTTTAAAACTTAAAATATGAATGATTTAATGATACACCTGATCAATGAATTGCTTGATTTCGTCTTCCGAATAAAATTTTTTCTCTGCTAAAAACTTTCTCGTTTGATATTTTAGAACTGTAGCAGGAATTGAACCTGTCCATTCTACCATGATTTTGTCAATCCAATTATTTGAATTGGGATCATCAAGCATGATGACTTCAGCATTGAATTTATTCTTATTGACGAATGGCACGACTTTGCTATTCAGCTTATCTCGATCATCAAGACTTACGAAAACAAATTTGACATTGGGATCTGTATTTTTTTCAATGTAGGCGTTAATTAGTGGTAATTCTTCTATGCAAGGTTTGCACCAAGTAGCCCAAAAATTAAAAACATATATATAATCTGTGGCATTTAAATATTTCTCCTTAAACTGTGAAAAATCAACCACTGGGACTTGTGAAATTGCGTTATTAAAAATAAAAATTAGACAAACTATAGTGACACCAAAAGCTTTTCTTCCCATAACCAGATAACGAGTTTAATAATATTTTAGTTTTGAATCCTGCAAACTTAAGATAAATTTTGTAAAAACTCATTTCATCGACAAAAACTTGCTACTGGTCGAATATTATGCTAAATTCAGTACTTTAGTAAACATAGTACCGTGTTTTGTATTATCTTTGTATCATGAAACTTGAAAATACAATTGCTCAAATGAAAAAAGGTGTCCTAGAATTGTGCATTCTAGCGATCCTCGAGAAAAAGGATGCTTATCCATCCGATATTATAGAAAAGCTCAAAGAAGCTGATCTTCTGGTCGTTGAAGGGACTCTATATCCATTGCTCACCAGATTAAAGAACTTTGGTCTATTGGATTATTACTGGCAAGAGTCTACATCAGGCCCTCCAAGAAAATATTATCAAATAACAAGTACAGGATTATCCACTATGGAAGAGTTAAAAACCAGTTGGAATCAATTTATAACAAGTGTAAATCAAACTATTCAAACCAATATAAACCATGAATAAAATACTTCATATTAACGTAGGCAAATATCCTTTCACCATCGATACTGATGCTTATGCAATCCTCGATGATTACTTGGACAAACTAAACAAACATTTTTCAAGTTCTGATGGCTGTGAAGAAATCATGCAGGATATTGAATCAAGAATTGCGGAGATATTCCTTATGAAAATGGCTTATACAAAAATTATAGATATGGAAACAGTAAAATATGCAATTTCAAAATTAGGCACACCAGAAGAATTTGGTGCAGCTGATCAAAGCAAATCAAGCACTCATTCATCTTATCAAAAAACAAATGCAAATTGGGGAATCAAACCTGGTCGCAAACTTTTCAGAGATCCTATGGATAAAAAAGTTGCAGGTGTGTGTTCAGGATTGGCGGCATACTTTGGGATAGAAGATCCTTTATGGATCAGAGTCGCCTTTGCCATAGGTTTATTTGCAGGAGGTATTGCGGTTCCGCTTTACTTTATATTAATGATAGCTGCTCCCGTTGCAAAGACCTCAGCTGATAGACTTCAAATGGCAGGTGAGCCAATAAATATTGATACTATTGCAAAAAAGGTAGAAGAAGGATTCAATAAAGTCACGGACAAGATTGATTCGTGGCAAAAATCAAAATAAAAACCTATCTAGATTACATCGATAGTCCACCACAAACTGAGATGACTTGTCCCGTGATATAACTTGATTGATCTGAGGCTAGGAAAAGTACAAGATTAGATACCTCCTCTGGCTTTGCCAATCGTCCCAATGGAATGCTTTTAAGGAAAGCCTCCTTTGTTTTTTCATCCAAAGTATGGGTCATCTCAGTCTCTATAAATCCAGGCGCAATAGCATTGCAGCGAATATTGCGTGAAGCAAACTCTTTTGCAACTGACTTAGTTAATCCGATCATTCCTGCTTTTGAGGCTGCGTAATTAATTTGACCAGCATTGCCAAAAAGTCCAACAACAGAACTGATATTAATGATTGATCCGCTTCTATTCTTCATAAAATGTTTGCTTGAATGCTTGATCAAATTAAAGCATGATTTCAGATTAGTGTCGATGACTTGATCCCATTGATCCTCACTCATTCTAAGCAACAAATTATCTTTAGTAACTCCAGCATTATTTACCAATACATCCAAACCACCAAAATCCGCCAACACTTGATTGATTAATACTTCGGATTGCGCAAAATCTGCAGCATTTGACTGATATGCCTTTGCCTTGACACCAAGGGTTTCCAGTTTCTGAATGACTTCATTTGCTCTTTCGGGAGAACTGTTATATGTTATTGCAATATTCGATCCGTGTGCAGCCAATGTTTCTGCAATAGACGCGCCAATACCTCTACTTCCTCCAGTGACCAATGAAACCTTATTTGTTAACAATGCCATTTTATAAATTTTTCGGAAAAATAAGTGCTTTTAATTAAATATTTGAAAATAGAGTTCAATTTTAGATTAAATCGTATTTTTGGTTTATTAAACTAAAAAATATTGACTAATCTCATTTATTGTTTGAAGTTCACAATCGCATTTTTAAGCATTACAATATTTCAAACTATAAATGCTCAGGAATTTTGCAAAACACATGAATTACATGAATCACTCTATAATAACAACTATGAATATCGAAACAATTATAATTTACTTCAAAGAAATATTCTCAATTCGACAATCAAGCTACAATCTAAAATCAACTCTAGAGCAAAAATCAATTATTTAATCCCAGTTGTAATCCATATCGTCACACCTCCAGGTACAGCAATAGGCACAGGAAATAATTTAACTGACCTTGAAGTAGAACAAGGTCTAAGTTATCTGAATGAAGCATTTTCAAACACTGGAAATTTCAAAACAAACAATGGAGTTGATGTCGAAATTCAATTTTGTCTTGCTGTGCGAGATCCCAGTGGGTTGCCTACTTCAGGAATCACGAGAACCGAAAGCAATCTTGTAGCAGATCCTATGCCTTGTTCTCCATATGGGACAAGTTCTGCAAATGATGGAGCCATAAAGCAACTTGTGAATTGGGATTGTAGACAATATCTGAATGTTTGGCTAGTAACTGATCTTTATGACAATGGCTTTGGATGTGGTCTAGCAGGTTATGCTTATTTTCCTGGTGCGCCTTGTACAGTTGATGGGGTCGTTCAAGAAGGAAGATATTGGAATTCAATAGGAGGCACTCGAGTCACTGCACATGAGATAGGACATTATCTCAGTCTTAATCATACTTTCAATGGAGGCTGTATTAACAATAATTGTCTAATGGATGGAGATCAAGTATGCGATACACCTCCTGATGGCAGTCCAAGTTTTGCTCCATGTAATACAAACTCATGCAATACAGATAATCCTGATTTACCTGATGACAATACCAACTATATGGACTACACTTCTTGTCTCCCGATGCATTTCACACTAGGGCAAAAAGTCAGAATGATTGCTGGTTTGGAAAATGGAAGAAAGTCTTTAATCACATCTCAAGCTTGTATTCCTGTAGTGAATATTGATGGAGCAATACAATCATTAGGACTACCCTATCCTATTTGTGAAACAGATGTTTGTCCAGAAATAACTTGGAAAAATGTTGGACTATTAACTTTAACTTCAACAATTTTTGAAATTCAATATGACAATAATCCCAAGACTATATTTAATTGGGCTGGCAATCTATCTCCCAATAGTTCGATCAAAATTAAACTCCCCTGTGAGAAATTAAGCATTGGAAATCACATCGTCAAAATCAATACAAAAAATACAAATGGAAGCTCTGACGGCTATGCTAAAAATGATAGTTCAATATTGGCGATCAACATTCTATCAAAACCAAAATTAAGTGTATCATCAATAACGGGAACCCATTGTATTTCTGATGGTTCTGTGAGGCTCAATTGTATCAATGGAACTATTCCATATTTATATCAATTGCTTCCTCTACAGTATGTTCAAAACTTAAACTATTTCAACTTATTATCATCAGGCAATTATGATGCAATCATCACTGATGTTAATCAGTGTATGGATACAATCGCCGTAGTGATTCCAGATTCATGCAAATCTTCAACGCCAAAGAATTTCATCACAAACAAAGATGCAGTATACCAAGGTAATGATTGTTATCGATTGACACAAGCAATACAAGGGCAAGTTGGTTCTATTTGGTATGATCAAAAAATAGACTTAAATCAATCCTTTGATGTCGTCTTTGATATCAACTTAGGATGCATCGATGGCAATGGTGCAGATGGCATCGCATTTATGTTACAGCCATTGTCTACTTCTATTGGTATATCTGGTGGAGGATTAGGATATGCAGGTGTAAGTCCATCTATTGCAGTCGAATTTGACACTTATCAAAACTGTTGTTCCAATTCAACAAGTAACACCCCTCAAGATGGCAATGATCCTGGACAAGATCATATGGCAATTATGAAAAATGGCACAGTAAATCATCTTCATGTCAATAATCTTGCAGGACCAGTTGACATACTCAACGGAAGAAATGCCGAAGATTGTAATTTTCATCCAGTGAGAATCTGTTGGAATGCAAGGACAAAGAAATTCGATTGCTATGTGGATTGTATTTTAAAATTAAGTTATACCGGTGATATCATAAATACAATTTTCAGTGGAAACCCAAATGTTTACTTTGGCTTTACAGCTGCGACAGGAGGCTCTATAAATGTACAACAGGTGTGTTTCAAATTCATCTCTTTCCTTGACAAATTGGAAGATCAAGTGATATGCAAAGGCTCAACTATTCAAATCGCAGCTGATGATGACTTTACTTCTTATTCTTGGACACCAAATACTGGAATAAACAATCCTAATATAAGAAATCCATTATTCTCTCCTTCCACTAGTACAAATTATATTGTAGTGATGAAAGATGCTTGTGGCTTTACTGTAACAGATACAGTATTAATCGAAGTTGTAGAGCTAAATATTGAACACGAAACTAAAATTAATAATCCTTGCGGTGATAGTATCTCGGTAGACATTTTTGTAAAAACAAATCCAGTATTGCCAAATACATTGTATTCTATCGATGGAATTAATTTTTCAAGCATAGATACTTTTTTCAATTTGAGAAAAGGCACTCATGTGCTTTATGCGAAAAATGGAAAATGTACCATCACAAAATTTATAGAAATAAAAGAGAATAAAAAATTGCAAGATAGCCTCATCGCGCAAAATGCTGTTCGATGTAATCAATTGGGAATGATTAGCATTCAAGGCATTGGAGGATATTCACCATATACTTACAAAATAGATAATGACAGTTATAAGAACGATGGCTATTTTCCAAACTTAGATTCTGGAATTCACATTTTAACTATCCGAGATAGTCTTGGATGTGAGACACAAAAAGAAATTCATCTCGCATTTTTAAAGCAAAAATTAAAGCTACAAATTATTGACTCAAATCTAACAATAAACTGTCTCGACAGCAATACATTTATATCACTAAAAGCAAATGAAACTGAGGCATTTTACCATTACAAATTAGATCTTAATCAAGAGAATATTTTAGGTAGATTTGAACAACTAAAAGAAGGGAATCACACTATCGTGGCACTTGATGAATTTGGATGTGTCAGTGACACCTTATTTTTCAAAGTCAATAATTATATTAATCATAAAAATGCTAATGTCGATATTTCAATTTGCGAAGGAGATTTCCATCAAGTAGGACAAAATAAATATTACAATGTTGGTTTATATATTGATACACTCACTACTGCAGATTTTTGTGATAGTATCATTAATACTAATCTCAGCTATTTTAGAAAGGAGAATATCAAAACGAATATAGAAATTTGTGAAGGCAGCTTTTATAAAGTTGGGAGTTCGAATTATAGTAAAACGGGAACTTATCTGGACACACTTAAAAATATCTATGGCTGTGACAGCATCATCAATACCGATCTATTGGTTCATCCTAGGCAATACGATAACGATAATATTCAAATTTGTGATGGGAGCTTTTATAAGATTGGAAATAATAGCTATTCACTTTCTGGAACTTACATTGACACATTAGTAAATATAAAAGGATGTGATAGCATCGTCACCACGAATTTACTCGTCAATCCAAGATATGCTATTCAAAACAGTCAAACGATATGTGATGGAGAATTTATACAGGTAGGAGCAAATAGCTATTCGATCGAAGGAAGCTACATCGATACATTATTCACGGTATCGCGATGTGACAGTATTATCATTTCAAATTTGAAAGTCAACCCGATTTCTCGGACTGCTCTTACGAAAGAGATATGTGAAAATGATTTTTTTCAAGTTGGGAATAAAAAATACTTAATCGCTGGAAATTATATTGATACTTTACAAAATATCCATCAATGTGATAGTATTATCAATTTAAATCTTATTGTCAATTTCAACACAAGCCAATTAATAAGTAAAACCAGTTGCGAAAATATTCCTCTTGAAATCAATAATGAAATTTATTACAGGTCAGGGCGTTTTGTCCAACTCCTTAAAAATACAAAAAATTGTGATAGTACCCTGAGCATAGATGTCAATATGATAGACACCCAAATAGTGCTTAGAGAATTCATTTTATGTCGTGATGATAGTGTCTTGATTGGAAATAACCAATATAAAGTTGCTGGTCGCTATACAGATATTTTAAATAATATTTATGGCTGTGATAGCACGGTTAAAAGTCTAATCATACAAGGAGATGATTTTTATTGTGACAGTTTACATTGTCGCGTTTACATTCCCAATGTATTTTCACCAAATGGGGATAATGTGAATGATGAGTTCCAGTTTTTTTCTCCAGTGCTCGAAATAAACTACCTCGCCATCTATGATCGATGGGGAGAATTGCTCTATGAATCTAAAGAAAATAATCCAAAATGGAATGGCAGAGACTCCAAAGACAATCTCATATTACCAGGTGTTTATGTCTATTTAATGAGAGCCAGTTGCTCCAATGGCAAACAAGTAAAGAAAGTTGGTGAAATTAGTTTAATTCGGTAATGAATATGACCCAAATACTAAAAATGAAATATTTTAAAATTATTATAAATAATATGGCGCAATGAATATTAAAAACTTCATTTTAAAAGCTAATGGTCAAATATCTAATACTTGGAGGCAGGCACTGAATTATCCTTTTGAAAATAAATTGAGCCTATATACGGCACAATTGAGTTCAGGTATCTATTATTTGAAGTTAAATGGCCCGAAAAACTCTCAATCTATTTCTTTTATAAAACAATAAAATATAACGCTATGGGAATAGCTCTATTTACTTTGATTAACATTCTTCTTTCTTTTAGCGCAAACCAAAGATTAAATCTTAATAAAGAATTACCAAAACAAACTCATCTTTGTGCTTGTTCTTCATTTTCAAATTTTGAATTAAACGATTGCCACAATGGCGACTATGAACTGCTTACACCAGATAGCCTTGCATTTGATGATCTTTGTTTTTTTGAAGCCAAATATTATAATTCTGAAAGCATAAGTGGATATATGAAGTATTCAAAAAATAATTCAAACTATTATTCAGGATGCGAAGGTTCCACTTACTATGATAATATTGGCAATAAATTATTTCGAATTTATTGCTATGAAGAAATTGACCGTTTTAATTACTTAAATTATTTTCTACCAATCACTGGAAAAAACTCACTATTGGTTACAGGAAATATATATCGAATTGATTTAGATTCTAGTTTTATTTCAGATGATATTTCTGTTTTATGCCATCGACAAAATGCTGAAATTAGCAATACCATAGATTCATATATTCCATATAATTCATCAGAAAAACCCAATTTTTTGCGAATTGTATCTTATGATCCAAATACAAATATTCTAAAAGCTAGATTCCGTATTACTTTTCAAGTAATCAATCCTTTTGATGGAAATAAATATATTGGAGCTACTCTTGGAGGCATCGGAAAAAAGCGTAATCAAAATTCACCGGAATTTGTGACACTCGATGATGGCGTAATCCATATTTATCTTCAAAAATATTAATATAATGAGGTACATTCTAATTCTACTAACTTTTATATTTCCAATATTTGTTTTTGGTCAGTTCAAATTCCATGATGATTTTGAATTATATAATATTGATAGTCCACTTCATCACCAGAGCCATAATTGGCACACTTGGGATTCGATGGTAGAAATACAATCTGCATATGTCACTAATAAAAAATCCTTTTCTCAATCAAATTCGCTTTATCTGCATTCCCCTCATTGGGCAGGAGGCCCTACTGACTTAGTATTTCCCTTTACAAAAAAAATAGATGAGGGGCTCGTCAAGATTGAAATGATGATGTATATTGATGATAGTGCAGGAGCCTACTTCAATTTACAATCATCTGAAAAATTGGGATCTTTATATGCTTTGCATATAAGTTTTGACTCTGATTCCAGCATCACTATTTCAAATTATAAATTAAAAAATGAACGAATCAAAATAGGTTTTTATCCAAAAGCTCAATGGTTTAAAATAAGCATTCATGTAGACTTGTCAAAAAACCTATGGCAAATTCTAATCAATAATTTAGAACTTTATAGTTTTCAAAATCCAATTAATAGCATCTCTGCACTAAATTTTTTTCCTAGAAGTAATAATGGTCGATCATCCTTTTATATTGATGATATTATTATAGACTATATCCCCACTTTAAAAGAAACCCGATACTTAGATTTGATCTCTGCCCAAACCGAACAATTCATATTGAAATCAAAATATAATAAATTAAGCTTTGAAGTAATTAATAGAGGCAGGGATATTATTAATAGCATTGAATTAAAGTTTACAAATCAAGTTGGAATTCAATTAATAAAACGATTTGAAAATCTTCTTATTTCTCAAGATCAAAAAATTAAATTATTTTGGGATTCTATATATGTGATGGACCAAGCACAAATCAAAGGTATATTAGAAATTATTAGTGTAAATGATTCTACTAATTTTTTATCAAAAAATAAATCACTCAATTGCAGTTCAAGTTGGGTAGAAAATGCACCGAATAAAGCAATTTTTTTCGAGGCAATGGCCTCTACGAAATGCGGCTATTCCCCATTTCTTTATGCATTTATTGAAAAAATGAAAGAGAAATATGGAGACTTATTCATCCCTGTTGTAAATCATCACAATGATCCATTTTCTGTATTGTTTTATGATAAAAATTATTTATTTAATTCTTGGCATCCTTATTATTTTGCCATCCCATTTCATGTTTTAAATAATGCAAGAGATGAAATATATTTAGGAGATTTTACCGAACAAGTTTTCTTGCAAAGATTAACCGACCCAAGCTATGTAAAGATAGATATCGGTGCAGTGTTTGATTCTATCAAAAGCATTATGAATATCAATTTTTTAACATATTTTATTAAGGAATTTTCACCAAACAGTGTTTATAAAATTTACATTACAAAAAACTTCAAACATAAAAATGATCCAGAACTAGATCAAGCAAATTGGTACAGCAGTTTAAAACCTGGAAAAGCAAATGGTTATGAGCAAAGCCCAAATCCAATAAAATCAGTAGATATGGAGTACAACCATGTTATTAAGTATATTTTACCCTCACAAAATGGCACTAAATATAAACCCAGAGAAATTAATCCAATACATGAAGGAGAAATTTTACAAAGACAGGAATCAATCCCATGGCCTTTGATGGAAACAGATTTTGAGAACTACGATGTTATCGTTCTTTTTCCAAATAATCCTTTTGAGACTGCGAAAAAGATAAATTTAGCTGATGCGTTAAAACGTGGTATAATCACCTCCATTTCGGAATCCTATACAACAAAACAAGATTTATTTATATATCCCAATCCTGCTAATGACCATATTTCAATGAGCTATAAATCAATGAGTCATCAACAAAGTTCAATTCAAATAATAGATGCTCAAGGCAAACTTGTAAAAGAAACAAGAGAGGAAATTCATAAAGGTGATAATATTATTAAATTAGAATTGTCAAAACTTCCAGCTGGTGCTTATGTCTTTAAATTTAAAACTCACACCAATTTTTTGACAAAAATATTTATTATACAATAAATCTAGGGTAATTAATTCAAACAGTTAGGTATTAAAGTAAAATCTCTTCCAATGGCAAACAAGTAAAGAAAGTTGGTGAAATTAGTTTAATTCGGTAACAGGCCTAAATAATTAAGTTCAATGTACTGATTTTCAAACATTTACACTATTACCATTTTTATATAATTAAAAATTATATATTTGCACCATATTCGAAAAAATTGATAGAGAAAAAGGTCATAGCTAATTACTTTTATATCATTACCACTTCATTGGTCTTCTTTTTATTTGGAAGTACCTTATTGATATGGCTGCAATCTTTGGATATCGGTCTCAAGATTCAAGAACAAAGTCCTATCGTACTAGAACTCAAAAGTAATTACTCAAAAGACAGTTTGCAATTAATGCTTGACGAAATGATGTCAACTGCAAACTTACAATCATCAGATATCCAATTCATAGCAAAGGAAAAAGCAATAGAACACATGAAGGCTGAAATGCCTAATGAACAGATATTGACATCAGAGGAGTCACTATTCAGAGATCTTATCTTAGTTAAAATGGCAAATAAAATAAAATACTTGCCATCAATTAAAAGTATAATTCAAAAATATGCTTTGATTGAAGGACTAGATGTCGAAAATGAATTTGCTACAAAAAGCATGGAAGTCTCCAATAGATTGTCGAAAATAATGATGTTTTTGACTATGGCAATTTTAATTATTGCTGTGGTCATCACCAGTTTCTTAGTAAAAATATATCTGCAAGAACGACAAGACGTTATTATTGCAATGCAAAATCTCGGCTCCACTATTGAAAAAATTACAGAGCCTTATCTAAAGCAATCAATCATCTATTCTATTGTAAGCACCTTCATGGCTATAGGATTTCTTTGTATTATCATCCTCATGCTTAGATTTGTGGCGCCTTGGATCTACGTATTAATAGAATTGAGAAAATTTTTCTTAGTTGTTTTCGTT
>Ga0138256_10000792_pt1 | contig 34034 bp, 25 predicted proteins | sample KNB2016incub_MG_FD_105486 | JGI IMG/M metagenome (GOLD analysis project Ga0138256, IMG submission 105486) | Active sludge microbial communities from wastewater in Klosterneuburg, Austria - KNB2014incub_MG | ecosystem: Engineered > WWTP > Activated sludge > Unclassified | place: Austria... | reverse complement strand
CATATTCTGCAACAGCAGCTTCTACTGCTTATGATGGAAATGCAGCACCAGTAGATTTTCAGCCTGCTGTTGGTGGTGATAGAACTTCAATAGGAGATGGATATAGCAGGATTAGCATTACAGGTTTACCGGCTTCCAGTAATCTGCAGGTAAAGGTTACACTATTTAATAATGTTTCTGCTGAAAGATGGGTAGTAGATGATTTTGTTATAAAGGGAACTTTAGCAGGCGGCCATACTGTAACCTTTAATGCCAATGGAGGTACCGGCACGATGTTGCCGCAAAATGCAAGCACACCCACCAATTTAACAGCAAATACTTTTACAAGAACGGGCTATACATTTACCGGCTGGAATACCATTGCGGGTGGCGGAGGTACTTCCTATGCAGATGGCGCTTCTTACAGTTTTGCTGCTGATATTACTTTATATGCACAGTGGAGTGTTAATAATTACACCGTTACTTTTAATGCAAACGGGGGCACAGGTTCTCCCTCTGCGCCATCGGTAAGTGGAAATTATAATAGCAGCGTAACTTTGGCAACCATTGGTACCCTGGCAAAAACGGGTTATACTTTTGGTGGCTGGAACACCGCCGCAGATGGCAGTGGAACCAATTATGCAGCCGGTGGAAGCTATACAGTACCTGCAAATAATATCACATTGTATGCAAAATGGACACCCAATAATTATCAAATAACTTTCGATAAAAATAATGCTTCAGCTACAGGCACCATGAGCAATCAAACTATTGCCTATGGCGCTACGGCCGCTTTAACCAGCAATGCCTATTCATTGGGTGGTTATGTGTTTGATGGTTGGGCAACAAGCGCTGCCGGTGCTGTAGTTTATGCCGATGGCGCTAACTACACTATGGGATTAGGGAATGTTACCTTGTATGCTCATTGGAGTGTGGGGCCATGCCAATCTGATAATTTTGATAGTGGTTATGGTAACTGGACAGGCGGAACGGGAACCTATAATAATAACACAGCAGGTTACACTGGCAATGGAGTTGGTTTTAATACTACAGCCGATGATATTATTACAACGAATGCCATTACGGGAGCATCTTCTATAACTTTTGTAGCAACAGCATCAAGTAACTCAGCAAACTTTACCCTAAAAGTTCAGTATAGTACCAGCGCTGCGGGGCCCTGGACAGATATTACCACACTTACTGCAAATGGGTCAAATACAGGTACGGTTACTGATTCATGGAATAATTATAATTATTCTATCTCACCTATTGGCATTTATTACCTGCGTTTTGTAATGTCTGCCAGGAGCGGGAGCGGGGGTAGTTTTTATTTAGATAATGTAAATGTATTTTGTTCTGCCTTACCACCCACCATTACACCTGCTACCCAAACCTTTACCGGGTTTACATATGCCAGTGGTTCGGGACCTTCGGCATCTCAAAACTATGCACTCAATGCCACTTATTTAAGCCCGGCTACCAGCACGGTTACAATTACGGCTTCTACCAATTATGAAGTTTCTTTAAATGGTACCGTTTGGAGCGGCGTTTCTGTAACTACCCCGGCTGCATCGGGTGGCGCTTTGGCCTTTACGGTATATGCCCGTTTAAAAGCCGGCCTTGCCGTAGGCAATTATAACGGCGAAACCATTGCCATTAGCGGCGGTGGCGCTACGGCCAGCTTAACGGTTTCGGGAAATGTTACCCCGGCTTTATTTACTTCGGTTGCCAATGGCGATTGGTTTACGTCAAGTACCTGGGATAAAAATGCTGTACCGGGTGGCGATGATAATGTAATTATCAATCACGCCGTAACCATGAATAGCGGCGTAACCCGTAATAATGGAACAACTACTACCATCAATACCAGCCATTCTCTGGCTTTGCGTGCTACCTATACCAATAACGGTACCACTACGGTAAATGGCACCCTGCAAATAGATGGCGGTGGCTTTGCCAACGGCAGTAATAATATAAATTATGCCGCTACCGGCAGTTACTTAGTGTTTAATAGTGGTTCTGGCCCTTATGGCATTAATGCCGGTCAGCGCTTTTGGCCGGGTACAGGCAATATTCCTGAAAATGTACAGGTAAATACCGGTACCAATGTGAACCTGAATGATGGTACAAAGCAAATTCCGGCTACAGGAACCTTGTTGTTATATGGTGGTTTTCAAAATGCAAATGCTACCGGGCTTACTTTAAATGGTACGCTGAACATTAGCCCCAATGGGTATTTTAGCATTAACAGCCCCAATTACGGCGCTGCTTCCAAACTTTGGTACAATGTAAATACCACTTATGGTAATGGGCTTGAGTGGACTTCATCTGCCAATCCTGCAACTGTACAACTCAGCAATAATACATTATTAAATTATCCTACTAATACGGGGCCAAGAAGTATTACCGGCAACCTTACCATTGATGCAGGGTCTGCCCTGTACATGGATTATGGCAACCCCAACCCCGGTGCAGGCCTGCTTACCGTGGGTGGAAATGTAGTATTAAATGGTTTCTTAAGCCTCGGTAATTTAATTGGTGGCGACCTGCTGGTAAAAGGAAACTGGACTAAGGGGGTATCGGGCACATTTGACCACAAAGGCCGCTTAGTTACTTTTAATGGCACCGTAAACCAAACCATTACCGGCACAACTGATTTCGGTTATTTTACGATTAATAATAATGCCGGTGTTACGTTAGCGAGTGCTATCAGTGTAAATAATACTGCCGATTTTATACTCGGCAAAATAACCCTGGGTACCAATAATTTTAGCCTGAAAGCTGGTGGTACCACTACCAATGCCAAGGCAACAAGCTATATCGTGGTGAATAGTACCGGCAGGTTTATAAAAGAAGCGGCAGGCAATACCGCCACCTTAATTCCCATTGGGATCACTGCTCATTATACGCCGCTAATCATCACCAATACAGGTACGGTAAGGGATTTAACCATGGGTGTAAAAACACCTATTACCAATGCGCCTTTCGATGCCACAAAGGTTGTGAATTTAGAGTGGAGCGTATTAAGCTCCGGTGCAGGCGCCGTGGCCAATATTACCTATCAGTGGAATACGGCTAACCAGGCGGCGTCATTTAGCCCTGCCGCTGCCAGTGAAGTAAGCAACTACGTAACAGCCTATACCGTTGCAGGTACGGGTACGCCTGCCGGCAGCAACCCTTATACATTATCTGCCACCGGGCTTAGCATACCCAGCAGCGGAACCAACTTATATATTGTTGCAAACCGTTGTGCTTCCGTGCAGGCTGCAGCGCCAGCCGGCACGATTAGCGGAACTACACCTGCCTGTACAAGTACCATCCTTACCATTGCACCATCTGCCGCAGGCATGTACTGGCAAACGGCCGCCAATGGTATCAGTAACATCAATGCGGCTACATCATCGCTGACCGTAAGCAGTAGCGGTAATTATTATGTACGTAGTTATGATGGTGCCTGTTGGAGCGCTGCCACAGCAGCTTACCCGGTAACTATAAATGCTGCCCCGGCCATTGCGGTGCAACCGGTAGATGTTACCGTTACCGCACCAACCACCGCCGTGTTTAATGTGACAGCAACCGGCGCCGGTTATCAATGGCAATGGTATAATACAGGTACTTCTCTGTGGGAAGACCTAACCAATGCAGCGCCGTATAGTAATGTAACAACCGATCATCTTACCATCAGCCCTAGCGCTGAAGCATATTCTGATTATGAATTCAGGTGTATCATAAAAGGAGCAGCGCCCTGCCCGGATCTTATTTCAAACTCAGCCATCCTTACGGTATTGCCCGGGCCTTGTTTAAGTGAAGGGTTTGAAACTGGATTACCTGGCAGTTATACAACTGCTAATGTAACTTTAGGATCAGGCACTTGGAGTGGAACCCAAATAATAGGAGGTACAAATCCGGTAAATATTCATTCAGGGAGCCGTTCATTACAAGTGAAAGGAACTTCTGGTGCTGGCATTATTTCACCAAACCTAACGAGTCCCAACACCGTTAGTTTTTGGGGACAAGCAAATTCATCAACATCTGTTGTAAAAGTTAGTTACCGTATTAATGCAGGAGCCTGGACAGATGTACCTGAATCGCCTTATACATTTACTACAACATATACCCAATTTACTGCCACTATCAATAGTACATCAGCAAATACACAGTTTAGATTTTTATATAGTAGTGGTAATGTTTTTTATATAGATGATGTAGAAGTTTTTTGCCAACCCCCAACCTGTGTTACCAGTACAACTATTTCATCTTTTACACCCGATAACGGGCCTGTGGGAACATTGGTAACCATTACCGGTACCGACTTTACGGGTATAAGCAATGTAAAATTTGGAAATAAAGATGCAGCATCATTTACTATTGTAAACAATACAACCATCACAGCCGTAGTACCTTTAGATGTACCTGCAGCAGATAAAATCACATTGATAGGATCGCCCTGTAATGTAAAGACCACTAACAATTTTACATTGATTGATGAAACCGGAAGCTGTGGTGTAACAGGCAGTGGTACAGTAACCGATTTATTTATCTCCGAAGTATATGATGCAAAATCAGGGAGCTTAAGTTATATAGAAGTATTTAACGGAACAGCAAGCTCCATTCCATTAACCAATAATTACCAGGTAAGAATTATAACCGGTACCAGTACTATCAATGATTTTGATCTTACCGGTAATATTGCCAGCGGGGCCACCAGGGTTATGAGAATTGGTACCAGCTCCAGTCTTTGCCCCCTTACACCTGGTGATAGTTATCCTTCGGCCAGCGGTTTTAATGGTAATGACCGGGTGTACCTGCTCAAAAAAATTGCAGGCACATATACTGCAATAGATTATGTGCCAAACCCCAATTATCCCGGCAGTGAAGCTGCTGGTTTTAGTCAATCAGTATTACCTGGCGCTACCCATACCAGGCCTAATATGACGTATTATCCTACCGATTGGGTAATCAGCAATACTGAAAACTGCAGTACCCTGGGTGTAGCGCCCTACACCTTAAACGGTACCACGATTGATATCAATACGCAACCGGCCGGGGTAGATTGTAATCAAACTCTTGACTTCTCCACTACGGCAACCATCAGCCCATCTGGTACACCGGCATATACCTGGTATTATAATGAACCCGGTACCAATACCTGGGTTTTGGTAAGTACGTTACCGGCAACATATACCGTTTCGGGTTCGGGTACCAATCATATTACAATTACAGGCCCTACCGCTTCGCTGGCCAATTACCAGTTTTATGTTACGGTATCTCAGGGAAGCCCCGGTTGTTACCAGCCCAGCCATGCTGCACAATATACTTATGAGAGCAGGCCCATTTATCATTCAAAAGCTACCGGTAACTGGAGCAATAAAGCTACCTGGGAAATGAGTAACGATGGAATTACCTGGAAACCCGCCTGCACCTATCCAATTGCCATCAATAGTTCAAAAATAAATATCACAGCTCCTTATACCGTTACCCAGGATATAGATGCAGACATTGATGTAAACAACCTTACGGTAGATGCATCTGCAACACTTCTTACCAATCCAAATGCGGGCATTAAAATTTTGGATGGGGGAGCAGGTGCAGATTTTGTGATTAACGGAACTTTTAATGATAATAATAATACGGCAAACAGCCTGGGCTTTGGCAGTGGCGCCACCTGGAAACTGGGAGCCAATGGAACGGTGCTTAAAACAAATTCATCTGGCGTAGCCGGTAATTATGGAGCAAACTATGAGACTGGCATAATAAATATACCAGCTTCTGCATTTTGGATTTACCGATATACCGGCGCCGGTAATGTAAATACGGCTGCCAGCAATATGTATTATCCCAACCTGAAGTTTGAATCTACTTCAGGGCCTTATAACTGGAGTACCAGTACCACGGCGCTTACCGGCGCTGCTGGTGGCACCATGTATGTAAAAGGAAATTTAGATATTGGAACGAGCGGTACCGGCGCAGTGAAAGTATCTTACAATAATATCAATGTTCTCCCTTTGCAGGTTGCAGGCAATGTAAGTATTGGCGCTAACAGCGAGCTCTCCAATATTTCCTGGGATGCCACCACAGATGCCATACATGGCAACGGTACGGGTATTGACGTAAAGGGGAACCTTACTGTAAATGGTACACTCACCCTTACCGGGGGCACAGCAGAAACCGGCGACCTGGTATTTAGCGGAACAACTACTCAAACCGTTTCTGGCACCGGCCAGTATAATTTAGAGGATGTGAAAATCAACAATACCGGTTTAGGAAATGTAACCATCAATAGTTCATTTGGTATTCCCGGTACCTTAAGTTTTGATAATATTGCGGCTAAACTCACTTTAAATACAGGTGATATTACTTTGCAAAGCGGCGCTGTACGTACAGCCAATGTAGGTAAAGTACCATCTGGCAGTACCATCAATTATAGTGGATCGGGCCGTTTTATCGTAGAGCGTTATATTTTAACGCCACGCAAATGGCAGTTCCTGTCAGTGCCCAATAATACGATCCAAACAATCAACGAGGCATGGCAGGAAGGAATGGCACCCGGAAGCACTACACAAACCACACCGGCAGGATATGGTACCCAGATCTCTACTAAATTACCGGGAAGCCCAACAGCAATTGGTTTTGATTTTTATTCGCCGGGTGGCCCCAGTATGAAATCCTGGAATACAGCAACGCAAGCTTATGTGGCACCAGCAAATACAACATCATTGGGCATTGCCAACCCATCAGGTTATATGATATTTGTAAGGGGCGATCGTACCCAGGCAGGGGCAAGCGGAAGTTCTGCCACTATTTTACGCACCCGTGGCCAATTATTAACGGGTAACCAAACGGCCATTAATATACCAGCAGGTAAAGATGTATCTATTGGTAATCCTTATGCATCGGCATTAGATATGCGTAGTACGATCATTCCTGCACAGTCAGTACAAACATTTTATATTTGGGATCCACGCCTTACCGGTAATTATAACCTGGGTGGTTTCCGTGCATTTACGAAAGTGGGCTCCGATTGGGTTTCTACACCTGGCGGTGGCGCTTATGGCGGCCATCCAAACTTTATCCCATCTGGCCAGGCATTTTTTATAAAAGGCGGGGCCACGGCAGGTAATCTAACCATCAATGAAAATTCAAAAGGCGATGATAGTTATACCGCTACGTTTGTAGCAGAAAAGCCACAATTACTCAGAGCCAATTTATTTATTCGTGAGGGCAATGAACTTACATTAACGGATGGTGTATTGATGCACTACCAGGATGGATTTAATGACGGCATTGATAGTAAAGATGCACCCAAATTAAAAAACCTTTCCGAAGTGGTAAGTATTAAATTGGCCAATAAACTTTATGCTGTTATGCAAAAAAGCCCGGTTATAGATGCAGATACTATCTTCCTGAATATAGAAATGATGAAAGCCCGCAATTATAGTTGGGCGATCAATACCGGGAATATGGACCTGGAAGGCCGCAGGGCATGGCTGATTGATAACTATACCCAAACAAAAACGCCATTACTATTACAGGGCGATACCCGTATTGATTTTAATATTGCCAACAACCCGGGATCATTGGCGGCAGACCGTTTCATGATTGTATTTAAACAGAAAAAAAGGATTCAGTTTATTTCAATACAAGCCAAACGGAATGCAGATAAAACGGCGACTGTACAATGGCAGGTAGCGCCGGGTAGCGATATTCGATATTACGAAGTGGAACGCAGCAATGAAGGAACAAATTTTAATTTGAGAGGTGTTATCAATACCAATGATGTTTTGCAGTACAACGATGCCACAGCGCCTGCCGGGGAAGTGTATTACAGGGTAAAAGGATTGGATGTAGAAGGCGATTATGTGTATAGCGATAAAGTAAAATTAGATGCACTACCCATAAAAGTAGGAATTGATATGGCGCCCAACCCAATTGAGAATGGTATTATACAATTGCAATTTACCAACCAGGAACCCGGGGACTACCAAATGGTATTGTATGCCGCAAACGGCCAGCAAATGCTCAGCAAGTCCACTACCATAAATAGTTATTACCAGCAGGCATCCTTTGCTACGGGCAAGTTAGCAGCGGGTACTTATCAATTGCTCATTACAAATAAAAAAGGATTTAAAAAGACAATAAAAGTATTTATAAAATAATCCTGTTTTCATAAATGTATTCAGATCCCGGTTTACCGGGATTTTTTTTTAAAGTAACCATTCACCATTCACAATTCACCATTAATAATTAAAAATTGTATTCTACCTTTAAGTTCCATTATCCCCCTGAAGAATATTTTATTTCAACCAAAATGTAGTTATGAAAAAATATTTTTCAACCTGGGCCTTCATTTCATTGCTGATGCCCTTGCTTTCTTTCGCACAGCCCAATCTTATTGTAAGCCAAAGTAGTTTGCAAAGCCCTAATATATCAACCGGTAATTATTTGCAAATTAATTTTAAAATAAAGAATGCCGGAAATGTTGCTGCCATTGCAAATCATGCTAAAATTTATTTATCTGCAACGGCAACGCTTGGTTCGGGCGCTATTGCTTTAAATGATATAAGCTGCGAAGCGCTGGCGGCAGGCCAGGAAACCAATACCGTGAACTATTTATTCCCCTTACCTTACAAAGTGAACCCCGGTTCTTATTATGTGTTTATAAAAGCAGATAGCAGGAGTAAAGTGGCAGAAACAGATGAGAACAATAATTTTTCATTGTCCACCCAATTGCTGGTGAATAATAACCTGGGGGGGCAGCAAAATTTATCATACCCTATCATTTTTATCCATGGCCTCAATTCAGACCAAACGACATGGGATCCACTCATTACCGATTTAAAAAATAATTTTGGTTGGTCTTATGGTGGTAATTTAAATTTTTGTTTAAACCAGGATGGGAATATTAATACGGCCAACCTTACTACCGATTATAAAGACTGGACGGATGTGGGTTCGCTTACTGCAAAAGATTTTTATACCCTAAACTTTAATGTTAGTCCTACGGGTACAGCCCCAGCTGATAGTTACGAAAGTAACCAAAGCGCCATCAGCAAACAGGGGCTTGCAGTACGGGATGCCATTGCACATGTATTACAGCTAACCGGCAAAACCAAAGTGATCCTGGTATGCCATAGCATGGGTGGTTTGGCTTCAAGGGAATATCTGCAAAAGCCTTCACTTTGGCAACCCGATGGTGCGCATCATGTAGCAAAATTAGTAAGCCTGGCAACACCTCATGGCGGTAGCAATGCCAGTGGCTTTGGCCTTACAAGTGTAGATGAAAAATCGGAAGCGGTAAGAGATCTCCGGATATATTTTTCCGGTGCAGGCAAGCCTGGTACTTATTTATTTGGCAGCTTAGAGAATACGACTGCCATTGATGTTACGTATAATAATATAGATGTAAACTGTAATGGCATCAGCGGTGATAATACTTTGGTAATGGGGCTGAACCAAAAAAGCATACCCACCGATGTAGCATATAGTTGTGTGATTGGTACCAATAGTTTGTTGGGCGGTGATGGGGTAGTTCAGGTGGACCAGGCAAACCTCAAAAATTATTATCCAACATTAGCGGTAGATACATTTATAAGCAAGGCACCGGCATTTACTTTTATTTGGCACACTGAAGTGCAAAAACAAACATTCACCGTACTGAAAGCCATGGATGAACCAGGGAGTGATGAAGATTATTCGGTAGCTTTTGATAAAACCTATTTTGGGAATTTCACGGTACAAAGTGTTGGGGCAGCTTCACCAGTAGATAGGGATAACTTCGGCATAACGGCACCCGTAGATGGGTTTCTTAAAATCAATTTATTTGACCTGCCGTTGCCCAATGTGGCTTTGGATATTTACGGTAGTGGTGCCAGCCATATTTATTCTGGTACCAGCGCAGCAAAAGGCGATACTACCTTTAGTGTTCCTGTAAATGCAGGCGACTACCAGCTTACGTTAAGCGCCACTGCTGATGCGGGCAGTTGGTTAAGCCCTTATGCCATGCGGGTAGGGTTTGTTCCAAACATAGTAGTCCCATTATCTTTATTACAATTTACAGCTACACAAAACGGTGAAAATGTTCAATTGCATTGGCTTACTGCAAACGAAATAAATACCGATCATTTTATGATTGAGCATAGTATGAATGGGATAAGCTGGCTGCCCATCGGGATGCAACCTGCAGCTAAATCGGCGCATGAAAACAGTTATGTTTTTGATCATTTAAAACCTGGCGCCGGCCTTCATTATTATCGTTTACGCATACTGGATGCCAATGGCCAATCTGATTTTTCAGCTATAAAAATGGTAAATATTGCTGCAAGTCAAAATTTATTTAGCATAACACCCAATCCTGCAAGAAACAAAACGGAAATTCATTTTGTGAAACCGGTTACCGCTGTAAACATAAGTATTTACAATACCCGGGGGCAGGAGGTATTCATTAAAAGTGTAAATGGCACAGCAATTCAAAGTGTAGATATCCCGACATCCTCATTTGCTGCTGGTATTTATTTTATAAGGATACATAACGGGGCACAAAATACTACACAGAGGCTTGTTGTAATAAAATAGTAATTGGTGATGCTGCAAAATAGTTGTTCCTTTAATTTACTTTGACCGGGTAGAAGCTGTTAAAATATTTTTTATAGTGTATGCCGGTTTATTTTATTGAATAATTTTTAAAAAATGACTGAAACAAAGTTTAATATTGCCGTTTTAATAGATGGTGACAATGCACAGGCTTCGCTCATAAAATATATGCTGGAAGAAGTGTCTATTTATGGAAAAGCAACCATTAGGCGTATTTATGGCGACTGGACAAGCCCGCACATGAACAAATGGAAAGACACATTGAACCGATATTCCATCAACCCGATTCAAAAATTTTCTTATACAACCGGAAAGAATTCAACTGATAGTTCTTTAATAATAGATGCGATGGATATTTTGCATAGCAAAAGTGTTGATGGGTTTTGCATTATATCAAGCGATAGCGATTATACCGGGTTGGCAAAAAGGATACGGGAAGAAGGTTTTTTTGTAATGGGAATCGGTATGCAAAAAACGCCTATTGCATTTGTGAACTCATGCGAAGTGTTCACATTTACTGAAAATTTATTGCCAGTAACTGAAATCAGGAGAGATGATTCATCCGTAAAACCTGAAACAGCAAGCGCCCCGGCCACAAAAAAGAAAACAAAGAAAACTGTCAAAAAAGATTTCCCAAAATTCGATGTAACCAATATCAATAAAGCATTTGAGATTTCAACGATAGAAGATGGGGGTACATATATCTCTAAAGTGGGGTTGGCTTTGCGAAAGATAGATCCCAGCTTTGATCCCCGAACTTATGGTTTTAAAACACTCACTCAATTATTTGAAAGTTTAGATAAATATGAAGTGATCCGGAATGATGTAAATGGATTGAACCATCCCTTGGTAAAGCGGAAATAGGAGTTTGAATAATATTTGTTTGATATAAATGGCATGATTTTTTGAGTAATAAAGATGGCGAAGCAACATGTGAACAGGCGAGTTCGAAAAGCTGGCAGCATACAAACTAAATATTTTTATATGGCAAACAACACTATCACATTACACCGGGTATTTTGTGCAAGTCCTGAAAAAATATATCGTGCATTTACACTACCGGATGCATTTTTGGCCTGGTTGCCCCCTTATGGTTTTATAGCTGAAATTGGGCAAATGGATGTTCGGGCAGGAGGCAGATATAAAATGTCATTTACAAATTTTTCAACAGGCAGTAAACAATCTTTTGGCGGGGAGTATTTAGAAATTACAGCCAATGAATTTTTGAAATACAGCGATAAATTTGATGACCCGAAATTACCTGGAGAAATGATCACATCTATCTGGTTTAAAAAAGTAACTGTAGGTACAGAATTAAAAATAATCCAGGAAGGAATTCCTGCCGCAATACCTGTGGAAGCATGTTATTTAGGCTGGCAAGACTCATTAGATAAATTAAAAAAATTAGTAGAACCAAATATCCCGGATTCATAATTTATTTGACAAATTACCAATCTTACTAAACCCTTATTTGTAAATTTTCACATTTAAAAATCGGTTTCAGGATATCTTTATTTCGGAATATAATTCCCCTGCCTTGCTGCTTTATTTGTTTCGGCATGTTCTAATAAAAGTTTTTGTGCAGCAGCAATATTTTTATCATCGCCTTTCCAGCAATCAAGTGTGGGTTGCTGAATAGCACGGGCAAATGAAAAGCTGAGTATCCACGGAAGTTTATTTTTAAATAATTCATGCATTTTGTCTAAGTGCATGGTAGCGTATTCAGGCGATTGCCCGCCAGATAAAAAAGCAATGGCAGGTACAGCAGGTGGTATGGATGCTAACAGGCATTTCACCGTAAATTCTGCTACATCATTGGCAGTGTCTTTTTTTGCTGCGCCAGTACCGGAAATAACCATATTGGGTTTTATAATGATCCCTTCCAGCCAAATATGTTGTGTGTAAAATTGATAAATTAAATTTTTTAAAACCCGTTCAGTAGTTTCAAAACATTGCCAGATTGTATGATCGCCTTCCATCAATACTTCGGGTTCTACAATTGGTACAATATCGGCTTCCTGGCATAAGGCTGCGTATCGTGCAAGTGCATGAATATTGGCTTCAATACTTCCTTGTGTGGGTGTATTTTCGCCAATTCGAATGACAGCACGCCATTTTGCAAAACGGGCGCCCATGGTTTTATATTCCTGCAAACGGTTTCGTAATCCATCTAATCCTTCAGTAATTTTTTCGTTGGGGAAACCCGGTTGCCCGATCGTCCCTTTATCTACTTTGATTCCTATGATGATGCCTGCATCCTGCAATATTTTTGTAAATGGGGTTCCATCATCTGTTTTTTGCCTGATGGTTTCATCAAATAAGATCACTCCGCCAATACTATCCTGTAATCCCTTTGTGGTAATAAGCAATTGGCGGTAGCGTCGTCTCATTTCCTCGGTCTGTGGAATACCTGCCGCTGCAAAGCGCTTATTACATGTGCCTAAACTTTCATCCATAGCTAGCAGACCTTTACTATTTGCAAATAGCTGCTGAATGCAGTCAGATAAAATTTTTTTATTCATTGTTTTTCTTTATTGCGATCATAAGAGCTATAATAAATAATCATTCCAGTTTTAGTTGGTATATTATTTTAATCCATAGCCGGCCAATATTAATTTTGTTTTTTCCAAATTTTCATGATGGATGCCGGTAATACCCAGCTCTTCTGCAACAGATATAAACATGGGCCTGTCTTCGATATATAAAATTTCTGTTGGGTTTACCTGTGCTACATCCAATGCAATTTTAAAAATATCAATATCCGGTTTCCTAAAATGTACAAAACTGGATGATATAAAAAAATCTACAAATTTCCCCAACTCAAACTGAGCGATTCGGTATGTATTGAGTTCCCGCCCTTCGTTGCTTACTACGGCCACTTTTAATTTATACTTTAGTTTCAGTTCGGTAATTAATTCAATCATGCCCGGTAATGCCTTAGATTGGGCAAACATAAAATCCTGGAAATCTTTTTTAGTGAAATTCCGGGGCATGTAAAAAACGGTTCGGTTTAAGTATTCATCCAAAGACAATTTACCGGATTCATAGGTATCAAAAGTGAGGTGGTGGCGGGATGCCATTTCTTCCTGATCTAAGTTAAAATGTACAGCCGCTTTTTGCCGGGAATTATGATCCCATCCATTGGTGAGCAGCACACCGCCAATATCAGTAAATAGGGTAGTTGTTTTTTGAGTTTGCATCCGGTTGTTATTTTATGTATTAATTAGGTACCTGTTTGCTTTTAAGGCAATTAGGAATATACAATCTTTGCACCACAATTTACATTCTATAAAAAGTTTATCCGGAATAAAATAATATTATTAAATTTATACTTGCTTGCTCTGGCCACTATTTATAAAATAAAAACTTATCTGTATGAAGGTTTTACACGTAGTGGCATTTTTACTCATAACCAGTGTGGGATTTGCCCAAACAAAAAAAGTTGAATTGTTCGATCTTATGAAACTGCTCATCCAGGATACCAGCGAGTATTCAATGATTGGTGATTGGGCGGTAAGCACGCCATCGAAATACCCGGTAAAATGGGAAACGAGTGGCATCAATATGAGTGATGATATCAATATTAACTTTTACAGGAATGGTAAAGCAAATATTGCGATCAATGGAAAAACATTTATGACTCAGAATAAGCCAATGGCCTGGAAAATTATGTTACGTGGTCCCCGGATGGGCTTTACTAATTTTACGATTACCAGCGCCGCCAATGCGGGTTTACAGACCAAAAAAACAATTGACAGTTTATTTGCCAATAAAAAGTTTGATTATAAATTATTGAAAGATTGTTCTAAGAACCCTGCCGCCGGTTTTTATTTTTACCAGGTAAAAATCCCTAAGAAAGTAACGGCATGGATAAAAATTTCCTGGGTAGGTACCGGTGATAATTGCATCATACAATTAGACTGCTACGACGAGGGAAGTAAAAACCTGGCGAATTTGAATTGTGGCCGGTAATCAATTTTTTCTTCAAATAATACATTACATCAAAAACCTACAGGCAATCTGTAGGTTTTTGATAACTATATAATGAATTAATTTTTTGGAGGTTCTGAACCTGAATTGGTATTGGATACTTTCTTCTCGATATCTTCTTTTAATTTATTGAAACTATCTTTTATATTATCATCCGGCGACCTAAAAAGATAAGCCGATACCAGGATTCCGATGGCAGCAATGCCTGCGATATATACCCCAAAACCAATAAAGGAAGCGCCCAAAAATGAATTAGACATTTGGCTGTAAAACCAAATAATCATCAGGAGTACAATAACAGGGGCTATAAGTGTAATGATCCAGGATGTTTTGTCTAAATTTTTATTTTGATCGCCAAGGTATGCCATCGCAGCACATGCCAGGAAACAAATAAAAACTAGTATGCCTTTATCGTGCATCCCATTGGTACTTTGGGTCATACCTAAAATGGATACAGAAACCCAGGGTAAAAACATAGAGATGATGCCAACAGCAGCAGAAATCAATACAAATTTCCTTTGCTTATTCATGGTTTGAAAATTCATGTTAAATAAGTTTGTTTAGTTAGGTAATATATGGGAAATAAATATAAGAAAATTTCATTACATCTGTAAAAATATTTAAGCACAGGTAAAGTGAATTTCTTTTAATTACAGCCGCTCACATATTTCACTTTATTATCTTTGAGGGATGCCGAATATTGTCCGCATCTTTTTTTGGGGCTTACTCATCAGCTTCCTGGGTTCTTTGCCATTGGGTACTTTAAATGTGGCAGCCATGCAAATCGGTATCCAGGAAAGTGTACGTCATGCCATAGAATTCTCATTGGGTTCGCTACTTGTTGAAATGATTTATGTACGCATTTCACTGGTGGGTATAGATTGGGTACGTAAGCAGGTGCGCTTAATGAAGATCATGGAATGGATCACTTTGGGCATTATCCTGGCTCTTGCTATCGGTAGTTTTATTGCTGCTACCAGGCATGGTGGCACTGCCAAAAATGTGATCCTGAATAATAATATGCACCGTTTTTTATTGGGCGCTTTTATGTGTGCCATAAACCCGGTACAAATCCCATTTTGGTTTGGATGGAGTACGGTACTGTTTACTAAAAAAGTATTGCAACCGGTAAAGAGCCAGTATAACAGCTATATTATTGGTATCGGAATTGGTACTTTACTGGGCAATTGTGTTTTTATTTTTGGCGGTAAGTGGATGGTACAAAGAATCAATAACAGTGAGCAATACCTAAACTGGATCATCGGAGGTATATTTACCATTACAGCACTTATTCAATTATGGCGCATCATAAAAAAAGATGATGCCGTAAAAAAAATGGAAGATATAAAACAGGAAGACATGGACAAATTACACCCGCCTTTAATGCCTTAAAATATAAATTGAATGAACTGGACGATCCTTATTATTGCCGGGTTATTTGAAACCGGTTTTGCGTTTTGCCTCGGCAAAGCCAAAGAAGCTTCTGGCCAGGCGGCCATTGCCTGGTATGCCGGGTTTATATGTTGCCTGGCATTGAGTATGGTCTTATTGATAAAAGCAACCCAAACATTGCCTTTAGGAACCGCTTACGCCGTATGGACGGGCATTGGGGCAGTAGGTATTGTGCTGTGTGGTATTTTATTTTTTAATGAACCTGCCAGTTTTTGGAGATTGTTTTTTATATCTACACTCATCATTTCTATTGCAGGATTAAAATTTGTATCTGCCTCCTGACCCTAACAAAATTTTGATATGAAAAACTTTAGTGACATCAATAAAACAGCCTGGAATAAAAAAGTGCCACTGCATGTGGCTTCTGATTTTTATGATATGCCTTCTTTTTTAGCCGGTAAAAATTCGCTCAATAAAATTGAATTGGATTTACTGGGTGATGTAAAAGGAAAATCAATTTTACATCTTCAATGTCATTTTGGGCAAGATTCTATTTCGCTGAGCAGGATGGGGGCAAAAGTTACAGGAGTAGATTTTTCTGATGTGGCTATTACAAAAGCAAAAGAACTTTCAAGTTCCATGCAGGTAGATACTAAATTTATTTGTGCTGATATTTTTGATTTGCCCGATCAGCTTTTTGAACAATTTGATATTGTTTTTAGCAGTTATGGAACCATCGGTTGGTTTCCTGATATCAATAAATGGGCAATGCTGGTTACCCATTATTTAAAACCAGGTGGCCGTTTTATTTTTGCTGAATTTCATCCTGTCGTATGGATGTACGATAATGATTTTACTGATATTACGTATTCCTATTTTAATGGGGAACCCATTGAAGAAAATTTAACGGGCACTTATGCTGCAAAAGAAGATGCGATAGCAACGAATACCATTACCTGGAACCATGGTTTGGCTGAAGTGATACAAGCATTGCTCTCACAGGGTTTACAACTTTGCCAGTGTAATGAGTACAACTATTCGCCTTATGATTGCCTTTCAGGCATGGAAGAATTTGAAAAAAGAAAATACCGGATAGCTAAATGGGCAAATAAAATTCCTTTGGTTTATGCTTTAGCAGCAGAAAAAAAAACACTGTAAAACTTATTCATAAAAATTCAACCTGTTTTTCAACTTTCTTAGTTCTTCTTCCTTTTGTTGAAGCCGGTTTAGTAAATGAAGGATAGTATCTATACCATTTACATTCAGCTCCAGGTCCAGGTGCATTCTTACTGCTTGTTCCAGTCGGCTTACCTGGTTCATGGGGATATACCTGGTTCGTTTTTCAGCAATTAGTTCTATAATTCCATTATGATGTAAGGCATCAATAAATGAAGGATCTACCTGGTGATAAGTACAAAATTGTTTTACGGTTATCATTTTTAGCATTGCCATATCAGGATAGTTTAGATAATTGTGTAAATAATTCTTTTTGCTTTTCGGTGAGTTGTGTAGGTAATTTTACCTGGTAAGTAATATACAGGTCGCCAAAATTGTTTTCTGATTTATAAACAGGGAATCCTTTTCCTTTTAACCGGGTCTTACTGTTATTCTGTGTACCTGCTGCAATTTTAAGTTTTACTTTACCATGCAGGGTATCAATGGTAATATCGCCTCCCAGTACTGCGGTATATAGATCAATTTCCCGGGTTAAGTGTAAATCATTTCCCATTCTTTTATATTGAGTATCGTTGTGTATTGAAAAGTTGATGAATAAATCGCCGGCCGGGCCGCCATTGGTACCTGGGCTACCATACCCTTTTAATTTTATTTGTTGACCATTTTCTATACCGGCAGGAACAGTAATACGGATATTTTTACCATGGATGGTAAAAGTTTGTTTGTGGGTAGTAAATACCTGAGATAAATTTAATTTTAGTTCAGCCTGTACATCCTGCCCACGAAAACGGCTACGGTTACGGCTTTCGCCCCCTCCGCCAAACATCGAAGAAAAAAAGTCAGAGAAATTGCCGCCTTCAAAGTCGCCTCCAAAATCATATTGGCCATAACTACTTTGCCCACCACTTGTGTATTGCTGTTGCTGCCGGGCTTTTTCATAAGCTTCGCCGTGTTGCCAATCCTTGCCATACTTATCGTATTTTTTTCTTTTTTCAGGATCGCTTAATACTTCATTGGCTTCATTTATTTCCTGGAATTTTTTATGCGCTGCCGGGTTATCGGGATTTACATCCGGGTGATATTTTCGGGCCAGCTTACGATATGCTTTTTTAATTTCTGCTTCGCTAGCTTTTTTATCTACACCCAACGCTTTGTAATAATCAATATAATCCATAATACCTGTAAATTTCTTTTATGTAATGAGCTTACTCCGAATATCGTTAACCATATATGCTTTTACAATCAAAAACTGTGCTATACAATAGGTAAGCATAATGGTAAATGCTGCACCAGTAAATGGCTGATAAAATTTATTGATTGCAAGGAGCGAATCAGAACACACAAAAAATAAAGCTCCCATAATAAATAAACGACCGGCTCCCTGGCGGGTAAATGCTGAAAAATAAATTGCAGCTAACAGCATAGAACAAATAACAAGGGTATAAAGCAATACCGGTATTTTTAGCACACCGAGATGCGGGAAAAGGATAAAAAGTAAAATAGCTGCATACGCTAATATTGCTGTTATAATAACAGGGCTTTGCTTTGGTAGGGGAGTAGATTTAGGTTTTATGCAAAAGAAATAAATGATGTAAAAAATGTGTGCTAATAAAAAACTTACTAACCCTGGTATAAAGTAACCGTTAGCCGGAAACATAAGGAAGATATCGCCCACCCAGGAAAATAACAAAGCTAATATGATAATTTTTTTTCTTGTTGCATGAACACTTGGGTTGATGATGACCGGAAGCAGCAAAATGGGAAGTAGCAAGGGTTTGCTAAACTGGATACCCGCTTTAAAATTAAGTAATATGGATACAAGCTGTACGGTAGCAACAATCCAAAACAATAAAATGATATTGAAACCATTTGACTTGTTCATGGCATATTATTAATAAGATACTTTTGCTTTTACTCCAAACAACCGGCTTAATGAATCTTTTGCTTTTAAAGTATCATTCAGTGCTGTATTAAAAGGAATGGCCAGGGTAAAATGAGTAGAATCTATCTGGTCTTGTAATATGTTATGTCCAAATGAACTGTATCGCTTATTATATTTATCGGCTTCCTGCAGATTATTATATTCTTTAATAATTACCTTAAAGGTGTAAGCCGGGTGCATATTTTTGGAAATGCTATCCTCCAGGGCAAGGCTATCAGTATGCAAGAGCATACTGGTATCTACATTATTTTCACTTGTATCAGCTTGCTGTACGGTAGAAACATCAAGTGGTTTCATCACTTTGTTTTGCTTATACAAATAATAACCCAAAGCGGCAGCGCCAGCAATTAATAGAATAACCACCGTTATAATGGCTCCTTTGCCGGTACTTCTTTTGTCTTTTACAGGAGATGAAAAATCAACCTCATCACTAATTTTTTCTGTAAAGTTATGTTTGGGCAATTCAAGCCGGGCATTGGCATAAGTTCCCTGGGTAAATATATATTTACCTTCCTGGCTTTTTTGAAGGCTACCCAGCCCTTCAATGATGAGCGGTTTTCCAATATTGAGAAATTGCCTTGAAAGTATTGAATAACTTTCCAGATCAGATGTAGCCAGGGGCTTTATTTTACGGGTTTGTTGTACAATATAATCTATCAACCCTTCATCAATAGGAGCGTTACCATCATATTCAAATTTTATTGCATCGGGCGGCAATACCTGGTTTTTATCGCTTTCAGGAATAATAGATATTTCAGGCGAAATGCTGAATAGGCCAATATTTACCAGGCTTACAGATTTTGATTGATATAAATATTGGACCAGGAGTTGTTCAACTTTCATGTAGTGAATTTGGGGTAAACAAACCTACATGCTTTTAGGAACATAGCCAAGTAAACGGCACAATTCCTTAATTTTGTATATGCTTACTCAGGAGGAAAAACAATTTTTGGCTTATTGGGAAGCCAACAGGTTACCATTTAAAACCGTCGGCAGCAAATTAGTAAGGGGGTTACCTATGGCCATGCTTTTTAGTTTACCCATTTTACTGCTTATTGCAGTTGTTTATTTTTTTATACCCGATTGGTATGCAAAAGTATCTTCAGCGGCAGCCAGTAGTATGGGCGCTACTATTGTGGCGGTTATTATCATCATTATTTTTATTGCTTATTTTAGGATGCATTTTTTATGGGAAATGAATGAACAGGCATACCGGGAACTGTTAAATAAAAAAAATCGCAAAGAAGCGAATCAAACGATTTCTTAATTTTCAAAAATTATACACAAACTATATGAAGTATTTTCTTTTATTTATTTTAATGATAGGTTTATTCTCTTCCTGCGAAAAAGATTCTGCAAGTTGTAAATATGATAACTCACCACTGGTGGCAACAGCATCTGAAATTGCATATTTAAGCGCATACATGCAAGCGAATAGCATTAACGCAACCCAGGATGCAAGTGGAGTATTTTATGTAATTCATGCACAGGGATCGGGTAAAACGCCCAATATTTGTTCTCCCATCACGGTAAATTATAAACTTTACCTGTTAAGCAATGGCACACTGGTAGATGAAAGTTTGGATGGGTATCCATATACAAATCAACTCGGGGCATTGATTGTGGGTTGGCAAAAAGTATTGCCAGTTATAAAACCAGGAGGAAGCATTACTTTATATATTCCGCCATCATTAGCTTATGGTTCCAACAATCAAAACCCGGCGATTCCACCAAATTCTTACCTGCGTTTTGAAATTGAATTATTATCTGTAGGATAAAACGCATTAACCGAATACAGAGAATTGCATGTAACTTTAATGTAAATTTTATGCATTATCCCCATGAACCACGAAGCTATTTCTGTATTTGATATGTTTAAGATTGGGGTAGGCCCCAGTAGCAGCCACACGCTTGGGCCCTGGCGGGCAGCACAGGCATTTACGGCAAAGCTGATTGAGAAAAATATTTTACAACAAGTAATTGCTTTGCAAGTTTTATTATACGGTTCATTGGCAAAAACGGGCCATGGACATGGTACCGATATTGCTATTCAACTGGGCCTAAGCGGTGATGACCCCGTAACTTTTGATGTTGATAATATCAATCCAAAAATAGCTGACATAAAAGCCATGAATAAATTGGTATTGGCGGGGCGGCACGAAATTGAGTTTAATCCCATTGAAGATATTGAGTTCCTGGTAGCAGAATCTTTGCCTTATCATCCCAATGCGCTTACTTTTTTAGTCACACTCCGTAACAATGAAAATTTTGCGGAAACCTATTATTCCATTGGAGGAGGTTTTGTTATTAAAGAAGCTGATACAGGCACAGATGCACAACAGGTAAACCTTCCATTTCCAATTAATACCGCTGATGAATTATTGCATTGGGCCCGCAGCACCGGATTAAGCATCCATGAAATAGTAATGGAAAATGAAAACACCTGGAGAAGTGAATCTGAAACTAAAATGGGTGTGCTGGAAATATGGAATGTAATGAAAAGTTGTATGTACCGGGGTTGTTATGCACAAGGGATTTTACCCGGGGGTCTCGATGTAAAACGCAGGGCTTATGACCTTAATAAAAGATTATTAGGAGGCAAAGAATGTATTAACTATGATGAATGGACATATGCCATAAAAAACGGAGGCAGTGGTTTTAATTATATTTTAGACTGGGTAAGTTGTTTCGCCCTTGCAGTAAATGAAGAGAATGCTTCATTCGGCAGGGTAGTAACAGCGCCCACCAATGGAGCAGCAGGTGTTATCCCGGCTGTGCTTCAATATTATATTTGTTTTTGTGATGGCAATGATGAGGAGATGATCATTAATTTTTTACTCACTGCTTCAGAAATAGGCAGTATATTTAAAAAGGGCGCTACCATTTCTGCGGCAATGGGTGGCTGCCAGGCAGAAATTGGTGTGAGCAGTGCAATGGCGGCTGCAGCGCTTACTGAATGTTTGGGAGGTACACAACGGCAAGTATTGATGGCGGCTGAAATTGCCATGGAACATCACCTGGGTCTTACTTGCGACCCTATTGCCGGTTTGGTACAAATTCCCTGTATAGAAAGAAATACCATGGGCGCTATAAAAGCAATTACTGCCAGTCAGCTGGCTTTGCAAAGTACACCTGATTTTGCTAAAGTAAGTTTAGATGCGGTAATAAAAACCATGTGGCAAACAGCGCTGGATATGAACAGTAAATATAAAGAAACTTCAGATGGGGGATTGGCCATCAATATTCCGATAAGTTTAAGTGAATGTTAGAGAATTAATTTTCATCAAAAATAGCTTTATGAATATTTTTAAAGATCATTTTATGCTTCGTTTTGCCATAGCCGTTATATTGCTCATGCATAGTGTTCCTTCATTTTTTAATAATAGTATGAATGAATTTGGCAACCTGTATTTAAATCAAAAAGGATTTTCTCCTGTAGGGGTGCCTCTTGCCTGGGCCATCAAATTATCGCATGTGGCTTGTGCCATTTGTTTACTCATGAACATATTTATAAAACCTGCATCGCTTATTTTTATATTGATATTAATAGTAGGAATTATGATGGTTCATTTTAGTGAGGGTTGGTATGTAGTGGGTGCCGGAAGAAATGGAATTGAATTTAATTTTTTATTGATATTCTGTTTGCTTGAAGTGATGTTTGGCTTTACCAATAAGTTAAAAACTATAGCAGCTGGTAAATGAGTATAAAATTTCATCAAAAATATATCTTGTGAATGGCTGCTCCATTTTGTATCATATTAATTTGTTGCCCCCTTTACCACTATGCCTGTAATTAAGAATTATTTATCCCTGATCAAGTTTTCTCATACTATTTTTGCAATGCCCTTTGCCTTAATAGGATTTTTTTTGGGTATCAATAGTGTTTTTTTTCGTCCGGCTGCCCGGCAAAACTTGATACCATTTTTATACGGCGATACAGGCGTTATTATTGAACTTTTAATTTTGGTTTTACTGTGCATGATATTTGCACGTTCGGCTGCAATGGCATTTAACCGATATGCAGACCGGAGGTACGATGCCCAAAATGCACGTACTGCAGTGAGGGAAATTCCGGCTGGGATCATTACACCAGGGCAGGCTTTATTATTCACCATTTTAAATTGTGCTGCATTTATTATTTGTACCTGGTTTATTAACAAGATTTGTTTTTTACTATCGCCTGTGGCGTTGTTAATCATATTATTTTACAGTTACACAAAACGGTTTACTGCACTTTGTCATTTAGTATTGGGGGCTGGATTATCATTAGCCCCTATTGGCGCCTGGTTGGCAGTAACAGGCGTATTTAATGTATTACCCGTTTTATTTTCAATAGCAGTAATTTTTTGGGTCAGTGGGTTTGACGTTATATATGCGTTGCAGGATGAAGCCTTCGATAAAGAAAATGAGCTGTATTCAATCCCGTCATTCATGGGGAAATCAAAAGCGTTGAATGTCTCAATTTTTCTGCATTTGCTAAGTGCATTTGCTGTAGTGTTAGCCGGGATATACGGAAGTTTTGGAATCTTTTATTGGTTGGGAGTTGTTGTTTTTATTGGCATGTTATTATATCAGCATTCGTTGGTAAAGCCGAACGATCTTAGCCGGGTAAATATTGCATTTATGACGGCGAATGGTATTGCATCAGTATTATTTGCTGTATTAGTAATTGCTGATATTTATATTTAAAACTTCAATTTGGGAATAGAAAAGAAGAGTATCAATATTACCATACATTCCAGGGGTTCGAGCGCTTATATATAGGCAGTTAAATCATTCGACCCCTACGGGGCCGGGTATTGGTATGGCGGAAATATATTATTAAAGTATAATCCCTGCGGGATATAATAAATCAATATGTTCTTGAATCCAGAGGATTCCCTCTTTGTAACTATTATGGAAAATGCCCCCTTATCATAGTACCCATCAGGAATAATATTTATGTTTATAATCTCATTAACATTTCTTCCACTTAATTTCGTAAGCAAACTACTATCTGTATGAAAATACTGTTACTCTGCTTTTTTATTTTTACTCTTTCTTTTGTTTCGAAAGCTCAAAAAATATATGGAACTGTTTTTAATGAATCCGGAGATTTACTTCCTTATGCATCTATAACAATCAAAGGGACAACAATGGGTACCAGCGCCAATAACAAGGCTCGGTTTTCATTTTCACTTTCTCCAGGGAAATATATACTCGTATGCCAGCATATCGGGTATGAAACAGTTGAAAAAACAGTAAACCTAAATACAGATACCGAAATCAGTTTTATTTTAAAAGAACAAAAACTTACTTTAAATGAAGTGATCATAAAAAATGGGGGAGAAGACCCCGCTTATGAAATTATTCGTCAGGCCATTAAAAAAAGAGAACAGTATGCTAAAGAGGTAAACGGATTTCAATGCGACAGATATAGTAAAGATTTGGTAAGGTTAAACCATTTACCTAAAAAAGTATTTGGGCAAAAAGTTCCCGACCAGGATCGCCAGGATATGGGCCTTGACTCTACCGGAAAAGGCATCATTTATCTTTCTGAATCTATCTCTAAAATTTATACGCAACGGCCCGATAAATTTAAGATGGAGGTTTTAAGCAGCCGGGTAAGTGGTAGTGGTGGCTTTGGTTTTAGCTTCCCTACGTTTATTAGTTTGTACCAAAACAATGTATCGGTATTTGCCGAACAATTAAATCCCAGGGGCTTTGTTTCGCCCATTGCAGATGGGGCCATTGGTTTTTATAAATTTAAACTATTGGGTAGTTATTTTGAAGATGGCAAAATGATAAACAGTATACGGGTAACTCCACGCAGGAAATATGAACCACTCTTTACAGGGATCATCAATATAATGGAAGATAGTTGGCGTATTCATAGCTTTGAGCTTTTATTAACCAAAACAGCTCAATTGGAACTGATTGATAGTTTAGAAATTAACCAACTGTATGTGCCGGTTAACAATGATGTATGGCGTGTGAAGAATCAATTGCTTCAGTTTAAAATTAATATGTTTGGCGTAAATGCAACCGGGCAATTTTTATCTGTTTATTCCAATTATGAAATTGATCCTGTATTTGATAAAAAATTATTCAACCGGGTTGTCATTAAATATGACACTGCCGTAAATAAAAAAACAAAAGCTTATTGGGATTCTATACGGCCTGTACCACTTGAGAAAGAAGAACTAAAAGATTATAAAGTGAAAGATAGTTTGTACCAGGTACGTTTAGATTCATCAAAAAGCCAGGCCTCAATAGATTCCTTAAATAAACGTCAAGGAAAAATTAAACCTGCCAGTTTGTTGTTGGGTGGTATTTACAGAACTCATTACAAAAAGAAAGGCACTTACTCCTGGCATATTGACGGCATTATTCCGAATATGGAGTATAATAATGCTGAAGGGTTAGTGGTAAATGCTGGTGGTATGATTTCAAAACATTCAAGGGTTTTACGATCCACCGTAAAATTTGAACCGCATATCCGCTATGGATTTAGCAATACCCATTTGAACGCCTGGACCGATTTGGTATTTACACCCCAAAGAAAATTTCGGCAAACGAATGCCGGTACAAAAGTAATTACATTGAGTGGCGGAAAAAGGGTTACTGAGTTTTTCAGGGGTAGTACATTAAACCCTTTAAGCAACAGCCTTTCCATTCTATTATATGGCCAAAATTATATTAAGACTTATGAGGACTGGTTTGGCAACATAAATTACAATAAAACATACGAGAATGGTGTGCGCTTTTTTGTAAATGCATTATACGAAGACAGGATGCCATTGAACAATACCACCTTATTCAGCTTTCGAAAAAAAGACAGTATTCATATTACACCCAATTACCCGCAACAATTAATGAATGCACAATTCAGTCCACACCAGGCATTCATTATTAGCGGATCGGTAAGTTTTAAACCCGGCCAAAAATATATTCAGTTGCCATATCAAAAAATTCCGCTGGGATCAAAATATCCCACTTTTACACTTAGCTATGCAAAAGGGATAAAAAATATTTTTGGAAGCGATGTGGATTTTGATAAATGGCAATTAAAAGTTATGGATGATATCAACTTAAAACTTGCCGGGCTTTTAAAATATAATATTGGTACCGGTGGGTTCCTGAATAATAAATCGGTTCCCGTAATGGATTACCAGCATTTTAATGGCAATATGGGAATCCTGGCGGGAGAATATGTAAATAGTTTTCAAATGGCAGAATATTATGCCAATAGTACCACTGACAACTTATATGGTTTCTTACATTTAGAACATCATTTAAATGGTTTACTAACGAACAAAATTCCTTTATTTAAAAGATTAAACTGGAACCTGGTTACGGGAACCAATATTCTTTTGGTAACCAAAAAAAATAATTACGCTGAACTTTTTGTCGGGCTTGAGAATATTATAAAAGTTATCCGGGTAGATTATGTAATGTCTTTTAGCAATAGTTCAAAAGTAAGGAGTGATGTCCGGTTGGGCTTTGGCGGTATATTGGGATCAGGGTTTATTAAGGTTGCACAAAGACCAAAAGCCATTCCTGAATTTTAAGCGTTCAATTATTTTTTTATCTTTGCTCAAATTATTTGGTTTGCCCTGCAAGCATCCAATCATTTATTAATGGTTTTCCGCATAAGCGGAATCAAATTTTGAAACATGGCAGTACTACACAACCGGGTAAACCAGGATGAGCTAAAGAAACGCCTGTACCAGGAACCTTTTAAAAGGGTTACCATTTCTTTTTATCAATATTTCTTTATTGAAGATCCCCAGCTTTTCCGTGATCAAATTTATCAGTCACTGGAAGCATTGCAAGTTTTTGGCCGCATCTATATTGCTTCGGAAGGCATCAATGCACAAATAAGTATCCCCGAATACCAAATGGAAAATTTCAGGCAATATTTGAATAGCATAGAAGCGATTAAGAACTTGCGTTTAAATATTGCGGTAGATGATGATGGAAAATCATTTTGGGTATTAAAAGTAAAGTTGCGTCATAAAATCGTTGCAGACGGTATAGATGATCCTGATTTTTCGATGAAGCAAAAGGGGAAATATGTAAATGCACAGGAATTTAATACGCTTACTTCTGATAAAGATACCATCGTGGTAGATATGCGCAACCATTATGAATATGAAGTGGGGCACTTTGAAAATGCAATTGAAATTCCCAGCGATACATTTAGGGAACAATTACCCATGGCTGCTGATATGCTGGCAGATAAAAAGGATAACAATATTATCATGTATTGTACTGGTGGTATCCGTTGCGAAAAAGCCAGCGCTTTTATGTTGCACCGTGGTTTTAAAAATGTATATCATTTAGAAGGAGGTATTATACATTATGCCAATACCATAAAACATACTGGTTTATCTAATAAGTTCAAAGGAAAAAACTTTGTATTTGATGATAGGTTGGGAGAGCGAATTACAGATGAGATCATTGCAAAATGCCATCAATGTGGTAAGCCTGCCGACACCCATACCAATTGTAAAAATGAAGCCTGCCATTTATTATTTATTCAATGTGCAGATTGTGCAGCAACCTATAATGGATGCTGTAGCCCCGAATGCCGGGAAATGCTTTTGCTTCCTGAAGAAGCACAAAAAAAATTACGCAAAGGCATTGATAAAGGCAGGATGGTATTTAATAAATCAAAACAAAGGCTTAGGCCCAGGTTGAAGGAAGAATAAGCTATTCATTTTCTTCCATTTTTTGAGGAGGGGAGGTAATTTTATAGCTATCTTCTAAATTCCATTTATGTGTTTGTAAAACTTCAGTAAGGATGGTGCGCATTTGCTCTGCTGCAATCTTTGGTAAATCGCTTCCAATAGCAGCCTGCTCTACTTGTTTTTTGCCATTCTGTTGTATTTTTGAAAGGTCTTCACGGCTAAAAAGGTTAAAAATATTTTCTTCCATATTATAATATTTATAATCTGGTTCTATTGACAGTATTTCCGGTTCTGGAAAATTTATAATTTTTAGTTTACGGCTTAGTTCATCTATTTCCCAGCTTAGTTTTTCAAAATCGTAGCCTACCAATACTTTAGCTTTTATGATCACCAATGCTTTTTTGGTAGAAGGAATAAAGTGAAATATTTTTTTAGTTTCTTCATAGTTATATAATTCGCTGAATTGGCCTTCGGCACAAACTACTTTAAAAACCTTTCTGATACTTTCAATTACGGTATGCGAACTTTCTTTTATTTCCTTCTTTGCTTTTTTGTTGAGCTGTGTAACAAGGTAGGTTAATGCGCCACCAAGAATCAGCCCCACTACCAATAGTACCATTACATTGCCATTATTGTTCTGGCCCATGGCATACGTGGGTTTAAAATAAAGTGAGTAAAGGTTCCCGATTACAAAAAGTGCCGTTAATGCTACTACACCCCAAAGTAATATCTTACCGTATTTATTAAATGAAAACATTTTTTAAAAGTTATCCTGCAAAGTAAAGCAATGTAATTAAAATTGCATTCTTCATCCCCGTTTCGGCCTTTACATCCTAAGGTTGTATCTTTGCAACCAAAAAATAAGATATGAAAGAAGTATATATTATGGCTGCTGTCCGCACGCCTTTAGGAAGTTTTGGAGGTTCATTGAAAACGCTAAGCGCTACACAATTAGGAGCGATAGCCATTAAAGGAGCATTAGAAAAAGCCGGTGTAAAACCAGAATTGGTAAACGATGTATTGATGGGAAGCGTAATACAAGCCAATTTGGGGCAGGCACCCGCACGCCAGGCAGCAAAATTTGCCGGCTTGCCCAATGAAGTAAATTGTACTACCGTAAATAAAGTTTGTGCCAGTGGTATGAAAGCAATTGCGCTGGCTGCACAAAGTATAAAATTAGGCGATGCAGATATTGTAATTGCAGGCGGTATGGAGAGCATGAGTAATGTTCCGTTTTATAATGAAAGCATGCGCTGGGGAAACAAATATGGCAATACCACTTTAGTTGATGGATTGGCAAAAGACGGCCTTACGGATGTGTATGATGGTAAAGCGATGGGTAATGCGGCGGATCTATGCGCCAGCACTTGTCATGTATCCAGAGAAGACCAGGATGCATTTGCTATTGAAAGTTATAAAAGGAGCCAGGCAGCCATAAACGAAGGTAAATTTGAAAATGAAATTGTACCGGTTTCTATCCCACAACGAAAAGGTGATCCCATCATTTTTGCTAAAGATGAAGAACCATTTAATGTGAAGTTTGATAAAATTGCAGGCCTTAAAGGTGCTTTCAGCAAAGAAGGCACCGTTACTGCCGCCAATGCCAGTACCATGAATGATGGTGCTGCTGCACTGGTATTGATGAGCAAAGAAAAAGCAGATGAACTGGGTTTAAAACCAATTGCCAAAGTATTAAGTTATGCAGATGCCGAACAAGCTCCCGAATGGTTCACCACTTCGCCTGCCATTGCTGTTCCAAAGGCAGTAGAAAAAGCCGGCCTCAAAATGGAAGACATTCAATATTGGGAGCTGAATGAAGCATTTTCTGTAGTTGGTATAGAAAATAGCCGCCGTATGAAACTGGATCCCGCCAAAGTAAATGTAAATGGTGGTGCTGTTTCTATTGGTCATCCATTGGGGGCAAGTGGTGCCAGGATTATTGTTACACTCATAAATATATTGAAACAGAATAAAGCAAAATATGGCGCAGCAGGTATATGCAATGGAGGAGGAGGGGCGAGTGCCATGGTAATTGAAAATGTGTAATAGTCATTGATATAAAAAAGAGTTGCCAGTTGCAACTCTTTTTTTATTTTTATGCAATGCTCTTATTCTAATTTTTTAAAATGCACTGCTATTTTTTTTCTTTTTTATAATATTGCAGGATTAAAATCCGGACATTTTTGGCAGGTAAGATGCTGGTAGAATTAACGTCTGTTTTGATATTAATTTTATCGGTTATAAACTTTTTTGCGTTAAAATATTACTCCCTAATTGAATCATCTATTCTCAATATATAAATATGAATGGTAATATTTAAAGGATTTCGGTTTCAAAACTGCAATTTGTTCATCTGCCCGTTTGGGCATAAATTTGCGCACACAAATCTAAATCAGAAACGTAACTAAAAAACCAGGTTTATATGCGCCAAATAGCATTCAGAGAAGCCCTTCGGGAAGCCATGCAGGAAGAGATGAGAAAAGATGATCGGGTATTTTTGATGGGAGAAGAAGTAGCCGAATATAACGGAGCTTATAAAGTGAGCCAGGGAATGTTAGAAGAATTTGGCGAAAAAAGAATAATTGATACACCTATTGCTGAACTAGGGTTTACCGCTATTGCTGTGGGGGCTGCTCAAAATGGATTGCGCCCAATAGTAGAATATATGACCTGGAATTTTGCAGTATTAGCCTTAGATCAAATTTTAAATACAGCTTCTAAGATGTTGGCGATGAGTGGGGGACAAGTTGGTTGTCCAATAGTTTTTAGAGGTGCTAATGGTAGTGCCGGGCAGTTGGGTGCACAACATTCTACCGCTTTTGAAAGTTTGTATGCCAATATACCAGGCTTAAAAGTAATATCAGTTAGTAATCCTTATGACGCTAAGGGTTTATTAAAATCGGCCATCAGGGATGATGATCCGGTTGTTTTTATGGAAAGTGAACTGATGTATGGCGATAAAGGTGAAGTGCCCGAAGAAGAATATGTTTTGCCCATTGGTAAATGTTTTATTAAACGCCAGGGGAAAGATGTAACAATTGTTTCTTTTAATAAAATGATGAAGGTTGCCCTGGGTGCTGCAGAAGAACTTGCCAGAGAAGGTATAGAAGCTGAAGTGATAGATGTAGCAACCATTCGGCCATTAGACTGGTTTACCATTTTGGAAAGTGTGAAAAAAACAAACCGCCTGGTAATTGTAGAAGAACAATGGCCCTTTGCATCTGTAAGTTCAGAAATTGCCTACCGCATTCAAAAAGAAGGATTCGATTATTTAGATGCTCCCATTAGGCGTATCACTAGCGCTGATGCCCCTATGCACTACGCACCCAATTTAGTAGCTGCTTACCTGCCGAGTGTAGAGCGTACGGTAAGGCTGGTAAAGGAAGTAATGTATTTGGCTAAGTAGTACAATATTTCAATAAGGACATCCGTTAATTTTCAAATGAAATGGATTCTATATTTTTCTATCACTTTATCTTTTAGCAGCCCTGTTAAGAGCCAACAGGTATTTACCAGTTTTTTTGCGGGTATGAGTAATTATAGCGGCGATCTGAGTGGTAGCAACTATTTCTTCAGGCATTCACATCCCGCCTGGGGTTTAGGATTTATGGTAGAGCTGAATGATCGTATGTTTATAAGGGCAGATTTTACCGATGGCAAGATCAGTGGTGATGATAAGTTCAACCCAAAGAACCGTTCCCGTAATTTAAGTTTTCAGAGTACCCTTAGCGAATATTCACTTTCTTTTGAATATGTATTATTTGATCTGTATGATTACAAAGTTTCGCCCTATGTGTTTGCCGGGGTGGCTGCCTTTCAATTTAAACCTACTACAAAAGATTCAAAAGGAAATTACATTGTGTTACCTGATTATGCTACCGAAGGGCAAGGTTTTTATGAAGACCGTAAACCCTATAAATTAAGGCAATTTTCTATCCCGATGGGAGGTGGTGTGCTATGGGCTTTAACAGATAATAAACGGATTGGTTTTGTAGTAGGGGTTCGTAAAACATTTACTGATTATTTAGATGATGTGAGTACCACTTATATTAATCGTTCTGTACTTGCTCAAAACAGGGGGCTGGGCGCTGTTGCCATGGCATATCGGGGTGATGGCGGTTATCCTGCAGAAGGAACGGAAAGAGGGAATCCTAAAAATAATGATTTATATTTCTTTTCAGGTTTAACTTTCAGGGTTCGCCTGGCAGCAAAAGGTAAATTAAAACCGTATCAATTTAAACCTTTCAAAAGTAAATACAGTTGCCCAAGAAATATTTGGTAAGCTGTGATCTTGATAAGAATTCATTGAAATAATCTTTCGCCTTAATCCTCTTTTTTACATTTTATTTTTTATAAATCTACAGGCGCAGATGGTAAGGAATCTGAATCATGATATATCGGGCAAACTTCCCTTTCTTTCATATCCTGCAATAAATTTAAAATGAGTGCCGTCCACCCGGTTTGATGAGAAGCACCAAGGCCCATTCCCGTATCACCATCAAAGTATTCATGAAAAAGAAATAAGTTGTCATTTTCATTTTTATAAAAATCGGCATAAGGTCCAAATACTGGTCTTTGTCCTTTTTCATTTTTTAAGAATAAGCCCAGCAGGCGATGTGTGATTGCACAGGCAGCTTCCTGCAGGTTTTGATAAACACCCGATCCTTTTGGAAATTCAATCTTAAGGTCATCGCCATAAAAATCATAGTATGTATGCAGGCTTTTTATGAAAAGGTAATTGATGGGAAACCAAATAGGGCCACGCCAGTTACTGTTTCCTCCAAACATACCACTGGTGCTGTTTGCAGGATCATATTCAATGGTATAAGTGTCGCCATCTAATTTTACAGTATAAGGATTGTCTTTATATACTTTTGACAAAGACCGAATGCCATAAGTTGATAAAAATTCTTCTTCATCAAAAATACGTTCCAGAATCGCAACCAGTTTTTCTTTATTTACCAATGATAATAATATTCGTTTGCCATCGTTTGTTTCTTCATTAGGCAGGTACTTATCATTATTTCTCCGGTAATTTTCAAACCATTTCATCCGTTTATTAAAGTCCGGCAGGTTTTCAATTTCATTGTTTTCAAAAATAGCAGCCGCAAACAAAGGAACCAATCCTACAATACTTCTTATCTTTAAAGGTATTTTTTTGGTTTGATTTACGGATAACACATCATAAAAAAAGCGGTCTTCCTTATTCCAAAGATCAAGCTGGTTTAGTGCTTCGCCAATAATTACATAGTGTTCATAAAACTTAGTAGTGGTATCTTCAAAAGAACTATCATGTGTAGCGATTTCCATTGCAATCTGCATCATGTTTAATGCATACATACCCATCCAACTGGTACCATCTGTTTGTTCCAGCAATACCCCCTCAGCCAACTTTTGATTGCGGTTGAAAAGCCCAATATTATCCATACCCAGGAAACCACCTTCAAAAATACTATTCCCGTTTGCATCTTTACGGTTTACCCACCAGGTAAAATTGATGATGAGTTTTTGAAATATTTGCTTTAAAAAGTTCAGGTCTTTTTTTCCTGATATGCTGAACTCAATTTGATAAACCTGGAAGGCAGCAAAAGCATGAACTGGCGGATTTACATTTCCAAAATCCCACTCATAAGCGGGCAATTGCCCTTCGGGGTTCATAAACCATTCACGCATTAAAAGCAATAATTGGTGCTTGGCAAAACTGGGATCAATAAGGGCCATGCTAATGGCATGAAAGGCACTATCCCAGGCAGCATACCAGGGATATTCCCATTTATCGGGCATGGTAATTATGTCCTGGTTCTTTAAAAATTTCCAATCAGAGTTTCGGCCTTCTTTCCTTTCATCTGAAATAGGTGTAATGCCATCCGTTTTTTTTAACCACCATTCCACATCATAATGATAATATTGGCGATTCCAGAGCAAGCCTGCAAATGCCTGCCGTTGCAGGTTTACCAGTTCCGGGTCTTCAGAATATAATAGTGGGGCATAAAAATCATCAGCTTCCTTTTTACGAAGGCTAAATAATTCTGCCACATCCATATCAAATGGTGTTTCCGTAAAATCATCACTAATCCTTAATACAATTTGCTTATGCTCGCCGGGTTTTAATTGCAATGAATACACCGGGGCAAATTTTGTTCCGGCTCTGGCCTGTTCCAATGCATCTTTATTTTTACCTTTTACCAGTGCTTCATGAAATGCATCTTTTACCAGCTCGCATTTATTTGGCCGGTTAAATAATTTCTCAAAATTGGTTTCATTGTTAGTGAACCAGGTAGTTGCTTCATTTT
>Ga0138256_10000791_pt1 | contig 34048 bp, 31 predicted proteins | sample KNB2016incub_MG_FD_105486 | JGI IMG/M metagenome (GOLD analysis project Ga0138256, IMG submission 105486) | Active sludge microbial communities from wastewater in Klosterneuburg, Austria - KNB2014incub_MG | ecosystem: Engineered > WWTP > Activated sludge > Unclassified | place: Austria... | reverse complement strand
GATGCCACGCAGGAAATGACGGATGTCGAATCGTTCGAGGTGCTGGAGCCCCTGGCCGATGGCTTTCGCAACTGGCTGAAGAAGGACTACGTCGTCACTGCGGAGGAATTGCTGCTCGATCGGGCGCAATTGATGGGATTGACGGCCTGCGAGATGACCGCGCTGGTCGGCGGCATGCGCATGCTGGGTACCAACCACGGCGGTAACAAGCATGGCGTGTTCACCGATCGTGTCGGGGCGTTGACGAACGATTTCTTCGTGAACCTCACGGACATGGCTTATACGTGGAAACCTGCCGGGCGCAACCTGTACGAGATCCGCGACCGCAAGTCGGACGCGCTCAGGTGGACGGCTACGCGTGTAGACCTGGTCTTCGGGTCCAACTCGATCCTTCGCGCCTACGCCGAGGTCTACGCCCAGGACGACAACAAGGAGAAGTTCGTCAGGGACTTCGTTGCCGCGTGGACGAAGGTCATGAACGCCGACCGTTTCGATCTGGCATGACGCCAGGCTTGTGACCCTGCGCCGCGCTTCCGCGCGCGGCGCAGGGATATTTGCCATGACCGGGGCAGTTTGTCTCGTGACCGGATTGGACGGGAAATGCAGTGTTTCGGCGCATCTGGCCGAGGTGCTGCCCACAGGGCATGCGCCCTGAACCCCACGCCTTGCGGGGATTCGCGAAAAGAAAAAGGGCCTAGACAGTCTCCAGGCCCTTGGTATTGGTGGTGGGGCGGCAGCCTGCGCCAAACTGCGTTGACAAGACATATTACCGGCGTCCCGGCAAGTTGATAAGTCCTGCGGGCTGCTGCGAAAAGCGGGGGGTTGACAGGCCAGAATTGGCGGACGGTCGCGCGGTTCTTCTCGTAGATTGGTTGCCGATAGGGCCGTTCAACCGCATCTGTTTCCGACGGCGGTTCGGTTCCCAAACCCGCAATCGAACCCCCGTCCCTCACTGGCCCGTCTGCTTTGCGGAGAAAAAGCGGACTATCTCCGCGCAATACGCGGCGAATATCTTGCGCTTGCGGAGAATGAGGCCCATAATCTCCGCATGAATAGCGGCGATTACAAGTACATCTGGCAGGCCGGCGACTGGCCGAACTGGCGCTTCGATCTGGCGGCGCTGGCCGGTCCCCTGGCTGAAGTTAGCCGTGCCCAAGGCTTGCTGATGGGGCGCCTGGCTGACGTCGGCATGGCCTTGCGCGACCAGGCGAGCCTCTCGGCGCTCACTGAAGACGTGGTCAAGACCAGTGAGATCGAGGGCGAGCGGCTCGACGTCGAGTCCGTGCGCTCAAGTATCGCCCGCCGCCTGGGTGTGGACATCGGTGCCCTGGCGCCGGTGGATCGGCACGTCGAGGGCGTGGTCGAGATGGTGCTAGATGCCACGGCCAACTGCGTGGCTCCGGTAACCCGGGAGCGCCTGTTTGGCTGGCATGCCGCGCTGTTTCCCACCGGCTATTCCGGTCTTTCCAAGATCCGGGTAGGCGGCTGGCGGGACGATGCCGCCGGCCCGATGCAGGTGGTATCGGGTCCCATCGGCCGGCAGCGGGTGCATTTCGAAGCGCCACCGGCCGACCGCCTTGACACCGAGACAGACCGCTTTCTCGACTGGATCAATGGCGAGTCGGGCGAACCGCCGCTCATCAAGGCAGGGCTGGCCCATCTATGGGTCGTCACCTTGCATCCCTTCGACGACGGCAACGGCCGCATCGCCCGCGCCATCGGCGACCTGCTGCTCGCCCGTGCCGATGGCAGCCCGCAGCGCTTCTACAGTCTGTCGGCGCAGATCCAGCGGGAACGCAAGGTGTACTACGACATCCTGGAGCGCACCCAGAAGGGGACGCTCGACGTCACCGACTGGCTCGCCTGGTTCCTTGCTGCCTTGCACCGTGCGGTCGATCAGGCCCAGCACACCCTCGACGCCGTGCTGACCAAGGCGCGCTTCTGGCAGCGCTTTGCCGGTACGCCGATGAACGAGCGCCAGGTGAAGCTGCTCAACCGGTTGCTCGACGGCTTCGAAGGCAAGCTCACCACCAGCAAGTGGGCGGCCATCGCCAAGTGCTCGCCGGATACCGCACTGCGCGACATCAACGATCTGCTGGTGCGCGGTGTTCTGCGGAAGTCGGATGCAGGCGGGCGCAGCACCAGCTACGAGTTGAACGAGCTGCCGGCGGCGTGAGTGCTCCTCGGAACGACTTGGCTCCCCGACCGAACAGCGCCTTCATGGATGCCTGCCAACTCATTCGGAAGGAGACCAAGATGGAAGTCGTTCATCTCAACCAGAAGCAACTGGCCACCCGCTGGGGTGTCAGCGAGGCAACACTAGAGCGCTGGCGCAGCGAGGGCCTTGGACCCAAGTTCCTGAAGCTCTGCGGCCGCGTCCTCTACCGTCAGATCGACATCGAAGCCTACGAGGCAGCGTGTCTGGCGACCTCGACCAAGAGCCGTGGCGCGCGGGTGAGCGCGGAGTGATGCGTGTTGGGTTTCCCCCGTCCCTGTGCCCGATCCCGCTGTCGGCGTTGGGGGCAAGCCATGGCTGGCAAGACTCCGCAACATCGCCATTGAGGGCCTCTTATCCTTACTGTATAGTGCAGTACATTTGCAGCGGTGTCTGGAGAAGATATGGCCACCAGCAAGACTGCCACGCTGACCTTTCGGATCGATCCTGGCCTGAAGGAGGCTCTGCGCATCGCGGCGGATCAGGAACACCGCTCCATAGCGAACATGGTCGAGGTTCTGATTCGGGACTACTGCGAGCAGCGCGGCATTGCAATTCGGCCCTCCGAGGAAACCAAGAACAAACGCGGGGTGCGCGCATGATCAAAGCTGCAGCGAGTTAGCGCCATGACGAAGAATGTCCACTCGGCTCGACGCGCGGATTGCTCGATCATCGCGCTCGACAAGTTCATCCAAGCGACCCGAGACTCTGGGTACAAGGGTACAGCGAGCGCGATCTCAGAACTCGTTGACAACTCTATCCAAGCGGGTGCCACGCGTATCGCGATCTCCGTCGCGGCCAAGACCAGCGACGACGAGGAGAAGGCGATCGAGGTTTCGGTACTGGACAATGGCTGTGGGATGGACCCGTCGACACTGCGTCAGGCACTTCGATTCGGCGGCAGCACTCGATTCGGAGATCGCCGAGGACTTGGGCGGTACGGCATGGGCCTACCCAATGCGTCGCTGAGCCAAGCGCGGCGTGTCACAGTCTTCACGTGGCAGTCGCCGAAGGGCGCGCGTGGGCATGACACCCCGAACGTGTACTCGTCGTACCTCGATGTAGATGAGATCGTGCGCTGCGAGATGATCGAGGTACCCGAGCCGAAGGTGGTGAAGGTGTCGCCAAGCGAGTGCGCCGGGAACTCGGGGACCCTCGTTTGCTGGTCGCAGTGCGACAGGCTCGACAATCGCCGCGTCTCTACCATCGTGCGCAAGCTTGAGGTCGAACTCGGGCGACGTTTCAGGCACTTCATCTGGAAGGGCCTCCGCATCACCATCAACGGCGATACGCTCGACGCCTTCGATCCGCTCTACCTACACCCGAAAGCAGAGATCTCTGGCGCCCAACTCTTCGGCGAGGAGATGCGCTTCGAAGTCCGCGCCGATCCGCTCGATTCGCGGAAAACTGGTTGGGTGAGCGTGCGCTTCACGGAACTGCCGGTCCACGCGTGGCACAAACTTTCGAATGACGAGAAGCGCCGAATCGGTCTCTCGAAGGGTGCCGGCGTCTCAATCGTCCGTGGAGGACGCGAGGTGGACTACGGCTGGTTTTTCATGGGTAGCAAACACCGAGAGAACTACGACGACTGGTGGCGCTGCGAGATCCAGTTCGATCCGATCCTCGACGAAGCGTTTGGCATTACGCACACGAAGCAACAGGCTCGCCCCCAGGCGCACCTCATCGAGGCGCTCTCGCCAGACCTCGAGGCGACGGCGCGTGCCCTCAATGGCCGCGCACGCAAGGCCCACACCGCCGTGAAGGCGAGCGAACGCTTCTCCGAGGCGGAGCGCATCGCCAACGAGCGGGACCACCTCCTGCGCCCTCTCCCGCGCAGTGCTGACCCGACAGCGCGGGCGCTGATGCGTGAATTGGAGGAAAGTCACCCGACGCTACGGGATCGCGCCGATGAGGCGGATCGCTACAGCATCATCGAGCACTCGGTGAAGGACACGTCGTTCTTCACACTCGCGCACGACGGGGACAGGCTTGTGCTCGTATTGAATCCTGATCACCCCTTCTACCGCGAGATCTACAAGCCGCTCTCTGAAGGCGAAGCCCCTCGCGATCCACAACTCCGCGCCAAACTCGAACTGCTCCTCCTCGCGGCAGCGCGGAGCGAAGCGGCCGCGCGCGGGAAGGTCCCGGCGCTCGCCAAGCATCGGCTCGAGTGGAGTAACACCTTGGCCGCCTTCCTGAACGACAAATGACCAGCGTGCCCAACACATGGACCATGCTGGAGCCGTCGCTCCCGAGCAAGGTGTCGCAAGACGCCTTCGTGGAGCACGCGCGCGCGCTGGCGAAGGTGTGCCGGCGGGAGCGCACTGAGGAGGCGATCGAGAAGGCGCGCGGCGCGTTCGTTGCTGAAGTCACGGCGTGTCGTCGCAGCGATCGGCAGGCGCTGCTCGCGGCGGGGCTCGTCATGACCGACCTCGCGACGCAGGGCTGGACGGTCCGCGTGCGCAGCGAGCGCGTCGAGGTCAAGCCGCCTGACCCCGTTACCGACCAACTCGCCGAGAAGGCACGCATCCGTCGGCAGGAGTTGGTCAAGCGCAACGCCCAACTCCGTCAGCCGTCGGTGCAGCGGTTCCTGGAGGCGATGGAACGCCAGCGTCTCCACGATGGGAGGTACGTATCGATCTACTCGCTCATGCGCGACGGGCGAGATCTCGCGGAGGGCCTTCGGGAGGCGCGGACGCACCTCAACAACGGCTGGGCCGACGTGCTGTCGAAGCTCGTCGATCCCTACCTCCAGTTCGTTACCTCTGAGAACGCCGCGTGCGAGTTCACCGGGCTGCGCCTGATGGACGTGTGGCGCTACTTCCGCCACACGTGGACGAACCAGTACACGAGCGTGCCGGGCCGGACGATGGTCTTCCTCGTACGCGACCGCGCCGCCGCCAACCACCCGGTGATGGGTATCGGCGCGCTGAGCAGCCCGATCATGCAGATCCGCGAGCGCGATTCATGGATCGGGTGGCACCCGGAGACCTTCCTTGATCGCGTGCGGACCGCGCCGACGCGAGAACTCGCTAAGTGGCTCGTCGACACGCTCGACGCCGCCATCGACGAAATCTACGTAGCGGACCTGATCGAGGACGGCATCCTCTCGACGCGCGATCTCAAGACGCCCTCGTTGGCAGCGATCGAACGACTGCTGAAAGAGAGCGCCGAGGCGCGCAAGAAGCACCACCGCTTCGCGCGCTCGCGTGACCACAAACAGAAGCGCTCCACTCTCCCGGGCGATGAGTACTGGATCGTGAAGGCCAGGACGCACCTGTTCCGCAGCAAGCGCGCGCTCGCCCTCTCGACGTACCTCCGTGCGCGCGCGGTCCTCGACGAGGCATTCGGTGGCAGGCCGACGGCGGAGAAGCTCGCCACGCTCGCAAAGACCGGCTCCGGCAGCGACGCGATCCGCAGGGTGCTCAAGAAGGCGAAGGCTGACCGGGTAGGCATCGCGGTCGCAGACATCTCGGTGTGCGGCGCAGTGCAGCCCTACAACGCGCTTCTCGGCGGCAAGCTCACTGCCATGATGGCGGCGAGCCCAGAGGTCGTACATCAGTACCGTCGACGGTACGCCCACGCGGAGAGTGAGATCGCGTCCTCGATGGCTGGGCGGCCCATCGTGCGTGCTTCGAAGCTCGTGCTCCTCGGCACGACGTCGCTCTACGGCGTGGGGTCGAGCCAGTACAACCGCATCAAGATCCCGGCGGAGCGCCTCGGGGGCAATGCGGAGGACGTCATCCGCTACGAAGAGTTGGGTCGATCGGAGGCGTTCGGCACGTCGCAATACTCCGAGGAGACGGTCGACGCGCTTGTCGACCTCGTGCAGCAGTCCGACGCGCAGCGTGTGAACAGCATTTTCGGCGAGGGCGTGAGCCCAAAGCTGCGTAAGGTGAGACAAGCGCTCGACCTGCTGAACCTGCCGTCGGGGATGCTCCTCCGCCACCACCGTCCGCGCGTCGTGTACGCGGTGAGCCTTATCAAGAACCTCGGCGACTACCTCATCGGCGCCGCCAAGCGGCCCGAGTACGTAGTACCGGTCAACGAGGGCGTGGCGGCGACGGCGGCGATCGGCGCGTGGTGGCGCGAGCGGTGGTTACGAAATCGGATCACCTCCGATGACGTCCTCGATGAGGTCGAGCGGCACACAAGCGTCCGTCCGATCACCCACGGGGCTCGTGTTCCCCTCCAGCGCGCCGCCCCCCAGCAGCCCATGTACTCCGATCTGTCGTGAAGTTCCAGAAGGATGATGATGAGTAAGTTCAGGGACATCCGAGAGAACATCGCGCTCGTGTGGGGAGTCACGAGGCAGTCCCCTGCGTGCGCGCTGGGGTGGTGCGCTCGGTCTCACCTGACGACGACCGACGCGCAGCGCGCGGCCGTGCGGCTCGGGAAGTGAACAGGTGTCGTGATGGATCTGGGGGCGTGGAACCAGCGACTTGCAGAGCACTTCGGCGCCCTCGCGCGTGACCGCAAGGACATCCCTGTCTTCGCCTTGGAGCACGGCCTCGCGCAGGCCGAGTTGCTGGCGCTGCAGAACGCGCTGCGCGTCCACATCCAGGTCTCGGCGCCCGCGCGCGACCACCAACTCGTTTGGGTCGTTTACGCGGCGGAGATCGGGTACGGCTACGCGGGGAACGAGTACTGGCAAACCTTCGAGGATAAGACGCCAGGCTGGACGTTGAACGGTAGGCGCGACTGGATTCGCGACGCCTTTGTCGCCTTCCAGAGGAAGTTCGCGGGCGCCAAGCCGTCGGGCCCTTGGGCGGAGCAGTTCTCGATCATTGCGTGGCCCATCACGCACGCGATCCTCCCGTGCGACCTGCAACAGCAACTCGCGCGCATCCTCTACGAACTTCGGCACTCGTTCTCCGGCGAACTCTTCGATGAGCCGCAGCGCCTCGGGGACTTCATCGCCGCGCGGAGTTGGAACACGTCGGCGCGCTTCCAAAACCTCGTGCAGGCGCCGGCGCTCGTCGGCCAGATCGCCGCCGCGCTCCTTCTCCAAGGAAGGGAGGGCTTCAAGCCGCTGCTCCACCCGACGACGCTGAAGCGCATCAGCGATGACGTCGACCGCGAACGTCGCGGTCGCGACTGGCTGCGCGGCGCGCGCCGCGCGGCGGAGGAGCGGGCGAAGATCCGAGGGCTGACCATCGGCAGGTCAACGAACACGACGTACCAGCGGCGTGAGGAGGCCCGAGAAGAGGTCGTACGACTCGGCATCGAGCCGCGCCTCGTGCTGCGACCCATCGAGGGGTCACGCTGGGAGGTTTCGCTCGAAATCCCAGACCTCTCGCACCTGCTCCTCCGCTTCCCGCAGGTGCGAGAGGTCCTCACCGAATCGCGATGCACCGTCGCGGGCGCGGCGGGGCGCCCGCTTGCGAGGGGACGCTGCCTGCACGGTCCCCAACGCGTCCCGCTCAGCCGCTGGCCCCGGCCCGAAGACGTGCTGTTGAAGTTCGAGCGCACCGACGCGCAGCTCGAGTATCTCCTGCGCGCGGAGTGCATGCTCCGTCCGGGCACTTCGTGGCTCTTCAAGGTTGCCAGTGATGGCCTTGCCTACGAGTCTCGGGGGATGCGCGTGCGTGCGGACTCGAAATACCTGCTCGTGAGCACCGAGCCGTTTGGGTGCTCACCCGTCGCGCGCCCGGTCGAGCTGACGTGCCAAGGCGCACACGCCGTGCTCCTCGACGTGCCCGCAGCGCTCACGCCGGAATGGGAGCAGGCGCTGAAGCAGTTCCAGATCACCCAGGCGAAATCGATCGAGGTGTGGCCCGCTGGGCTCGCGGCGGTCGCGTGGGACGGTGAGGGATATGGCGAGTGGCTCGCGTCGGAGACGCCGACCCTCGCGATCCGATCGGACCACGCGATGGACGAGTTGACCATTGCGATGGGGGATGGCCCGTCGCTCTCGTTGACGCTGACCGACACGCCGCCCGGCGAGGCAGTCTTCGTCGAACTCCCGCCGTTGCCGGTCGGGCTCCACAAGTTCAGCGTCGCGGCGCGCAGCGGGATCAGCGCAGACTCCGAGGTGATCGGCGACCTCGAAGTCGTCATGCGTGTTCGCGAAGCCCGCCCCTGGTCGCCTGGCTCGACCACGCACGGCCCACTCGAAGTGGAGTTGGACCCCGCCGCGCCCTCGCTCGAACACCTCTGGGAAGGCAAGGCCTCCGTTCTCATACGTGGGCCCGCTGGACGACAGGCTGAGTGCAGAGTGCGAATGTTCGCGCACCCGGGAGAGGCGCCGTTGTTTGAGCACCAACTTCCGCCGATCACGTTGCCGCTCTCGAGCGAGGAGTGGACAAGGCACTTCGAAGCGCACCTTAAGAAGGACAAGGATGCGCAGCATGCCTACGACGACTCACACGTCTGTGAGGTCGAGTTCTCCGCCGACGAACTCGGCGGCTTCACTATCCATTGCGAGCGCGAGTTCACGCCGCTGCGGTGGTCCGTGCGGCGAGAAACGGCTGGATTCATCGCGCGCCTGCACGATGACGCTGGCAGCGGTGAGCCAATCATCCAGCGATTCTCATTCGAGCGGCCCACCATCGGAGAGGCGCTGTCTGCCGCCAGAGACCACCTCGCGCCCGAAACCGGCGGCCTCTACGTCGCAACTCTCCCTGAGTTCATGGCATCGATCATCGTGCCTCCGATCGTCAAAAACCTCGCCCAGCTGAGGTGCGAGCCCCAACTGGACGTTGGGAGTCGCACCGTAGGGCACATCGTGCAACTCGTGCGGTTCGCTCGTCCCTGGAGCAGAGCACGGCTCTCTGGGGACCTCATCGCAGGAGTTCGGCGGCGAACCGTTCTTCGCTCGTTAACGGCGCGCATTTGGGCGCTACTCGGCGGGGACCACTGGGGCCACCTGGAAGACGATTTCTTCAGAGACGAAATTGGTCTTGCAACACTACGACAAGCGATCTCTTCCAAAAGGTCGTCAAGCAGATTCGACCGGACGGCAACTGACCCCACTCAGATCTTCCCGCGCGACCTGTTGAAACAGTTGGGTACCGCGCAGCTACATGAACGAGGTGCCGCACTTGTCGAACTCATTGAGCGGTTACGACTGATGCCATATTCCGCGAGATGCCGCCCAGCCGCCCCCGTGGGTGCTCCGAGCGCTCTCGGTACTGCATGGCTCGCGGAGTTTGCGCTCCGCATGGCGAGTGACCCGACGGCCCTTGACACCTGGACTGGAAGAGAACTCGAGGACGGAATCAAGAACCTACTTGAAGCACCGACCCTAGCCCGCGCCGCGCGGTTCTTGGTGCTCGCGGTCGACCAACAGCGGCAGTCTGCCGTCCAATCAGGCGAAATTTACGCGGGATGGCGGTGGTCGGCATGAGACGTCTCACCGCCGAGGAAGTACACGCCCAGAAGATCCGCGAGCTCGGGCTCGACCCGGAGGCGCTCGACCTGACGACGCCGGAGGGGCTCGCGGGAGCGCTGCGCCGGGCTGCGAGTTACCTGTGTCCGTGCTCATCGGCGACACTCGTGCGTGCCGTCGTGGATCCGCTACGGGGCCTGGTGCCCGACCTCGAGAAGGCGAAGGAACTCGTCCAGGAGACGCTCGAGGCGATGATCTCGCACGGCGACATCCTCGAGCAGCCCGAGTTGCAGGAGGACGGCTCGCCGTCGGCGCGCGTGCTACTCTATGCCGCACCAGCGAGCTTCGTCGTCCGCCAGAGCGGGCTCGTGGTACTCCTCGGGGTCGCCGCAGACCAACTCTCGCCGCTGCCTTCGGAACTTGAGCGTCGCATTCAATACCTCGGGCACGTTCGCAGGCTGAGTCCCTTGTCCGGGACCGAGGATCTGCGCGGCGAACTCCGCGAACTCGGGCTGTTCGAACTCACGTCCGACGCGTGGCTGAAAGGCCCCAAGCCCAGCGCCGCATCGCTGGCCGTGGCCGCGAGTGATCAAGCTCTCGACGTCGTCCCGCCGTCGAGGGACATCCCGGGGCTCCAACTCCTCGATCCGGCGAAGCCGGTCAGGTACTACCGTGGACGCTGGACCGAGCCGAAGGCGCATACAGGTCGCTTTATCGCGCGGCGGCAACAAGCCTATGGGGCTGATCTCTGGTGCTACGTCCAACTCACTAATGGTCAACCAGAGCGGATGATCGACTTCCCGAAGCGGGGAAGCCGGTGGCGCGGCTGCGACGAAGCCTGGCACCTCCAGATGGCGATCGACGCGCAACGCGATTCGCCACAGCGCTTCCGCGTCACGTCCAGCGGAGACGCCGTGGTCCTCGAGTTTTTCTCGCCGGCGCCTGCATGGGCGCGTCGACGGTGGGACGCAATCGGCGAGCCGGTTCCGAGCGCTGGCAGCCTCTTCGCTTATCGGATACCCAAGACCGAGATCGAAGAGGAGCGGCGGTTTGCGAGCGAAGCGCTCTGGCTTGAAGAGATAACGACGGGTTTGAAGGGGCGAGGTGCTGAGAGATGACAAGACCGCTTAAAGCGCGGCTGGAGCAAGGAGTCGATGCCGCGTGCCGTATCGAGATCATCGAGCAGGAACTCTGTCCACCAGAACCCCAACTGCTTGACACATGCGTTCTACAAAATCTTGACTGGGTAGACCGCAGGATTGAGTCAGGAGGTTCCATTACGTGGGATGACGGAGCAGTCGCCGATCTCACGAAGAGGTACGGCGCTGAATTGGCGAACGACCTCATAGACCTCGGCATTCTGTACAAGGAATTCGAGGATCGCTCTGGCTATCCCTGGCTGGTTTCCCGGGCTGCCCAAGGGGAAGCGAGCCTCGCCGATGGAGTCAAAGGTGTGAGGCTCTTATCACTTTTCGGCTTCTTTCGTGGTCACCAGGATGACTGGTCCGACGAAGCCTATCCTGGTATCGCGAAGGGACTATTGTTCGCTCGTCGACGCAATCGGGTGTCGCCGCTGCTGCTCCGTGGGTTAGGCGTGACGTCTGTGGACGAGATCTATTCGGCAACAGGTCCGCTGTCATTCCTTCCGGATGAGGGCGACAGGATGGTTGCCGCTGAGGCCTTGATCGCGAACGTCCCGGTCTTGTTGACAACAGACCAGCGAACATTTTGGAAGCACCGTATTGAGCTCGATGCCTTTGGGTTGGCAGTTATGCGCCCGACAGAACTGCTCAAACTGTACGAACCGTACTGGCAGGCGTTGGACGAAGAGTTCATGCGGCGCAGTGACACGCAGCGATGAGATCGAACGCTCCAACTGCGGGTACATGGCTCTGGAGAGAAAGAGGCTGATTATGGCGCTGACCATTGGCGAGACGACCCAGCAACTCCACCGCGCCCTGCGCGACTACATCGAGGCCACGTACCACGTGAGCCACCGAACACTCGTCGAACAGCGCAGCGCGCTTCTCGATCAGGTCGGCGTCATCCACCAGCGTCCGTATCTTGAAAGCACGCCACGCTACAAGCCGGGAAAGAAGTTCGTGGATCTCGGCCTGCCGCCTGCGGCGCTCGACATCTTCGCGTCGGTCTCCGCGGCGAAGGGCAACCTCGGGCTGCTCATCCACGCCCCGCCGTACCAGCATCAGGCGCTCTCGACGCAACTCTCGCTCGTTGACGGACGCAGTCTCGTGGTGATGACCGGCACCGGTTCAGGAAAGACCGAGTGCTTCCTCCTCCCGATCCTCGGCAAACTTGCCACCGAATCGGAGGCGAAGGGCAAGGAGTTCGGCGAGACGAGCGCCGTGCGCGCGATGGTGCTTTACCCGATGAACGCGCTCGTCAATGATCAGCTTGGACGTCTCCGGCTGCTGCTTGGCGATCCGCGCATCGTCCAACGCTTCGTCGACTGGTCCGGACGCCCTGCGCGCTTCGCGCGATACACGAGCCGAACGCTGTACCCTGGCGTTCGCGACAAGGATAAAGACCAAGACCGCTTGAAGCCCATCGGGAAGTACTACGTCAAGGCGCTTGAACTCGCCTCCGGTCCTCAGTCGCCGGAGCAAGCGGCAGCCGCTCACCTCGTGGACGAGTTGAAGAAGCGCGGCAAGTGGCCAGCGAAACCCGACCTCGCGGCATGGTACGGCAATGGTCGCTGGCTCGATAAGAACGGCGACTTCAAGCGCTGCGTCACGCTCCCGGAGGACCCTGAACTCGTCACCCGTCACGAGGTCCACGCAGCACCACCCGACGTCCTCGTCACGAACTACTCGATGCTCGAGTATATGCTGATGCGCCCGCTCGAGCGGCCCATCTTCGACCGTACGCGCGAGTGGTTGCAGAAGAATCCCGAAGAGCGCTTCCTCCTCGTCATCGACGAGGCCCACCTCTATCGCGGCGCGCAGGGCGCCGAGGTGGCGCTGCTCATCCGACGCCTGCGGACGCGTCTCGGCATACCCCCGGAACGCCTGCAGGTCATCTGCACGAGTGCCAGCTTCAAGGACGCGGACTACGCAGTCGAGTTCGGCGCGCAGCTCTCGGGCAAGGATCCCGCCGACTTTCGGAAGGTCCAGGGGGACCTCCTGGAGCGCCCCGGTGCGGCGAAGGGGACGGCCGCCGACGCAGCCGCGCTGGACGCATTCGACCTCAACGGCTTCTACGAGGCAGCCAGCGACGCAGACCGTCTCAAGGTGATCGAGGGCTTCCTCAAGTACCGGAAGGTCGCGGCGCCGTGGGAACTGCAGCCTTCGCTCTATAAGGCGCTTGAGTCGTTCGGCCCGATGTCGAGCCTCGTCAATTCGACGATGAAGGAGGCCCAGCCCGTCGACGAGTTGGGCGCCAAGCTGTTCGAGGCGGACGTCCCTGCCGAAGTCGCCGCGCGGGCAGTCACGAACCTCATCGCGCTTGGCAGCGTGGCGCGCAGGGAGCCGACGGAGCCTGGTCTGCTGCCGTGTCGAGTCCATTCCTTCTACCGTGGGCTTGCGGGCCTGTGGGTCTGCATGGACCCGAACTGCACGAGCATCCCCGCCGACCAACGTGGTGGCCCCGCAGGCAAGCTCTACAGCCAGCCGCGCGACACGTGCGAGTGCGGCGCGCGCGTGTTGGAACTCTTCACGTGTAGGAACTGCGGCACGGCTCACGCGCGCGCGTATACCAACAACGTTGACAACCCGGATTTCCTGTGGGCGGAGCCCGGCGGTGCATTCCGGACGCTCGCCGGGTTTGTCGACGAGATCGCTCCGCTCGACCTCCTCCTCGAGAAGCCTGTCTTCAATGACTTGGCGGAGCCCGCTGAGTATGACCTGACCACTGGCCGGCTGAACCCGCAGAAGCTCGGAACACGGAACAGGAAGGTCTACATCCGGGCGGGGCGGACCCACCCCGTGACGGATGATGAGCCGCAGGACGCGAATCCGGGCGAGTTCCGGCCCTGCGCCGTATGCGGAGAGCGCGCGGCCTTCGGGCGCACGTCCGTCCAGGATCACCAGACGAAGGGCGACCAGCCGTTCCAGGCGCTCATCGCGAAGCAGATCCAAGTGCAACCCCCGAGCCCAGTGCCCGCGACCCGCCTCGCGCCGCTGCGTGGGCGCAAGGTTCTCATCTTCTCTGACTCGCGACAGACGGCGGCGCGCCTCGCGCCGAACCTGCAGACCTACTCGACGCAAGACGCGATCCGTCCCCTCATCGTCGCGGGCTACGAACGTCTGTCGAGCACGGCCGCGATTGCCCCGTACCTCTCGCTCGACGACCTGTACTTCGGCGTGCTCATCGCGGCGAAGGAGTTGGGCGTAAGGCTCCGGCCAGAGCTAAAGGCGGGCGAGAGCTTCCAGGACGAACTCGACGTGGACGCCGCCATCAAGAGCGGGGCGCTGACAAACCCTGCGGCGCTGATGCCGCTCTGGGGGAAGTTGCGTGCATCGCGACCACCGGAGTCGTTGCTGCGCGCGATCGTCAACTCGCTGGGCGACCGATACTACGGCCTCGAGGCGCTCGCGATCGCGTCGCTCCGTGAGCGCGGCGACCACTCGACATGGGTCGAGGCGCTTCCGGACATCCCTGGCTTCGCGATTACGCCCGAGCAGAAGCTGGCGACCGCGCGCTCATGGATTCGGTGCTGGGGCCGCGCCGGCCTGTGGATGAGCCAGATGCCACCCGCGTGGCGCAACTCGGGCCGTCAGTACCAGGCGCGCTCAGGCAAGTTCGACGAGATGGATCGGCTTATCGCGGACAAGCCCGCGCGAACGTTCTTCAACAAGGAGTGGCTGCCCAAACTGCTTCAGCGCTTCGGAGAGCAGGTCGCGCCGAACAAGTTCTACCTGAAGGGCAGCGAACTCTCGCTCTACGTCGGCGGTCCATGGGCGTACTGTCAGTCCTGCAAGACGGCGCAGCGCCCGTTCCCCGGCCGCACGATCTGCGTGAACTGCGGCCAGCCCACTGCGACGCCGATCGACCCGAACACCGACAAGGTCTTCGTCGCGCGCAAGGGCTACTACCGCGCTAGCACCGTCGACGCTCTGAAGGTCCCGCCGTCGCCGCCGATGGCGCTCATCGCCGCGGAACACACCGCGCAACTCAACACCGCCCAGGCCGACGAGGTTTTCTCGAAGGCGGAGGAGCACGAGTTGCTCTTCCAAGACGTGGACCTCGGCAACGACGGGACCGGCCATGACCGGCCCGCCATCGACGTGCTCTCCTGCACGACGACGATGGAGGTCGGTATTGACATTGGATCGCTCTCGGGCGTGTCGCTGAGGAACATGCCGCCGGCGCGCGCGAACTACCAGCAGCGCGCAGGTCGCGCCGGTCGTCGAGGGAACTCCGTCGCGACCGTCACGGCCTTCGGCAGCGCGGACAGCCATGACGAGCACTACTTCTCGAACCCCGACCAGATGATCCGTGGCGCGGTCGATGACCCGCTCCTCACGCTCGACAACAGCGAGATCATCCGACGGCACGTCACCGCATACCTGCTGCAGCGCTACCACCAGGACAAGCTGCCTACAATCAAACCGGAGGAGCAGCCGCACCTCTTCGCGGTGCTCGGCACTGTGGCTGACTTCAAGAAATCCGCGAAAGTGCTCAACCGATGGGACCTGAAGAAGTGGCTCGAGGCGAACGAGGCGGCCCTTCGCGTTGAGGTCGATGCTTGGCTCCCGCAGCAGTTCTCGGCTGCAGAACGGAAGCGCCTCCTTGACGAACTTGTGCCAAAGACGATGCAGCCGATCGATGCGGCGATCGAGTTCGAGCCTCCGGCAAGCGTGGCAGCGTCGGCGCCGGCAGCTGCGCCCGCTCCCGCCGCCTCAGGGGACACGTCCACGGCTCCGAGCGCAGATACCGCGCTCGAAGCGCCTGACGAGGAGGGCGAGGAGAAGCCGGGGCGTGACCCGGCCTCAGAGAACCTGCTCGACCGGCTCCTCTACCGGGGTGTTCTTCCTCGCTACGCGTTCCCGACCGACGTCGCCACGTTTCACGTGTTCGACACAGTCAACTCGACGATGTATCGGCCCATCTTCCAGTTCACGCCATCGCAAGGTCTAGCTATCGCGCTCTCGCAGTACGCGCCTGGTAAGGAGGTTTGGATCGGCAACAAGCTCTGGACATCCGGGGCAATCTACTCGCCAATGCGCGACGACCGATACCGCGCGTGGGTGGGACGGCGGCTCTACTACGAATGCAGCGTTTGTCACTACGCAAGGACCACGACATTCGCGGGCGGTTCACGTGGAGAGACGATGGACTGCGAGGCGTGCGGCGGCGTCGGCACGTTCGGTCCCGCGACGCAGTGGCTGCGTCCGCCAGGCTTCGCGCACCCCGCTGGCAAGCCCGAGGGGACGACGCCTGACGACGTGCCCGCCAAAAGCTATGCGACCCGCGCGAAGCTGACTGCTCCGTCGCCCGCTGACGCCTCGAAGTGGAATCAGTTGAACCAGCGGCTCCGGGTCCACCACACGCGGCAGCACCTCCTCGTAACGAACCGAGGTCCAAGGGAGGAAGGGTACACATACTGCACGAAGTGCGGGCTGATCGAACCCACGGCGAGCCCGAAGGACACCGTGGGCGCAGCCCATCGCAAGCCGTACCCGGACATCAAGGAGCCGATGTGTCCCGGAGGTGGCGCGACTAAGGGCCTCGTGTTGGGTACGGACTTCATCACTGACGTCTTGCTCGTCGCGATCCGCGTTGACGCGCCCATTACGCTGGTCCCTGGTGTGCTCGCGACCGATGTCGCGCTGCGCACCATCTGCGAGGCGGTGACCAAGGCCGCGTGCGCACGGCTCGAATTGGAGGCGAACGAACTGCAAGCGGAGTATCGACCCGCTCTCACGCCGGAGGGGCGCGCTGGGCTCGAGGCGGAGATCTACATCTATGACACACTCCCTGGTGGCGCTGGCTTTGCAAAGCGTGTCGGGGACATTGGGCTCACGATCTTTGAGGACGCGCTGAAGCTGCTCGAGGTTTGTCCCGACAACTGCGACCGCTCCTGCTACCGCTGCCTTCGCAGCTACAAGAACAAGTTTGAGCACGACCTCCTCGACCGCCATCTCGGGGCGAGTTTGCTGCGGTTCATCCTCAACAATGCGGCCCCGACGCTGAGCCCGGATCGCGTTGCGCGCTCGACCAATCTCCTGTTCGAGGACCTCGATCGGCAGGACATCGAAGGGCTCACACTCGAGCGCGACAAGAAGATCTCGGTCGCGGGCCTCGGCGACGTCATTGCGCCTATCCTCGTGACGAACGCTAGCGGCGCACAGTTCGCCATTGGGCTGCATGGTCCGCTGACGCCGAACGAACCGACGGACGCGGATCTCAAGGACATCATGGAGTACGCGACGTCGCTGACCGTCCACCTCGAGGATGAACTGGTCGTGCGGCGCAACCTCCCGTTCGCCACGCAGAAGCTCATCGAAAAGCTCGGCTGAGGAGTCCCGGTGAGCACGAACGAGAAGACGCACTGGCGCGTCGTCACACCGGCAACGTGGCCCGCTCCACCGGCCGAGATGAGCGTGTCGACGTGCGCGGAGATCGAAGAGTGCCCACGGCGCTGGGCGCTCGGCGCTGCCGAGTATCCGGAGCTTTGGGGCGGGCGAGGCTACCCGCCGAAGCTCCAAGTCGCTGCGCTGGCGGGCAGCGTCGTCCACTTGGCTCTCGAGATCATCATGAAGCAGCTTATGCGAGCGGGCGTGCCTTCGCTGAGCGACCCGAGCGCGCCGCAGGTGCTGCGGGAACTCGGCGGATACACGCGCGTCGTGGAGGAGTGCATCGAGCGCATCCTCAAACGCTATGTCGACAACCCGCGCGCAGGCGCGTTGATGGAGCACGCACAGCGGACCCTGCGCGGCCAAGTGCCGACGCTTCGAGCGCGCGTACAGTCGATGCTGAGCCGACTTCGGTTGCCGAAAAATGCTCCGTCAGCACCTGCCGCGTCAGCGCCGAAGTCGGGCGGACCACCATCACGGCTCCCGCTCGTGAACGGGATCCACCCCGAGGTGGAGTTCCGCGCGAAGAGCATCGGGTGGAAAGGGAAGGTCGATCTCCTCGTTCTCGGCGACGACGCGTGCGAGATCACCGACTTCAAGACTGGCGCGGCTGACGAGGCGCACAAGTTTCAAGTCCGCGCGTACGCCGTGATGTGGCGGCTCGACGACGAACTGAACCCGTCGGGGCGCGTAGTGGATCGGCTCTTGCTCGCGTACGATAGCCAGGACGTCGACGTCGCACCGCCGAGCGCGTCGGAGATTGATGAACTCGGTCGTGAACTCCTCGCGCGCCGACAAGCAGCGGAAACCGCGTTGGCGGCGCGTCCCCCTTCGGCACACCCGAACACCGAGACGTGTCGTTATTGCGGTGTACGCCAACTCTGCGATGCGTATTGGGGCAGCGCCACACAGGTAGCCTCGGATGACGGACGCTTCGGCGACATCGAGTTGAAGATCACCGGGCGTCACGGCCCGACGAGTTGGGACGCTGTAGTCGTGCGTGCGCGTGATCTACCAGCGAAGACGCACGCACTGCTGCGGCTCCAACAGCACGACGAGTTCAAGGAGGGCGCCCGGGTGCGCGTGCTCGACGGCGCGATTGCCCGCGACTCAGAAGACGATGCTGCTCCCGCCATCGTCACGCTTGGTGTGCTCAGCGAGGCGTATTACGAAGTGTTGACTGAACAGGGAAAGTGACGGCTGATCCAGAAAAAGAATGCCTAGTTATTCCAGCATTGTCGCCTCTACCTGCCGCCGCACCACCAGCCCAGGCAGCACCTTCCCTCCGCCATACACCCATCGCCGCAGCTCCTTGGCAGCGCTCGGCCAGTCCCGTTGGTTGACCCGCCGGCGCAGGGTCGAGGTCTGCAGCCGCCCCGCCCCGAGGTTGAACGTGAAGTCCACGATGGCTGCAAGCCGGCTCTCCGGCTCGGTGGCGAGCACCGGACAGCAGCGCAGCGTGGCGTCGAGCGCGGATCGCAAATCGCGGGTCAGATAGACCTCGCCCTCATCCGCGGTGATCGGCGGATGGTCGGGCTTGCAAAGGTGCCCGTAGCCGATGGTCCAATACCCCGCCGGGCAGACATAGGGGTGCGCGCGGCGCTGGGGATCGTGCTTGGGAACACGATGGAAGCCCTCGAAGCGCTTGGCCAGGTCGATGGCGGCCGATGGGACTTCGATCACGTCCGTACCCGGTCGAACACGCGGCCCAAGAACCAGAAGTTCAGCACGCCGGCCCACAGCGCCTGGTCCGCCTCGGTCCAGGCGGCTTGTATGGCCGGAATCCAGTCCATGCCGGCATCGACCGCGCCGACGAAGGCGGCGGTCTTGGCGGCGCAGTACAGCGCCATGAACCAATAGGTGATGACCGGCCGCACGCTGGTGGAGAGGGCATCGGCCCATCGCACGCCGGATCGCTGGCCCTGGGCAGCCACGGCCTCACGCAGGGCCTCGACCGCGCCGCTGTTCCAGGCGGCCTCGCCGGCGGCGCCGATTTCAGCCATGCGCTGGGCGCCGCGCAGCTTCTCGAACTCCAGCGCCTTGTCCTGCATCGCCAGTTCATGGCCGCGTTCGCCCTTGCGGTCGAGCCATTTGAGGATCTCGGGCGCGAGGCGGAAGGCCCCGCCGAGGAGGCCGCCGAGCAGGGTCTCGATCATTGGCCACCTCCGAACACCTTGAGCTTGATGACGGCGCCTGCGACCAGGGCAAGGAGGAAGCCGGTGGTGACGAGACGGATCACGGTCTGCCAGGCGGTGTGCTTTGCGGCGTTGAAGGCCTCGAGTAGACCGCGCAACTCGCGGATGTCGTTCGCGGCCTCGGGACCATCAAGGCCGACGTCGGCGAGGGCTCGCCTCGCGCCGCGCTCGGCGGCGCGTACGAGCAACTCTTCGAACTCGTCGCGCGGCATGACAACCATGCCGTCTTGCAGGGTGGGTGGACTCATCGTTGGTCTCCGAAAACGAAGAACCCGCCGGGCGGCGGGTTCGATGGATAAAGGAAAGGGAAGCGATCAGACGGCGATGCCGGGGCTCCAGCCGGTCGCCTTGTAGACGGAGAGCACGCCCTCGTCCTCGATGAAGCAGGTCCAACCGATCTTGGGGGCGTGGTACTCCCACGTGGCCGCGACGCGCACCGCGATCTGGTCGGTACGGCCTGCCCAGACGCCAGTAGCCGACACCGGGACGATGTAGCGATCGCCGTTCGCGGGGCTGGCCGGCGGTGTCGCCAGGTCGCGGTCTTTGACCGACAGACTGACGACGGCACCCAGCCGTTTCAGGTTGGCGTCCATGCCGGCGGCCCAGCCGCTTTCGCCGAGGGTCCAGCCGTAATTGAGTCCGAGATTCGGATCGGTGATTGCGGGCATCAGATGCCTCCGTAGTATTTGTCGTAGGAAAGTCCGTAGCCCGCGCGCTCGAACGCGACCGAGTGCTTCTGCACGCTGATCACGCCCGAGCGGTTGGACTCGAGCTCGATGCGCAGCGCGGCGTTGGGGCGGCCGAGGCCGGAGTCGGCGGTGTCGTCGGCCAAGGTGTAGGTCTGGCTGGTACCGGTCAGACCGCTGTAGGTGCGGCGCAGGCTGCCCGCTTCCCCGTAGATGCGCAGCGTGTAGGTCACGCCGGCTTCGGGGCCGATGTTGCCGTTGGTCTGGGGCACGAGGCTCACCGTCTGGCTCAGCCGATCGCGGTGCGCCCAGGAGATCACCAAGTCGCCCTTGGCCACCGCCGGATAGGCGACGTTGTTGATCTTGACGTTGCCCGGCGGGTAGGGTCGGTTTTGTCGCCGGTTCATCGCCAGGGAATCGGTCGGCGCGGATGCCAGCGCCAGCGTGCCCTTGCCAGTCACCGTCAGCAGGCGCGCATTCACCGTTTCGCCGGCGGCGTACTCGGTGGGATCGACCCCTTGGAAGCCGTCCGCGAACCAGATCCGGCTTCCGCTCGCATGGGCCACCGGCACGGTATCGAGCACGCCGCGATTCACCGTCAGGCTCTTGGTCGTCGTGTTGATCGCGGTGACGGCGACGACCTCGTCATCGAGGTAGGCGTAGATCCCCACGGCAATCAGGTCGATGTCCACCTCGCTGTGGTAGGTCAGCGTGCTGGTCACGGCCTGGCCGACGTCGGTCGCGAGCACGGCATGGGGGCAGAACTCCCCCTGGCCCCGCAGGTTGTAGGTCGAGGCCGAACTGGTCTTGCCGTACAGGTCGTAGTTGAGCGCCCCGGATGCCGGGCGCCCGCCCAGGGTCTGCAGATAGCAATCGGTGGCGTCCAGGTAGGCGAGTTCCGACGCGGTCATGGCGCGGGCGATGTCCCAGTACAGCGCCTCGACGAGGCGTCGCGGCGTCGTCGCCGAAGGCGCCGGCACCGGGTCGGTCCACCCCGGCGGTTGCGGTGCCGTATAGCTCGCCTGCGGCAGACCGAAGACATCCTCGACCGCGTCGATGCCGATCGCCCCCTGCGTGAGCGTGCCCCCATCGATCGCGGCGATACGCATCACCAGGTTCTCGATGCCGAGCGTCGGCCAGGAAAGCTTGAATACGTCCCCGGGCGTCAGACTCCAGGCCCGTCGATTGACCTTCAGCCGCACCTTGGCGAGGGGCGTCGATACCGCCGCCAGATCGCGCATCGCCACGCGGGCTGCCAAGGCATCGGAGGTGATGCCGGGATAGCGCCGCGTCTGCGACACCACCGCGCCCTGGGCCTGGATGTTGGCCAGATCCTGCACCGTGATGCTGGTTTCCTTGAAGGTGTCCGACTTGGTGTAGATGAGCACCAGCTCATTGGTCGTCTCGCCCCAAGCCGCGCGCTGAAAGCTCTCCAGCTCGATCACGTTGGTGGGATCGAGCACCGGCAGGTTCGCCACCGCGTAGTTCGCCCGTACCAGCTTGAGCACGAAGCGTCCGGTCGATGGCGAGGTGGTCAGCACGCCTCCGATGTGATCCAGCACCTCGCGCACGAACTGCTCGATCGTGCTCTGCTGCAACCAGATCAGGTTCAGCCCGAACCCCTCGGACGAGAGCGTATCGGCGACCGCCTTGAAGCTCGCGTCGTCGATGCTCACCGACGGATACCCCATGCCCCAGGCGGAGTTCGTCAGGCACTCGTAGAGGATGTGCGCCGGATTGGCCGCGCCCGAGATCTCCGCCTTGGTCGAGTACCAGGCCCGAAAACAGCGCTTCACGCGCACCGCCCAAGGCTTGATGTAGGGGTTGTTGGCCGCGATGTAGACCTGGCGCAGGATCAGGCTCAGGAGGCCGCGATACGCCGGCTGCGGGGTTCCGATCGTCGAGGCCAGGTAGTCGTTCGCGCCCTGCGTCGATTCCCCGAAGGCCGCATCCACCGCGCCCGAGATCCCACCCTCGCGCTTTTCACCGCCGAAGAGCTCGGGCGCATTGACCGTGATGCGCCCGCTTGCAGTGAGGTTGCCGCTCCAGGCCTGCCGCTCGCCGACCTGGATCTCGGTGACGGCGTCGACCGGCCCATGGCAGATCGCCAGATGCATGCCGAGGTAGTAACGGTAGCCGACCGTGACGCTCTTGCTGCTACCGCCCATCCTCTCCTCCGGCATTCATCCGTTGGCGGGCCACTTGCACCACGTCCTGGGCCATGCTGTCGCCGGTGGCGAGCAGCACGTCCGCGGGCAGCCCCTCGTCGATGAAACGCGGCCAGTCGAGCCCGTGACGGGCGAACCATTCCCGCGCACCCCGGTTGCAGTACCCGAGGGAACGCATGTCGGCATGGGTCACGATCAGCTCGCTCATTTCTTGCCGCCCTTGGACTTGATCGGCGTCGTGCGCAGGTCGCCGTACCACACGACGTTGGCGCTCTGCACCAGCACCGTGCCGAACACCACGGGCACGGGGCGCCCCTCGTCGGCGGTCGGCGCATCGAAATCCTTGAGCTCGGCGGCCTGCGGTTGGGGCGGCTTGGGCGCGAGGGCATACTGGATCAGCGCCGTGACGATCCAGACGACGATTTGCATCCAGGGCATGGGGCACGCTCAGTAAATCGGACTTCCCCCGAAGGGGTTCTTGGTTGGGGTGAACGGAAAGCCGCCGAAGTTGGCGCTGTTGCCGAACTTGCTCTCGCAGGTGGCGAGCGTGTGGTCGCACCCCGGATAAAGCACGATCGTCGCGCCGACCGAGAGCCCCGGCGGCGCCGCCGCGAGGGTGATGCTGTCGGCCGAATGGGCCAGGATCATCCGCTTCTCGGTGATGCCGCTGGCCGACCAGGTGGCGAAACCGCCGGCGAAATGGCCGGGCGCGAAACCGGCGGCGGCCGGCACGCTGACGACCGTTCCGGCGATGGACCCGACCGTTCCCTGCACCCGATGGACGATGGGACTCGCCTGGCAGAGGCCGCCGTAGAGCACATGCGGGCAGTTGCGCTGGTACAGCCGCCGCAGACCGGTACGCTGCAGGCTTGTGTAGACCGGCTCGCAGTTGAGCTCGACCTCGGAGCCGCGCCATTCGGCATTGAGCACGCGCCCCATCCAGACCACCGCCGTCTCGGGATCGTTGCGGTGCTGCCGGTACACCGTCAGCAACGTCACCTCGGAAGGCGGGGTGGCGATGAACTCGCCGACGACCTCCACGTCCCGGGCCAGGGTGATCTTGAGCCCCGCACGCCCGATCTCATTGGTCTGCTCGATGCTTCCCCGCTTGAGGAGCACGGCGGTGTAGGTGAAGGCGTTGTAGACGACGTCCTGCGACCCGCTGGTGTATCGCCACGCGCCCGATCCGCGCCTGAACTCGTAGAGTTCGACGGGGCTGGCCGCATCGGTCGAAATCTCCCGGTCTGCGTAGGTCATAGGTCGTCCCGGAGGCTTCGCAAGGGCAGCACGACCTCGGCCACCTCGTCGGTGACGTGCGCGATCTCCACGTTGTCGGTGTCGAGCCGCACCAGGTGCATGAAGGAGATCCGCTGGAACTGGTGAGGCTGCAGCGTCGTGCCGAGCGTGCCGTCGATGGCGACCATCTCGCTCGCGGCATCGATCTCGGCGGCGGCGGTGATGCGGCGGTAGAACCTCGCCCCCGAGACGGTGGTGATCAGGAGATCGCGCCGCCCGACCGCCGCCACCGGCCCCTCGGCGTAGCCGCGGTTCTCCACGGTCAGGAAGGCGTCGGTGCCGCCGACCGGCGCGACGACCGCGAGGTCCGACTGGAAGCTCGGCAACCAGAACGGCTTCAGCTTGCCCGCCCGTGCCGCGAGCCACGCGCGAAAGGCCGCGACGGCGGCACGACCCACGAGCAGCCACCGGTGCGTCCGGTTCATGCCGGCCACCCCGGTCAGGTCATCGATCACGCGACGGCCGGTCAGATAGTCGAGCTCCTGCCATTTCCGCCCGAACCGGCCTTCGAGATCCTCCGTCCAGTTGGGCGGCGTCAGCATCACCGGGTAGCCGAGGTAGTCCTGCGACTCGGAGGCGGGCGTGATCGACCATTCCTCTTCCAGTTGAAACTGGGACCGGGAGGCCGCGATCGCGTCGGTCAGGTAGGTCACGCCCAGGTCGTTCTGCACCCGGGCCGATCGCACCGGCACGATCTTTGTCCCGGCCGGCCAGTCATCGGCGATCGGATCGTTGAGCGTCACCGAGTTCGCAGTCACGGCGGTGACTTCCGCGAACTCGGAGCGCAACCCATTGACCAGTCCCACGATGCCGCCGACCGTGTAGTCCTTGTTCGCCGTCGAAACGGCGAGGCTCGTCGCTCCGGCCGGGATGGCGCTGGCGGTGATCGAGGCATCGGTCCAGACCGGCAGTCCATACACGCGCGCCTGCCAGGAGATCAGCCGGTTCTCCATCTGAACGCGCGCCTGATCGGAGCCCAGTAGAACCCGATACTCGAAGCTTCGGCGCGGCTCGGCGCGCAGGCGCACCCGCTGTTCGACGCCGACATGGGACTCCATCACGTCGGTCACCCACTCCAGCCGCTCGATGACGGGCTCGCTCCAATCCGGCGCGAAGACCCAGCCCACGATCCGACGACCGAGCGCCCGCAGGACGGGCGCGTCGAGCGCGAAGTCGAAGCGGAACGCGGCATTGACGACGGGCGGCCCGTTCGGCGTGACGGAGAGCACATAGATCCGTGACTCCAGCGGTCCGAAGCTCGTCGGCGGCGCCGAGGGACCGGACAGGGTCATCCCCTCGGCGTTGGTGGCGACGATGTCGGCCAGCGCGTTGGCTTCGAACCACGCGTTCCACACTTCGACCTCGCGCGTCTGCACCGACATGGTGTTGCCGAGGTCGATGCGGTTCGGCCGGATGTGGACGCGGTAGTAGTAGTCCTCGACGAAGCTGCGCGCGAGCATGCCGGCAAGCGCCCTGGGACTGCTGTCGACCGGCGCGTTGTTCGTGAGGGGGCCGAATCGACCGACGGGGATCGCCGAGGCCCGACGATCCTCGTAGAGGGCGTCGCCGAGCTGGTCCAGCGCCACCACGTTCAAATGGTCCCGCGTCCATTGCAGGAAGGCGGTGGGATAGAACCCGGTCAGGGCCGGCACGATCAGGGCCCGTCGTAGCGCACGGCGACCCCCAGGAGCCCCGTGCTGTAGTTGCCGTCGCTGTAGGCCACCTGCTTGCCGTCGGGATAGGCCGCGTTCTTGATGTGCCAGGGAAAGAGCTTCCAGCGATCGGTACCCAGCTCGATCACGTCGCCCGGGTTGTAGTTGGTGAGACGCACGAACCGCAGATGGCCGACGTGGCCGATGCTCATGTAGTGGCCGTCCGTGTTCTGCAGGAACAACTGGAACGGCGTCAGCACCGTCTGGCCGTTGAACACGTTCGGGTTGTACTTGTGGATCGGCGAGACGATGGTCGGGCAATGCACGCCGATCGCCGTGCTCCCGATGGGCGGCTCCCACACATAGCCGCGCAGTTCGCAGTGCAGATTGCTGGCGGCGTTCTCCTGGTAATAGCCGTTCCACGCGTCGCGCAGCTGCGGGCTCCAGAAGAGCGCACACTCTCTCGGGCTGCTCGGGTAGTAGGGTTGCTGCGAGCCGTCGATCAGCGAGCACACGCCGCCGTCCGCGGATGCCGGCGTGTGCTGAGCATGGAACCATCCGCCGCCGGCCCAGTTGCCGTACTTCTCGACCGTGCCGAAGCCGATGTGCTGGTGAGTGGTCACGGCGAAGTTGATCGTGCACCAGACGGTATCCGGGTTGTCGAACGCCGCGAGGTGATAGGTGGCAGAGGCCGGCCACGCGGTGTTGTAGATCCGGGAATGGCGGCCGCACAGGTCGGGCGCGACGAAGGTGCCGTTTCTCGCGCCCTCGATGCGGACCTCGGAAGCGCTCGGCGCCGACAGGCGGATGTAGGTCCCGGCCTTGCTCAGCACGTTGCCGTTGGCCGTCCAGCCGTTGGCCACCGCGAAATCCGCGATGGCGACGACCAGGTCTGCGGCCGACGTGATGACTCCGGTCTGATAGGCCATCACCCGATCCTCATGGCGAAGAAGTCGCTCAGCCCGTTGCGGGTCACGTCCTGCAGCACGACGTGGGTTTCGGTCCCGACGGTCACCGTGTTCTCGACCGCATTGCCGAAGCCGGTGACGAAATGCACGCCATCCAGGACGCCGTAGGTGTTCGATGTGTCGTACAGGGTGATCGGCAGCAAGGGGTAAGCGCCGTTGGTGTCGCGGAACGTCGTGGTCTTCGAGTACGGCCAAGCCTGGGGCTGAATCCACGATCCGTCGTTCTTGCGCAGTTTCAGCGTCGTCCGATTGCCCTTGTAGGGCAGGTTCACAGCGCTGTCGGAGTAGCGCGTCCCCGAGGCGGACGGCAGCGGCGCCCCGATCAGCAGCGGGTAGGGATACTGCTGGGGAGTGCCGAAGGGCAGCATCTTCCCCGCGTAGCTCGAGAGGTAGGCCGTGTCGACCTTGGCCGAGACGATGACGCGCTGACCGTTGCCGCTGAACCAATACGGGATGGGCTGATTCCACAGGGGGATCGCTAGGGCGGTCAGCGCGCCCGGCTGATCGTCGAACTGGGCGGCGCCCACGAAGCCCGTACAACCCGTGACGGCGATGTTGTAGTAATCGTTGGTCGGGCGATCGTACAGTTGGAAGTTGATGTAGCACGGATCGAAACCGGTCATGCCCGGCGCCTTGAACCACACCGCCGGCCGGCGCGCGTGGTTGAAGTCCTGGTAGATCTGCCATTCGGGCAGCAGCACCTGCCTGATTACGGTGCTGGTGGTGTTGCCGCCGTTGGCCGAAACGAAGATTCGCCAGTGGAGCTTCGCCCCCGGCGATACGCCGTCGATGGCGAACTCCTTCGTTTCGTTGTTGGCCCACGTGACGCCGGTGAAGGCCTTCCGGTCGGTCCAAGTGATCCCGTCATCCGACCATTGCAGCGTGAAGTCCCTGGGGGACTGGTTCGCGGTGGCGCTGCCGACCAGGGTCAGCCGGGCGATGTCGAACGGCTGGACCATCTTCCAGCGCAGCCAGCAGTTGGCGTACTGCCCGACCGCCGTCGCCCAGCCGTTCGCGTGGGCATGGTACGGGCCCTTGAAGGCAGTCCAGGGTTCCCAGTTGACCACGAAGGAGCTGGCGTCGATCTCGGAGACCCCGGTGTGCCGGAGCACCTGCCAGTTCTCCGAGGCCCCGAGTCCGGTGCTCAGGAACGTGACGAGTCGTTCGAAGAGATCCACATGGTTGGCGGCGGTGCCGATTTCGAATGCCATATCGTCGCCTTCAGCGCAGGACCTGTCGCACGGCGCCGGCGTTGCGCTGCAGGATGTTGAGGATGGTCTTCTCGCCAGCGGACGAGTTGAGGTAGTCGGCGGCCATCGCCGGGTCGATCACGTTGACGATGCGCACGCCCTGGCCCTGCGGTTGCGGGGGCGGCGTCTCGGGCACCAGCCCGCCGGCGGCGAAGGCGAGTCGGGTCCCCTGGATGCGCGGCCCGCCTTCGATGCCGTTGATCGCCTCCAGGAACGCCACGCCCACGCGCTTCACGGCGGCGGCATTGAGCACGTACTCGCCGGCGGAGAGCCGTGCCGGGATCGAGTCGCTGGTGGAGGTGCCCGGACCGGTGACGTAGCCGCCGCCGGCGAAGCCCTGGAACAACGACGAGACCAGCGATCCCAGGCTGAATCCGCCCGCACCGCCGCCTCCGAACAGGCTGCCGAACAGCGCCTCGGCGAGCTTCTGCGAGGCGATGCGGTTGATGGCGGCGAGCACCGAGCGGGCGAAGTCGGCGAAGGCGTCCTTGGCCGACTTGGCACCGCTGCCGATGGTCTCGAACATCTGCGCGAAGCCGTCCTGCACCGCCCCGTCGATGGCGACCGCCACGTCATCGACGACGAGCTTCACCTGCGCGATCTCGTTCTTCCAGGACTGCACGCGCGCCGCCGCCTCGGGGCCGATGGCGGTGGCGGCAGCCTCCAGCTGCGGGAGCAGTCCTTCCAGCGCGGTGCCGGTTTCCCGATGCAGCGCAAGGATCTGCTGACGGGCCTGGGATTCCGTGAGCAGCCCCGACTGGCGCTGCAGGTTGATCGATTCCTCGGCGGCGCGCATGCGCGCCAGAGCCTCGTTGAACTGCCGCTCGTAGGCGGCGAGGTCCGCGGCCGCGGCCTTGACGTCGATCAGGCGGCCCACGGTCGAGACGCCTTCGGTGTCGCCTTCGGTCCGCAGGCGCTCGATGAGGCCCTGGTACTGCCGCGCGATCACGGCGCGACGGTCCTCCGCCGTGGCGGCGCCCGTCAGGTCCAGCAGCTCCTCCCGCACGCGGGCGAGTTCCTCGCGCAGGCCGCGCTCGGCCTCGAGGGCCTTGCGGGCGTTGGCGACCTCGACGTCCCCCCGTTTGTTGTTGAGCACGATGAGGTCGGCCTCGAGCTTGGCGACCTCTCCCCGGGCGCGCAGCCGGCCGCCTTCGTCCTTGCCCGCGGTCGAGAGACGCCGCTGCTCGGCCAAGAGGCCCTGCAGGCGCGCGATCTCCGCATCGATCTCGCGAGTCTCCAGCGCGGTCTTGGCCGCGTAGTAGTCGCCGATGGAGATCAGCCGATCTTCGAGCGCCCGGTCGAGGGCGCGGCCTTGGGCGTCCAGCGCGTCCTTGAGGAGCTTCAGCTCCGCGTCCGCCTGCGACTTCGCCAAGGCCAGCCGGGCGGCGCCGCTGTCCGCCGCTGGTTTCCCCGGAGCCTGCAGCCGCTCGACGAGGGCGGGGTCGGCCTTGATGGCGGGAGCACGGATCGTGATGGGTTTGGGCTCGAACAGGCTGTCGCGGAACTGCGCCAGCTCGTCCAGGCGCTGGACGAGGCTGCCCTTGAGCTCGGCGATGATGGCCTTGGCCCCCGCGACGTTGCCGGAGAGGGCCTCGACGGCGGCCGCCATGCCGCCCCCGATGGCCTCGCCCAGGGCGACGAAGGACTTGCCCACGGTGGCCGCGCCCAGCGCCACCGTCTTCAATGCCAGCAGGATGCCGTCCAGCACCGCCCGCAGCGTCCCGCCTTCCTTGGCTGACTCCACCATGCCGAGCGCCATCTCGTTCATGGCCGGCAGGAAGGCCTCGATGATGCGGTTGCCGATGCTGGTCACCGCCAGGCGTACCTGGGCCAAGGCGTCGTTGAAGACCTCCGCCTGGGCGGCGGTGTCGCCCCCGATCTGCACGCCAAGGGACGCCAGTTCCGCGGTCAGCGCCCCGATGCCGTCACGTCCCTGGTTGAGGAATGGGATCAGGTCCGCGCCCGACTTGCCGAAGATCTCGACCGCGAGCGCCGTCTTCTCGGCACCGTCGGGCAGCGCCTTGAAGCGGTCTGCCAGGTCGAGCAGCACCTGGTCGGTGGCGCGCAGTGTGCCGTCCTGGTTCTGGAAGGCGACACCGATGGCCGCGAAGCTGCGGGCCGCGTCCTCCGTGCCGGTGGCCGCCTCCAGCATGCGGGTGGCGAGCTTGCGCAGCCCGCCCTCGAACTTCTCCGCCGAGACGCCCGACAGGTCCGCCGCCGGAATCAGGGTCGACAGCGACTCCACGGTGATGCCGACCCGTTGGGACAGCTTGCTGAGTGCGTCCGCCGACTCCAGCGATGACTTGACCATCGCCCCGAGCCCCGCCGCCGAGACGGCCACGCCGAGGTTTGCGAGCAGCCCGTTGAGGGAGCGCGCGGCGTCGCCCAGACCGCCGAGGTTGCGCTTGATCGAGTCGAACGCGCCCCGGGTCTGGTCGACGGCGGTGATCAGGAGTTGTGCGCGGTTGTTGGCCATCAGGTTTTCGCCAGTTCGTTCTGGATCGCGCCCGCGAGGCGCGGCAGCGTCCGCCGCACGGAGCCGGCGAGGTCGAGGCGTCGTTTGAGCGCCACGGACCTGACCAGCACGGCGACTGGGATCTCCTGGCCGCGCTTGATCTGCTTGGCGCCGGTGCGGGCACGCTCGGCACGCTTGAAACGGGCGAGCGGTGCGGCGTTCTCGCGGATGTTCTCGGCCATCAGGATGACCTTGCCGTCCTTCTCGACGAAGTAGGCGTTTCCGGAGCGCATCAGTGCATCCACCACCTGGCGGAAGCGCTTGGGGCCGATGCGCCCGGGCAGCAGCGGGATCAGCAGATTGCCGGCCACCGTGCCGCCCCGCTCGTGCACGCCCAACCAGGGGATCTTGCTGCCCACCAGCAGGGCCGGCAGCCGCGCGGGCTTCCTGTCGAGGACCTTTGCCCGCATGCTCGATACGAAGCTCGCGCGCTTCACCTGGAACGCCGTGCGCATCTGTGCGCGGGCAGCATCGCGCACCTCGCGCCCGCCCGACTGCATGCCGCGCGCGACCGCCTTGTGGATCGCCCTGCGGCGCTCGGCCGACCAGGCGGCGAGCTGTCTCGGGTCGAACAGGCCGGTGGTCGAGAGGCTAATCCGCACGGCCGAGCTCCCGCTGCAGCCGCTCGATGGCGCGCCGGTCGCCCTGGCTGCCGACCGCGGTGACCACGAGCAGGGCGTTGAGGCGCTCGCGCTCGTCGCGCGCCTCGGCGGCGAGAAAGGTCTCCATCTGGGCGAGGGTGTAGTTCAGGACGTCGGGGAGGCGGTGCCCGGAGCGGATGAGGCGTTGGAAGGCATCGCCCCACTCAGCCCTCCGTTCACCCGCGCGGCCGCGTGCTGCACGGCCGGCGCCAGCCGTTGCACGAAAAAATCCGCGTTTACCTCGAACAGGGCGGCGGCCAGCCGAACGGCATCGTCCAGGGAGAGCCGCTCGACCCATGCCCGCTCGCGGCGCGCGGTGACGGCGAGCGCGCCGAGCAAGGACTCGCCATGCTCGGCGAGCAGCGCCAGCCAGTCCGGGTCCGCCGACAGTTGCCCGGCGAACGGGCGCACGGCCTTGATCAGCGCCGGCACCTCGCCGACCCGGATCGGGGTGATCTCCAGGGACTCGCCGCCGACCTCCAGCATGACCGGGGACGGCGGGAAGGCGTCGAATGCGTTCATGGCGCACCTCCCTGTGCGCCACCCTGCCGGGCGCCCTGTGGGCGTGCAAGACGCCAATCCTGTCGTTTTGTCATCGGTCACCTCACAGCAGCACGATGCGGCCGAACTGGCCCAGGTCGCCGGCGGCGGACTTGAGCGTGTCGGCCAGCACCTGGCCCGAGAGCTCGAACTTCAGCAGCTCATCGGTGATGACCGAGAGCTCCTTGGCCGGGTTGATGGCCACGCGGTAGAGATCGATCACCACCTCGCGGTTGCCGTCGGCGGTGTTGAGCCCCTCGAAGCGCACCCAGCGCTCCGGCAGCGGCTGGGTGAACATCGCCGTGACCGAGGCCGTGCCGTAGGCGTAGTCCACCTTGAAGGGCTCGACGTAGGGGCCGCCGGTGGTGGCGTCGAGGATCGTGAGCGAACCGTGCTTGCCGTTCACCGAGTACTGCGCAGCCGGCAGGGTCTTGGGGGTGGCGCTGGAGTCCTTCACCACCACCGACGAGACGTCCTGCTTGGCGAGCAGGTAGAGGCTGCCGGGAGTGACCGGGTTCGGCAGCGCCTCGGCGGTGACCGTGCCCGGGCTCTGGGCGGTGGTGGCGCCGTAGAGGGCGAGCGCCAGGTTGGTCGCGATGAGCTCCTCCAGAGTGCAGGCGAACTCGCCCTTCTTGGTCTTGATGAGCTGCAGGTCGGTGAGGCGCTGGCCGCTCACCGACTCCTGGTGCTCCAGGGTCTCCACCGAGAGGGAGACCTTGAGCTCGGGCACGTTGCCCACGTAGGCCAACCCCTGCGGGTTGCCGAGTGCGTCGCGGGCGCCGATGTAGACGCGCCCCTGTCCGGAAAAGTAAGGCATAGTCAGTCTCCTTTACGGGTCTTGATCGGGGTCTGGGGTTGGGGGTCGGCCGGCCGCGCGGCTCCGCGCTCGATCAGCCATTGAGCGGCTGCCTCGTCGAGATCGAGGATCTCGCCGGGGGCGTGGAGTCGGCCGGCGTGGGTGTGCGGTTCGATGAGTTCGATGTGCATGGTGACTATCCTTTTTGGGTGAGGTCGGAGGCGAGCGTCCGGTAGCGGATCTCGTAGCGAGCGGGCACGGCCAGGGCTTGGCTGTCGGCGTCCTCCGCGTCCCACTCGCAGTCGATCTCGCGCACGCCCAGGGCCAGCCCTTCGAGGCTCGGCTCGGCCATCAACGCGCCGTGGGCCGCGACGATGAGCGCGTCGGCCACGTCGAAGGCGTCGTCTTCGCGCGCGAGCGCGACGAGCCTCAGCGTCAGGGCGCGGTCGAGCCGGTCGTTCGCCTGCGCGAGGACCTGATCGCCTTCGATGAACAGCTGCAGCGCGGGGCTCGCCTCGCGTGGAAGCGGTACGGTGGGCTGGCGATGCAGCGGCGTCGGCGCGATCGCGGGACCGATGCGCGCCACGACCGCCCGGACCAGGCGTTCGCGGACGGAGGGCGTCATAGCCGGGTCAGCTTGGCCTGCATCTCGGAGCCGTCGCGCAGCTGGCGGACCTCGCGCACCCGATACGGGCTTCCCGCGATCTCCACCGTGTCGCCGGCGGCGAGGCTGAGCCAGGCGCTCGGGTACTCGAGGTGGTAGTCGCGGTTCAATGCGAGCCCGTCGAGCGCCAGCTCGTCGGGGGCGCTGAAGACGCACTGCACCGTGAGCGAGCCCACCACGACCTCAGTGAGCAGCCCGGCGCGGCCGGCGGCCTCATAGAGATCCGTCACCTGCGCCATCACGCTGCCGTCAGCTTCACCAGCACACCGGGCCGGTGGCACATGGGCAGCGGGTTGCTCTGGGTGTGCAGGTCGGTGCCGCGGTCGAACTTGCGCGGCTCCTGCTTGGCGTAGAGCGGCAGGCCCAGGGTGTTGACCGTCTCGTTGAAGTCGGCGGGCGCGACGTAGGTGGCGAAGGTGTCGACGGTGCCGAGCGGGAAGCAGTGGGCCTCGCCCGCCGCGATGAATCGCCGGGTGGTGCCGGAGGCGTCGCTCGCCTGGCCGCGGTACTCCTCGAAGGTGATGCCGCCGAAGGTGAAGCCGCGGCGCATGTCGTTGATGAGTACCGCGCCCTGCTGCCAGTTCTTGTAGGCCTCCTCGACCTTGGCGTGGCCGGTCAGCGCGTCGAAGAACTCGGGCGAGCACAGGCAGTGCACGCCGATCGAGAACTCGCCCGAGAGGTTGTCCTCGATGTGACGCAGCACCTCGGCGCACTTGCTCTTGACGTTGGTGTTGGCGTTGCCGAGGGCGAAGTTCACGGTCTTGGGCGTGATGCCGAACTCGGTGTAGAGATTGACCAGCGGCGTGGCATCGGCGTCGAGGATCTCGCCCTTCAGCGCCCCCATGCGCAGGTGCTCCAGGGTGATGGCGTGCTTGTTGCGCATGGTCTCCAGGTGGCGGGCGAGCACGCCGGCCACGCTTTCGGTCTCGGTCTCCTGGCCGAAGCTGCGGATACCCTGGACCTCCTCGGGCAACACCACGTCGTCGTGCGGGATGTGCGGCACGACGAAGGCGCGCATCGCCCGCTTGCCGCGCTTGCCCACGGTACCGGGCGAGCCGGGCGGCAGGGTTGGCAGCAGGTTCAGCACACCGTGCATCTCCTCCACCACGACCTGGCGGGTACGCACCGGCTTGATGGGGAACAGGTCCAGGGTCTCCAGCCGCCCGTAGCGGTTGGGGATCAGGTTGATGGCGGCGGTGAGGCTCGCCATCGAGAAGGCAGGGTTGGAAAAGGGATTCTGCATGGTCAGGCTCCTTCACGAACGAGGATGCCGCGCGTCTCAAGGGCGGCGATGGCGGCGGACTGCTGCGCGGGCGTGATGCCGGTAGGCCAGACGAGCGCATGGCGGGCGACGATGGCGTGGCGCGCGACGATGACCGCATCGAGGTCGGCGGCGGTGGCGTCGGCATCGACGATCAGCACGCCGGCGGGCAGCTCGGTGCCGTCGGTGGCGGCCGGGTCGAGCGCCTTCAGCTTGTTTGTGGCGGTCTCACGGCCGACGACGCTGCCCAGGACGAGGCTCTGGCCGGCGGCGACCGTGGCCGGGTCGCGCGAGTACAGGTTGGGCGCCTCGTACTTCAGCAGGTCGCCCAGGTTC
>Ga0138256_10000790_pt1 | contig 34050 bp, 30 predicted proteins | sample KNB2016incub_MG_FD_105486 | JGI IMG/M metagenome (GOLD analysis project Ga0138256, IMG submission 105486) | Active sludge microbial communities from wastewater in Klosterneuburg, Austria - KNB2014incub_MG | ecosystem: Engineered > WWTP > Activated sludge > Unclassified | place: Austria... | reverse complement strand
GAGCCGGTGATCGGCAGCCTGCAGCAGGCCGGTTCGGGCCTGCAGGAATCGCATTCGCCTCTGCTTTATAAATTGCCCAAAGGCAAACCGTTCTACCTGATTCTGACGGTCGCTTTTGGTGTTGGTGTGGCGGTTGTCATCGGAACCATGCGTTTTCTCTATGGTTGGAGCCTCAAGCCCATCGTGCTGCCGCTCATCGGTGTGGCGATTGTGCTGACCCTGGTTGCTTCACAGAACCAGCATCTTAAAGAAGCAATTGGCCTCGCGTGGGATACGGGTGCGGTGATTGTCGGGCCGGTATTGTGCCCGCTGGTGCTCGCATTGGGGCTCGGCGTTTGTCGCGCTACAGGGCGGGGCGACGGTGGTATGGCCGGCTTTGGCATGGTGGGATTGATATCGATTATCCCGATAACCATGGTTGTATTGCTGACCTTTGCACTGTCGTTTTTTGAAGGCGGCCACTCGGCTGCGGCAGAGCACGCACCGGCAGTGGTCGCGGCAGCGCCGACCAAGCTGCAGATTTTGCTCGATGCGACGACGGTCGGCTTTCAGGCGATTCTGCCGATCTTTACATTCCTTTATGTGGTGATGCGCTTTTTTCTCAAAGAACGCGGTATACCGACGGCGCAGCTGGTGCTCGCGGTCTTCTTCGCGATCTTCGGGTTATTTCTGTTTAACTCGGGTCTGGCGATCGGCCTCGCCGAACTCGGCAACCAGGTCGGTGACACGCTGCCGAATGCGTTTCTCAAAGACCTGAAAGCGCCGATCGATGCGGCGGCACCGCTTTACCAGTCAGGTATCGGCAAAGTGATCGTTCTCGCCTTTGCGGTCATACTCGGTTACGGCGCGACGCTGGCCGAGCCGGCGTTCAACGTGCTGGGTCAGCAGGTCGAAGATGTCACGCAGGGCGCGTTCAAAAAGAACTTATTCAGCCAGGCAGTGGCGATCGGCGTGGGCGTCGGTGCAGGCCTCGGCATTGCCTCTCTGCTCTATGGTATTGATTTGCTGTACCTGTTGCTGCCGCCCTATGCGCTCTTACTGATCCTCACGATTGTGAATGAAGAAAAATACGTGAATATTGCATGGGATGGCGGTGCCGTCACGACGGGGCCCGTCACCGTGCCGCTGAAGCTCGCGATTGGGCTTTCGCTCAGCGGAGCCACCGGTGCCGGCGAAGGTTTTGGTGTGTTGGCGCTGGCCTCTGCTTATCCCGTGATGAATATTCTGTTGCTGGGTCTCTATATCAAACTCAGAATGCCGAGAGAAAGGGTTGAAGTCGGATGATTGCGCAATACGAACATTTTAAAGATTATTACCTGATCACTGTCGTCGTCGATCGGTCGAAGAGCAAGACGCTCGTCGAAGCTTCGATAGAACTCGGTGTCAAACCGACGCTGGTGGCCAATGCGCGCGGATTGATGCACGGCAAGCAAGTCGGCTTTTTCAAGCTGGCCGGTATTTCGCCTTCGCTCGACAGCCTCTATCTGCTGGTGCCGGGTAGCCATCTCGATTCGGTTATGACGACGCTGATCACTAAGGGCAAACTCGACCATTTTGGCGGCGGTGCGATCTATGCGAGCCATATCAATGACTACTGGTTGCGGGGCACTGCCGTGTTTGCTGGCACGCAGGCGGCAGCCGGAGGGCAAGCGGCATATGAGTTCCAGAAAGACCTGATGGCGATCACCTGCATCAGCCAGCGCGGCAGCGCCGAAGAGATCGCGCGTGGCGCGATGCTGGCCGGCAGCCCTTCTCCGACGATTAGCTTTGGTTATGGCCACGGCATCCGCGACCGCCTGAATTTCATGTTGCAACTCGCTATTAATCCTAAAAAAGAACTGCTCGAAGTTGTCGTCGGTTCGGCCGAAGCAGACCGTATTTTTGAGATTATGGTCGAGCGCGGCAAACTCGATATGCCTGCGATGGGCTTCATTTCGACGCGCCATGTGCAAAAGGGGCTGATTAATACGATCAGCTGGCAGAACACGACACCTTACCCTGCCACCATGGAGCAGATTATCAAGGCGATCGACCAGATGCAGGGCAACACCAACTGGCGTGCGAGCGGCACGGTGCAGACGACGGCCAAAAAAGAGCGCAAAATGCTGCGCGACCTGGTGGGGCTCAATGTGATTGTCAAGCGCGGTCTGGGCGACGCGGTATCGCTCGCGGCGATGGAAGCGGGTGCCGGCGGCACTTCGGTGATTTACGCGAACGCTTACCCGCAGCACCACCATGCGAAGACGCTCGAGGTTTCGGACGAACGCGAAATAATTCTGGCAAGCCTTAGCGAAGCGCAGGTGGAGCCGATTGTGCAAGCGATCACATCCCTGAAGGATCTTGAAGATACCCCGGTCATGCTCTATACCTACCCGATACCGCAGGCTTTAACCTACCTGAAATAGGCATTTTCGCCCGTTTTCTGCGCAAGCGGCAAAATTGCCAAAACTGCATTTCATACTGCGGCCAAAACTACCGATAATTCTGGTAGCCCATGGCTTTGCCCGCGCATGATTAAACAGGATAATATTTACAAACGGTATTTTGACGCCGTCTTGCTGATCGTCACGCTGTTTGCGGCGCTCGAAGTTCCTCTGCACCTGTCTCTGAGATATCACCCGCCAGACTGGATAAAGATCGTTAATTTGATTTATCCTTTTCTATTCACCATCGATATCATCGTGGCGTTTTTCACCACCATCACGGTCGACGGACAGGAGGTGACGTCCAAAAAGACGATTGCGATCAAGTATTTGCGCTCCTGGTTTATCGTTGACCTGATTGCGGCAGTACCCTTCGATTTGATTTTTTCGGAAGGCTATCTTTCAGAAGCGAGCAATGCAGCGCGCTCATTGCGCCTGTTCTCACCGCGGTATATTCAGATTTTGCTTTTGGTGCGCATGCTGCGCATTTATCACATTTTTCCGTTTCTGGAACGCACCAAAAAGAAAGAGCTGCTCAATCCGGGATTGGTGCGCCTTTTTTTCACGATCTTCGTGGTGCTGATCATCGCTCACTGGGTTGCCTGCGGCTGGCTCGCGCTGGGCAAAATAGACGACAAGCTCGATCATTTCTCCAATTACCTGAAGGCGCTCTATTGGTGTATCACCACGATAACCACAATCGGTTACGGAGACATCACACCCTCCACGAACGGGCAGACGATCTATACCATGTTCGTGCAACTGACCGGTGCGGGCATGTACGGCTACATCATCGGTAATTTGGCGAGTATGCTGGCGAATAGCGACCTCGCGCGCACACAGTTCCGCGCAAAAATGGAGAAGATCCAGACGTTCATGCAATACCGCGATGTGCCCGGTGATCTGCAGGATAATATACGTACTTATTATGACTATCTATGGAATAACCGCCGCGGTTTCGATGAATCTACCGTGCTCGATGAACTGCCGTCTTCGCTGAAGCTGCAGGTGGCGTTGCACCTGAACCGCGATATTATTGAAAAAGTACCGATGTTCAAAGGCGCGCCCGATGACCTGATTCGGCAGATTGTGCTCAACCTGAAGCCTGTGCTCTATACCCCGGGCGACTATATTTTCCGCAAGGGTGAGATGGGCGACCAGATGTACTTTATCAGCCGCGGCAAAGTGGAAATTGTTTCCGAAGACGGCGCTACAGTCTTTGCCACGCTGTCAGACGGCAGCTTTTTTGGAGAAATCGCCCTGCTGTTCAGCAGCGAACGCACGGCGAGTGTGCGGGCTGCCGATTATTGTGATCTCTACACGCTCGATAAATTCACCTTCGACAATGTACTGGCAAAGTTTCCGGAAATCGCCCGCCAGGTGCATGCAATGGCCGAGGAGCGGCGGCAAAAATCGGTTACTGAAAAGCGTGCAGAAGACATTATCGATCCGCAGACAGCGATCATCGAGAAACTCAAGGTCGAGTTCGACCGCGGGCGTGTGCTTGTCGACTGGCAGGATATTCCCGGAGCGACAGGTTACCAGGTCGCGCGCTGGGATGACACTTTGGAAAAATGGATTTTTATTTCGCGCTCACTCATCCAGAGTGAATGCCACGATCTATTGCCTGTCAGGAAAGCAACAAATACTTACCGGGTGCGCGCAATTGTAGGGGAAGCATTGGGCCCGTGGTCCAACGCAGTGCATATCAATTTGTAGCGCGCAGTTTCCTGAAAAAAGAAACCGTGGGCTACCCCAATCAGGCCGCTGCTTCTTTTTTCTCGCGGCGCTTTTTCATGATGAATTTGAATAAGAAGTAGAGAATCCCGAGGCCAATCACCACCAGAATGCCATGTTCGACATTCTTGATAATTCCGACTGCCTTGTTGATCTGGTCGCCGAAAAAATAGCATGAGTAAACAATCGCCGGGACTGAAATCAGCGCCGCAAGGCCGTCAAACAGCAGAAAGATGCGGAACGGAATGCCGAGCGCACCCGACGAAAGAAAAACCAGCGAACGCAGGCCGGGCATAAAGCGCGCCGAGAAAATCACTTTGTAGCCGTGGTTCTGCAGCTTGTCTTTCACCATCTCGAGCCGTTCGGCGTGCATGATTTTAGCCATCCATTTCCACTCGAACACACGGTAGCCGACGCGTTTGCCTATCTGGAACATCGCGCCGTCGCCGATCATCACACCCGCGAGGCCCACGCCGATCATGACAAACACGTTGGCTTTGCCATAGTATGCCATCAGTCCGGCGGCAATGAGCGTAATATCTTCAGGAATCGGCAGGCCGAAACCGCAAAGCAACAATATGGCAAAAACCAGCATGTAGGTATAAGGTTCGTGGATCGACTGGATCCAGTTGACAATGCTGTCTATATTGATCATGTAACGCGAGCGATCAGAGAAAAGAGCACGAGTGTCAAGACAATGAAGGCGCCCAAGGAGAAAGTTCAGGAAGATTTTCCCTGAGGAATGTGCGTGCGCAGCCATACCAGAGCGGCCTCTTCGTCGGTGAACAACCGCGTCGGCAGCGGTGGATTGTTGAATTGGATGAAGATATTGCCTACCATGCGCTGGAACGCCGAGTGTATCAGAAAAGCAAACGCACAGATGTCGGTTTCGCGATCGCGCGCGGAAAAAAAGGCACGCGCCTGGGGTGTGATCGATTTAAGATTCTTCAGGTCAATCAGCAGCGGATGCTTGCGGCCGTGGCACAGCTCATTCACAACCAGGCTATTCTCAATAGCAAAACCCAGCACAATATCGACACCGGGTTTTGCCGCGGTGCGTATGATACCTTCGGGCATGCGATAGGTGATAAAACCGTGCAGGTCATGAACTTTCATAATCGGTCTATGCAGCAGCTTTACTGCATAGAACACGCGCCGCAAACTATTTTTGTCGAAGCCGGAAGTCTACCGGACGAAAAAGAAAAAACACTTGCCCGCGCCGTCTCTGCATTGCAAAGACACATTATGAAAAAAATTACAATTTGCACGGTGATTCTGGGCGCTCTGTCCTTTGCTGTAAATGCTGACCACGGCAGAGGGCATCATGGCAAACGCCCCAAAGGCATGGGACCGATGCAGGGCAAAATGCTTGAAAAAATGGACACAGACAAAGATGGTAAAGTCTCCAAACAGGAATGGCAGACCCACCATGAGACCATGTTCACGCAGCTCGATGCCGATAAAGACGGTTTTGTCACGAAAGAAGAAATGAAAGCACACCACCAGAAGATGATGGCTGAGCATGGCAAAATGGGCCCGGGAGAAGGCAAAGGAAAAAAAGGCAAGAAACGTCCGAAAAAGGACGACAACGAAAAGCCAGAATAAATTTTTTCACTGAATTATGCCGACAGAAGAACAAAACCCCGGATTAATGCTGCAGGTACTCGACACTGCGTACGTGCAGGTGTTGAACGGTTTCGGCGTTTTTCCATCGGCAGAATCGCTCGCGCGCGAATATCTGGAAAAAAATGCCGGTGACCCGGTGCGCGCGGCGAATGATCTCATTGCCTGGCAGATGACTAAGGCTGCCACGTCGGGTTTCCTCACCAATCTCGGCGGGGTCGCGACATTACCGATTGCTATACCAGCGAATATTTCCAGCGTGATCTATATTCAGTTACGCATGATTGCGGCAATCGCCTTTATGGGCGGTTTTGAAGTGCACTCAGACAAAGTGAAAACTCTCGTCTATTCGAGCCTGCTCGGCGCGGCTGCGGCAGACATACTCAAAGATGCCGGTATTAAGCTCGGTGAGCGTTTAACCGCAGCGGCGATTGCGCGTGTCACAGGAGCCGTGGCCAAACGCATGGCAACATCTGCAGCGGCGCGCCTATTGGCAAAACTCGGGCTCAGCAGTGCCACGAACTTTGCGCGACTCGTGCCGATTGCCGGTGGCATCGTGGCAGCGGGTGTGGATGCAGGTGCGACGAAGGCGATTGGTGCGGTGGCAATGAAGTTATTTATTCCGCAAGAATCGGTGGCACAAGTGACGGGCGCTATTGGCTGAATTTTTAGCCCATGAATTAATTCATGGGCTAAAAATTCAGGCTTCTGCGCGCTGCTTGATCACCTTCAGAATATTCTGCTGAATTTCGCCCATCAGAAAGCGGCTCCACAGGCGCGCGTAAAAATTGAAGTGTGTTGAAATGCGGTGCTCGCTGTAGAGCCTCAGAGTCACACCGTCGCCTGCATACTCAATTTCATAAACCCCGCTTAAAACATCAAAGAAAGCCCCGCCCACAGTGACATGTTCATCGAGAGTAGTGATGGGAGTCGCCTTCGGGTCGGCCTTGATGGTGAAGGCCAGCTTCTGGTTTTCACGCCAGACGGTCACCGTCTCAACGAACTGCAGACCACGCTCAAACGTCGCGAGACGAGTCTGTCCGACGCCGTCGCCCGTTAAAATTGCTTCGATTGGCTTAGGGAAACCCAAAGTATAGAATATGCTCTGCTGCGGCTCAGTTATTTTTTCGACGCGCACAATTTTTTGCCAAACACGGCTAGCGGGTGCTTTGATGTGGATCGTGTTCGAAACAATCTGCTTTTCCTGAGGCAGAGGAATTGCCTGCTCGGCGAAAGACAATGGTAAGGGCATCACGGTGAAAGCCGCGAAAACAAGATGCTTGCTTTTGGTGGAAAGAACAATCCGCATAATGACGCCACCGAGACCAGCCAGAAGCAGAATTACCGGAAATGCCATCGCCAGACAGATTGTGCCTTCCCAGTGTACGAGAACCGAAAACACCAGACACAGCAGCGCGGGCAGCATCGGTTCAAACGTCGCCGCCACGTAACTGGGCATCTGGGCGCGGCTGCGGATATACACATGCACCATGCCGATCACGGCAGGCAGTATGAACACATAAGATAACGACATGACCAGCACCGCCGTGCCGAAATGCTCAGATCCCTTCATAAAAAACCGGGCGAAAAACTGCAGCGCCACACCGTACAGAACCCCGCAAAGAGTACCAAACAAAAGTGAGCTGGGAAATGTACCAATTCTTTGAAGCATGGGTGCGGATGCTATTAAGAGGTGCGGGGTCAATCGATAGCGTATTAAGGCTTGACGATGCAATTTTGAGTGCATGCTGAACCATGGAACCGCGCCCGTCGAATATTACCCGGGAAATGTCGCTGCTGAAAGAGCGCATGCACCAGCACCAGTATAAATCCACGCCGCAGCGCGACGAGATCGCCGACTGGATTTTCCGCACGCATGAACATTTTACCGTTGAAGATTTGATCGCCAGTTTTCGCGAAAAAGGGAAAAAAGTCTCGCAGGCTACGGCTTACAGGGTGATACAGATGATGCTCGATCTCAAACTGATCGAAGAGCATGATTTCGGCAAAGACTACAAATTCTACGAACACACCCCGGGGCATGACCACCACGACCATATTGTGTGTATCGATTGCGGCAAGATCATCGAATTTTCCGACCCCGATCTGGAAGCGCTCAAGGAAAAAATCACGCTCAAAAGCGGCTTCCGCATGCGCAAGCACCATCTGACGATTTACGCCGACTGCACGACTTGCCCGCCAGAGAAGAAAATTTTAACCAACAGAAAACCGCGTTAATATACGAAAAGTGACGACGGGCGTAGTGCCTGTCGCAACTTTCCGCCACAAAAACCTTGCCCGCATGTTTTTTTATCAGGGGCTGGCGGGGTGGGCGATCTGGACGGCATAACACTTTCCACTGGCGAACATGTTTTTGCCGGGCTCACGAATTCGTTCGCCGAAACCGCGGACAAAAAGAAGAGAAAATATCTGGGCATAACCGCGGCCATTGTTCTGGCCGTGGAACTCATTGTATGGATCTCTGTCAGCTGGCAGGGTGAACCCCGCGAAATACCCTATACATCTGCCTCGATCGACCTCGGCGATTTTAAGCCGCGGGCGCGCAAAGCCCCGGTCATCGAAGTCGATGAAGTCTTTGGCAACCAATTTGTAAAAGAGAAGAAAGAGGCGACTACATTGCCTGCGAATGAGGCTGGTGGGTCGGTCGACGGTGAATCGGTTGTGGATCTCGACGTCGAAGGTGTCGGCAGCGGTGGTAATGCACCCAACATCGCCCGCTGCGCGGTGAAAAATTTTCCTGCCGAAGCAAAGACCTACGTTGAAGAAGCGCTGGTTCTAATGAGCATAACCGTCGATAAAAACGGTTACGTGCGCGATGCAAAGCCGCTTTATGTGAATTTCAAGAAAAATCTGCCGCCCGAACTCAAAGACCGCATGAAGAAACTTTTTATGAGCGCCGGGCGGGCCTCGTTGCAGGGACGCCGTTGTCCGATTTGGTATGCTTCAGGTGTGGCGATCGGGTATAAACTCGAAGTCCCATTGAGTTATGAGCTTTACAATTAGGCTCGCCTGAAAAAAATCCCTAACAATGTCGAAGCGTAATCTGATCATAGTGCTGCTACTCGCTGCAGCAGTTGCGGCGGCCGTTCTGCTGCTCAGGCCTTGTGGCGCTGCGGGCGAAAAAACGGCGGCTGCCCCGGCGCCGGCTGCGGCACCCCTGCCAGCTTCACCCGCCGCGGCGAAAAATACAGCTGCACGGGCAGAGCCTGCAGGCAAACCGCAGCCTGTCGAACCGAAAGACAAGTCAGCACCGGTGGAGAAGAATGTTCCGCCGGCACCGATCGAAGTAGACACCGCCCCGCCGGTGACGCTCACCGGCAGCGAAGAGATTCCCAACGTCGCGAAATGCGCGATTGCCAATTTCCCACCCGAAGCAAAGCCGCATGTGAAGATAGCGATTGTCACCGTGCGTCTTGTGGTCGATAAATTCGGCAATGTGAGGTCTGACACGCCTCTCGAAGTCGAATTTCCACAAGAGGTAGCAGAAGATGTTTTGCCCGCGATGCGCAAGCTTTTCATCAAAGCCGGCGCAAGAGCATTTGGCGCCAAAAAATGCCCGCCGCATGTGGTGAATGGACAGAACGTGGGGTATGCGATTGAAGTTCCCCTGCAGTACAAACATTAAAAAGGTTTGAATATTTTTTGGGGCTTCGCCCCAAAAAATATTCAAAAAAATTATGAAATACAAATACTTTGCCCTCGATATCGACGGCACCATTTTCTCTTCCGAAGACATTATCTACCCCACTTACCGCGAAGCGATCGAGCGTTACTGTGCCGAGCGCGGAGCCACGCTGGTCACCCCCGAGCGCGGGCGCATCATGCTCGAGATCGGCAAGCCGGTGAAAAAGATCTTTGAAAACCTGTTTCCGCAGCTCAGCGAACAAGACCGCGACTACCTGTCTGATTCGGTGCTGAAGATTCTCTGCGAGCGCATCGCGCGCGGCGAAGGTGAGTATTATCCGCAGGTGAAAGAGACGGTCGAAACGATTGTGGCTCAGGGGGGGGAAATTCTCGTCGCCTCGAACGGGCGCCAGGCCTACATCGATGCCATTCTTAACTACTGCGGCATTCTGAAGTACGTTATGCATCCCACCTATATTGATGGGGTGCAGATTCGCTCGAAGAATGAGATCATGCTCGCCTATACTGCACTGGGGCTGCCAGCCAAAGACATTCTGATGGTCGGTGACCGCCTGAGCGATTTTGACGCCGCGCGCGCGATTGGCTGCGATTTTGCATGGTGTGCGTACGGCCATGCGCCGCCGGGTGAGATCACCGAATACGAAATTCGGCTCGAGCACTTCACCGATCTGGCGGCCTATGCCTGAGGCTTTTTTGCTGCATCCGCAACTGGCGGCAGACACAGTCGATGTGGCGGATTTCAAACTCTGTACGATTCGGCTGATGAATTGCAGGGCGGTACCGTGGCTCATCTTGGTGCCTCGCCGTGGGGCAATCACGGAGATTATCGATTTACCGCCGGCCGAACAGTTGCAGCTCATGGAAGAAATTGCAGCGGCCAGCACACTTCTGCGCAGTCTTTTCGCGCCGCGTAAAATAAATGTCGCAGCGCTCGGCAATGTTGTGCCACAGCTGCACGTGCATGTCATCGCGCGCAGCGAAAGCGACGCGGCGTGGCCGAAACCGGTATGGGGAAATCTGACCATGGATCATTATGCCGCAGCAGAACAGGGTGAAATGGTTTCCATGCTGCGCACGGCACTTTCTGTGCGCGATATTCATTGACTGCGCAGCCGCTCCCGATAAGGGCAACCATGAAATACCCAAAACTGGTGCTTACCGCTGCTCTGCTCACTGCGCTTGTGTCGTGCAAGTCAGGCCAGGGCGGCAAGGACGGAGAAAAAATGGATCTCGACTCCCGTGTAGAAACATTGATCGGTGGACAGGACGTGTACGATGCGCCGCAGCGCGTCGTGCCGGTGCTGGTCAACCAGGAGCCCGGTTCGGGCGAAAAAACAGAAAATCTCGAAGGTTATGCGATCACGAAAAAAGGGCCGTTACTCAGCGCCGAACAGATCAAAAAGCTGCAGGCCGTGATTTTTAACGCCGCGACCTATGATTTTAACGTGCAGAAACGCTGCGTGTTCAATCCTTATATCGGTTTTATCTTTGAAAAATCTGGCAAGCAGGCGCATGCATTGTTCTGCTTTTCGTGCGACGAAGTCAGTTTCGGCCGTGAAGGGAAACAGGGCAATCTCGAAGATTTTGACCCGGCGCGCAAAGAGATTCTCGCTTTAGCGCGCGAACTTTTCCCGCGCGACGCCCGCCTCAAAGGTATGAAAGACAAAAAGTGAAAACTATGCGCAACAAGATAATCCGTATTCTCGCTCCGGTACTGGTACTGTTGGCCACCGCAGAGCTGGGGGCAGCGTCACTGCGTGTGCTGCTCGTCGGCGACACGAACGATCGTTCGATCGGCAAGTCTGTGGTCACCGATCTTGCCAACGTGGAAAAATTCGTAAAACACGTTGCCGCAGCTACGGGGCTCACACTTGACCTCAAAACGATCAAAGGCGGCGCCTTAAAATCGCGCGCGATCATGGATGCCGTGAAAAAACTGAAGGTCGAAAGCGACGACGCTGTGATCTTCTATTACTCTGGCCACGGTTTCAGAACGAAGGATGTCAAAACCCGCTGGCCGCTGCTGCATATTCCTGACGCCGGTATCAAAGGTGTCGATTTTCAGGTGGTGATCGATACGCTGAACCAGAAAAATCCGCGCATGCTGCTCGCGATATCTGATTCGTGCAATAGCTTCATCGACACACCGTCGCGTTCGGTCAACACGCGCGCGATGCGCCCCGAGCAAGAGGCTGCCTGGAAAAAACTGTTTGTCGAGTTTTCGGGCCGCATCTATGCTTCGGGTTCGCAGGTCGGCCAGTACTCGTTTGGGCAAGACGCCACGGGCGGGGCTTTTACCAGCCGGTTTTTGGCGATTGTGCATGGCGCGGTGACCGATGCGGGTGCCAACTGGGATAACATCATGCGGCAGGCGACGAAACAGATTCTGATCAATAGCCCGCAGCAACGGACTCAGGATCCGCAATACGAACTCGTCAAGGGGCAGGCGATTCAACAGCCTCTGGCCGAGGTTGAAAACGCGCCGGCGCCGCAGCAGGCAGCTCCGGTGACCGCGGAAGACAATCGCGAAGACTGCAAAGATATCGGCGAATTCCAGAGCGCCATCGCGCAGGTCAAAGACAGTATGCCGGCCAAGATGGATTTTCGCCGCCAAGCCGAAGACGTAGCCCACTACAAAGAACTCGTACAGGCTCTGCTGCAGGCGGGCGGTGACAAACAGATGGTCTCGCTCAGCAAAACGATGGATCAGGGACTCAGAAGTAAAAACTGGTCAAAATTCCGCAGCGCGATGTGGGCATACGCCGGTCACCTGACCGAACTACAGCAACAGATGTGTTCACCGCAATAATCAAATTCTGTGTGCAGCGCAGCTGCACACAGAATTTGCCTTAACGCAGTGCGGCTTGCGCTGCTGCCAGACGCGCAATCGGCACGCGGTAGGGTGAGCATGACACATAGTCGAGACCCACGCGGTGGCAGTAGCCGATCGAATCGGGATCTCCACCGTGCTCGCCGCAGACACCGAGTTTGATTTTCGGGTTCGTCTTGCGGCCGCGTTCGATCGCGATTTCGATAAGTTTGCCCACACCTTCCCAGTCGAGAACCTGAAACGGGTTCTGCGGGTAGATACCCTTTTCGATATAATAAGGCAGGTAGTGCTCTGAGTCGTCGCGCGAAAAGCCGGATGTCATCTGCGTCAGGTCGTTGGTGCCGAAGCTGAAGAATTCGGCGTGTTGCGCAATTTCATCTGCCGTGACGGCTGCGCGCGGCACTTCGATCATGGTACCGAGCGCATAGTCGACTTTGACGCCCTTTTCTTTCATCACCGCATCTGCCGTTTCGCGGATTACTTTTGCCTGATTCGCCAGTTCTTTGTAGTGGCCGACCAAGGGCACCATGATTTCAGGAAAAACTTTTTTGCCTTCTTTCAAAAGCTCTGCGGCAGCTTCAATAATGGCACGCGTCTGCATCGCGGTGATTTCCGGGTAGGTGACTCCTAACCGGCAGCCGCGGTGCCCCAGCATCGGGTTGAATTCTTTCAGATCGTCGATTTTCTTGTGCACGTACTGGCTGGTTTTTCCGAACGCCTTCGCCAGATCTTCAATCTGGTTTTCTTCGTGCGGCAGAAATTCATGCAGTGGCGGATCGAGCAGGCGCACCGTTACAGACAGGCCTTCCATCGCAGAGAAGATGCCTTTAAAGTCGGCGCGCTGGTAAGGCAGAAGTTTTGTGAGCGCTTTTTCGCGTTCTTCGACTGTAGAAGACAGAATCATCTCGCGCATTGCAGCGATGCGCTCTTCGGCAAAGAACATGTGTTCGGTGCGGCAGAGACCGATGCCCTGCGCGCCATAGCTGCGTGCGACCGCCGCGTCTTCGGGCGTGTCGGCGTTGGTGCGCACTTTCAGGCGGCTGTATTTGTCAGACCATTCCATGATGCGCGCGTATTGCTGCGCGAGCAGTGATTTCTCGAGAGGCATGGTCTTAGAGACAAACACCTGTTCGAGTTCGCTGGGGATTGTTTTCAGCGAGGCGTTCAGCACCTGACCGGTAAATCCGTCAATCGAGATGTAGTCACCTTCATTGAATTTGGCGGCTTTGGCCGTCCCTGAATTAAATTCGACGGTGCCCTTTTTGTAATCCACTTCGAGCGCGCTACAGCCCACAATGCACGGTTTATTCATGCCGCGCGCGACCACCGCTGCATGCGATGTCATGCCGCCGCGGGCCGTGAGAATACCTTCAGAGCTGTGCATGCCCGAAATATCTTCGGGCGAGGTTTCAACCCGGACGAGAATCGATTTTTCGCCCTTCGCTGCCCACTCGACGGCTTTTTCTGCCGTCAGCACAATTTTGCCGCTCGCAGCACCGGGGCCGGCGGGCAGACCCGAGGCGACGATCAGGCCTTTGGCGAGCACTTCTTTCTTCTCTTTTTCGTCGAATATTTTCGCGAGCAGCGAGGGTAATGTGCTGGCGTCGATACGTTTTAGTGCAGCTTTCTCATCGATCAGCTTTTCGTCGACCATCTCGACCGCCGTGCGTATCGCCGCGAACGCGGTGCGTTTGCCAGAGCGCGTCTGCAGCATATAAAGTTTCGAGCGTTCGATCGTGAACTCGATATCCTGCATGTCTTTGTAGTGGTGTTCGAGTTTGTCGGCGTATGACAGCAGTTCTTTGAGAGCCGCAGGCATCTTTTCGCCGAGTTTTTCAATCGACAGCGGAGTGCGAATGCCCGCTACCACGTCTTCACCCTGGGCGTTCATGAGAAATTCACCATAGAATTTGCGCTCCCCGTTTGCGGGGTTACGCGTGAAGGCGACGCCTGTGCCGCAGTCGTCGCCCATGTTGCCGAACACCATCGACTGCACGTTGACGGCGGTGCCCAGCGCTTCGGATATATTATTGAGCTTGCGGTAGACAATCGCGCGGTCGTTCATCCACGACGCGAACACGGCGTCGATTGCACCCATCAATTGTTCTTTTGGAGACTGCGGAAAGTCTTTGCCGGTGACTTTTTTGACTTCAACTTTGTACTCCGCGATGAGTTTTTTCAGATCGTCGGCATCGAGCGCCAGATCTTCGGTGACGCCCTTGGCCTTTTTGGCATGGTCGAGAATATGTTCAAAGTCATGGTGTTTCATGCCCATCACGACATTGCCGTACATCTGAATAAAACGGCGGTAGCTGTCGTAGGCAAAACGGTTGTTGCCGGTGCTGGCAATCAGACCCGCGACAGTTTCATCGTTCAGACCGAGGTTGAGAATGGTGTCCATCATGCCAGGCATCGACACGGGCGCGCCCGAGCGCACTGAAACCAGCAGCGGGTTCGTTTTATCGCCGAATTTTTTACCGATGGCGGCTTCGAGTTCGGCGATACCGCGGTCGATCTGCTCCTGCAGTTCGGCCGGGTATTGTTTGCCGTTGGCATAGTAGTGCGTGCAGACTTCAGTCGATAAGGTGAAGCCGGGGGGCACCGGTATGCCGAGCGTAGTCATCTCGGCCAGATTGGCACCTTTGCCACCCAGAAGCTTCTTGTCTCCGGCGCCGCCTTCGGTTTTGGCAGCAGAAAAGAAATAAACGTACTGTTTCGCCATTACTCAGCACCGGAGATTTTGACGTCGTGTAAAGGTAATGTTTTGGCTATTTTGGGGCGTTAAAATGCACGCCAATCACCTTGTAGACACCGCCCTCTTTCGCGAAATTCAGTTCCACATCGAGCTTTTCGCCGGTAGCAAAAACGGCATCGCCAGTCAGTTGTCCACCGCCCCCGGCCTTGACCTGAAAGCCGTTGAACGTCCAGCTGGTCGGGCGGCGGCTGGCGCTCCATTTTTTCCAGCCCTCTGCGCCACCGACGGCTTCTTGCATTGAAGGGTGCAAAAGGGCGTAGGATTTATCCGCGTCACCGGTCTTGAGCGCCTCCATGAACAGGTGCCCTTCTTTTTTCAGATCGCCTACACCGCAGCCGGTAGCCACCATTGCCGCGACAGCACAGAATAGAAATATGCGTTTTTTCATTTATTCTCCCAGCCGGGCGGATAAAACCCCCGCGGCAGAGTGCCCTGCGGGTTTCACAGGCTGTTGTAAACCCTTTTACCATAACCGTTCAAATTTGACGCCCCGTCTGCCGATGTTATTAGTACATATGTCTTTCCCTGCGGTCAGTGGCAAGTCGCGTCCGGCGCTTGCTTTTAAGCTTACGATGCGACTCGGCGTGGTCATGCTCACTGTCGGATTCATCTTTTCGGCAATATATTTTGTGCTTTCGGTGTCCTTGTTTGCCAGGTTGGCGAACCAACATCTGGAACAAAAGGCCAAAGCGGCAGAGATCATTGTGAGGGCAGTATCCAACTCTCGCGACACGATCAATTCGAGTACTCTGATCCGCAGTCTGCAGAACGGCGGCGTCAGTGACCAGATCGCAGTCTTCTTTCAAAATAAGCTGATCGGACACAGCGACGAGGTCATCTCGAATGCCCTCAGCAAATATGTGACTGATCCGAAACTGCGCCTGCGTGAGGTAGAGGCTCAGAATAAGCTGTTGCGCGACGCGCTGGCCTATCGCAAGACACGAGCTGCCAGCCCGTTTTTTGTCCTGGAAGACGTTCACTACATTGCCCTCGTACAGGACACTACGACTGTGTTGGTTGGGTTAACAGCGCAGAAGCCGAAGCTGCTGACTCTCGCAGCGTCGTTTCTGCTGCTGTGTATTCTCGCCGTTGGTATCAATATTCTTTTTGTGTACCACTATGGCCACTCCCTCGCGCACACCATTGCACAAATCGTGAGAGGTCTCGATGTCGATTCAATACACGTCGACAGCATCGACCCGCAATACCAGGAAATTGAGGCACTGATGCTGGGCGTCGATGAGAAGATTCGCCAGTCAAACATGCCAACCCCGGTAACATCGGTGGCGCCGAGCGCAAACACTACAGATGCGACGGCACAGCTTTTGCAGACCAAATTGTTTGAAAAACCTTTCCCGCGTATGCAACAGTTTGAGCTGGCTGTCTACCCGCGCCGGCCGAAACCGAATACAAAAGAATTCATCTCTGGCGCGCAGAACGAAGGCCATACAGATGTTTTGATCGGCGTCACCGATTCCGATGCGATAGAGGCGTTAATTGCCAAGCACCGTGTGCAGGAGCGTTTTCTGGCACTGGGCAAAGAAAACCTGACCTCGGCCGAGATCGCGCGCAATCTGTGGACCGCCCTTTTTGCCGTGAGCGAGTTTGTTCCCGGATTGTTTTTCGCCCGCCTCGACGAAGCCGCTCACAACATGGATATTTTCCGCGCGGGTGGCGTGCACCTGTTTGAAATTGAACAGGGCGGGGCGTGCAATGAAATTCATCTGGGCAGCGAACAATTCGGTTCAGAATACAGCATGACCTCTGAATACCGGCTGAAAGAGAACAGCCACTTCGTTATGGTGTCACAAGATGCCTTCAGCGCAATGGAACTTTCGCACTCTGATTTTGCGGCACTGCTTGGCCGCATGAGTGCGGCAAAGTCGGGTAAACTGCTGCTCGCGGGAATTCTTGAAAAGATACACCAAAAACTGCCGGCCGGTGAAACCGTGCCGGGATTGATTGCTGTGCTCTCGGAAAAAAATAATCCGCTACCCCGGGCTTAAGCCCGGGGGCTACGAAGCCCGATCGAATATTCTTACCGGCCGGCCGTTGGGGCCAACTGCCACGTAGGTCACTTCGCAGGCAATAATCTCGCGTGAGGTCTGCTTCTCGGGGTCGTACGCGACGGCCTTGCCCTCGGCGGTAACACTCGAGCGGCGCACATCCTTAATGCGCGCATAGATCTGTATGATGTCGCCCAGGTAACCCGGAGCCTTGAAGTACACATTGTTCATGCTGACCGTCACCATCGATTTATAACGCAGCTTGTTCGTGCAGTGCAGGTAGACATCGGTGTCGAGCCAGGCCAGTAGCTGACCGCCGAAGATATGGTGATTCGGGTTCAGGTGTTCCGACATCACCATGTGCTGTGTCACCAGCGAAAAATCTTCACTCGCGACCGGCTGCTCCACAGCTTATTGTACCTTGATTTCGGTGTTGGGCGGAGGAAGAGCGGGCGTACCCGGTGTACCTGGCTTTGGTGCGCTGAACGGCTTTTCTTCTCCGACGCCCGGCTTTGTCGCCGGTTTAACCTCAGCCGCCGGTTCTTCTTCGCTATCGGCTTTGGGTTTTGCTTCGGTTTTTGGTTTTTCCGAAGGTTGCACTTCTTCAGGGGGTAACGGCTTCTTTTTGGCCGCCTTTTTTACCTTCTTTTTGGCAGCCGGCTTGGGAGGAGCAGGTTTTTCCGGGGCTTCTTCAAAATCATCGGCGTCGCCAGGTTTTTTGGCCGCTTCAAAATAGATTTCAGCGCGGCGGTTCTTGCGGCGGCCTTCGGCAGTGCTCTCGTCTTTGACTGCCGGTTTAGTGGCACCAAAGCCCTTGGTGATGATCATTTCTGCCGGAATGCCGAATTGTACCAGGCGTCTTTTCACAAACGCGGCGCGCGCGCGGGACAGTTTCATGTTGTGTGCTGCGCTGCCGCGGTTATCGGCGTGGCCATGGACGTAGACATATTTGTGCGGTTGTTTGTTCCACAGATCGACCACGGTTTTCAGGCCCGAGGCCTTTTCGTTGTTCAGCCGGTTCGCGACGTTGGTGGAAAAGTATGCCACCGCGACGCAGCCATTTCCGGCTTTGCAATCCACCACCTGGAAATCGGGTTCAGTTTCACCCGCGGCCTTCATCACGATTTTCCAGTCGATGACGCCCTTTACATCGCCGGCATTGCCCCGCATCAACTCGGGGAGTGATTTGGTTTCAGACGCATCGTTGTAACCTTTGAGAGTGGCTTTGACTGCGAGCTGCATTCTTTCGAGCGCTGCCATTGCATCTTCTGCTTTTTTGTACTTGGACATCGCTGCAACACTGATGCGGCCTTTGCCTTTTTTAAACGGCAGAATTGTGTCATCGGGGATTTCAGGCGTGAGGCGGTATGTGGCGTTTGGTTTGAGCGATTTACCTTTTTCATCGACAAATTCTATATTGATGACAACTTCTTTCGGCAGATTGAGTGCGCGCTCCATCTCAAAATCTTTTTGGATCGTTACCGGCGCGTGAATATCGCGCAGGTCGGCGATGTATTCAATCGCCTGATAGCCGGGGGCGGTGACCGTCATCTTATATTGCTTCTTATTAATGAGGTCTGCGCTGTAGAGACCTTCGGGCTGGTGTGTAGAGAAGTTGCGCTCGCCTTCGACGTCGGTGATGCGGATATTGGCCTCAAGACCCTTTTCGCTGAATTTTTCTTTCACACGACCTTTCAGCGTGACAACCACCTCAGGCTTGGCAAAGCTGGGAACTTTGCCGCGGTAGATATCGAAACTGCCCTGTCCGTTCTGCCGGTTTGAGGCAAAATACATATAGTTACCGCTGCGCACCACAGTCGGGTATTCGTCGTCGTATTCTGAGTTGTATGGTTTGCCGAGGTTCAGGGGTTTTTTCCAGATAGATTCAGCGTCCGCCGTTGATGTTCCCGGTACGGTCGGCAGCATCTGCGTGACGTAGACGTCATATCCCCCGACACCACCCGCCCGGTCAGAAGAAAAATACAGAGTGATGTTATCCGAGTGGATCGCCGGCGTCACTTCTGAAGCTGGGGTGTTGATCGAACGGCCTGCATTATATGGCTTACCCCATTTTTTTGCCGCATAGTCATATTCTGAAATCCAGATATCATCGCGCCCGAAACCGCCCGGGCGATCGGAACTGAAATACAGGAAGTGGCCGTCTTGTGAAATCGAAGGCATACGGTCGTGGAAATCGGAATTGATTTCGATGACCGGCACCGGAACCGACCACTTATCGTTTTTCAGAATCGTGTAATAGAGGTTTGTCAGCTGGGGGCCCGGCCTGCCTTCTTCGGCAAATGAACAGAAGTACATTTCGTATTCGCCGGTCGGCAGTTTGCGCAGAGTGGGATGTCCGTCGAAATAGGCAGAGTTAACCGGTAGGCCGACATTCACCGGAGCTTTGAACTTCGGGGTACCTTCGGTGACTTCATTTTCCGAATACCACAGGTCGAAATCGCCCGCCTGGTCAACGCCGTCGGGCCGGTTGGATTGAAAAAACAGAAAATGTTCGTCGGCGGTAATAAAAGGAGTGTATTCACTGTAGGGAGTGTTGACAGCGCTGAGATTCAAAAGCTGTGCGTCGGCATCTGAGGTGACCGGAACAGCGGCAGGTTGCGCGCGCAGGCTGAACAGTAACAGTGCCGAAGAAAGCACGATGCCGAATATGCCTGTCAGGGTGGACTTCATGGGTAAATATGCCGGGCAGACACACGCGGTGAATTATTTTAAGCCGACCCCACCTGATTTATCCCGCGCCCGGTCTTTGGTGGGTATGGGCGGATTTATAGCTTATCTTGCATAAGGTCGGCACGGAACGTGATCTTCACGTTTTCCAGATCGCCTTCGAACGTGCCGACCTTAAGCCCGAACGACAGGCACAGTGAACCCTCGTCGGTGAAATCGAATGCCATCTGCCCACGGCTGAGTGAGGATGAATAGGCAGCGGCAAAGGTATCGTAGTGCAGCAGTTGGGGTGTTTGTACCCGTTTTAGCTCCGTGCGGTTTTCGTAGTGAATGACATTCTTGCCATCGAGCCGCACAACCGAGTCGACTACGGGAATGACAGGTATAAAGGCGGGCAGGTCGAATGACAAATAGTCAAGGTGAGCTGCTACCCGCTGCAGAAATTCCACCGAGAGGTAGGGGCGGTTGGCGTCGTGCACCAGCAGGCGCTGGATTCCGGGATACTTCTCGGCAGAAGAAAGACCAGATAAAAAGCTGGCGAAACGTGTCATACCCGCGGCGGCATATTTCATTTTGCGGCCCGGAAAATCAACCATCAGGCGTTCAATGACCGGGTTGACCACAGTCGACCCCGCCGTGTTTTTTGGGGAAACAAAAATAACGATATCTATCGGCAGCGCTGTGAGCAGTTTGCGCGCTGTGATTTCAAACAGCGGCATGGTTTTGCCCTGGTATTCGATGTCGAGAAACTGTTTGGGGGTGTCGCCGCCGAAGCGTTCGCCACTGCCTCCCATAAGCAGGAGCAGCGCGTTCATTTTATGAGCCTCTTTGGGCCGCGACAATCGCTGCGCCGCAAAAACGAGAGCCTCGCAGTTTGCATTGCGGCTAGGCCGCAAAGCAAACCGCTGCTAAAGCGCTTCGCTGCTCTCGTTTTTGCGCTTGGCCGTTCGGGCCAAGTGCGCGCGCGCTTGTTCGCATCCCATGCTGGCGCAGTTGGCATTCTTGCCAGTTGCAGATTCTTACTTCTGCGCCAGTTTGGTGAAAACCATTTTGCCGGCGTTGGTCTGGATCACCGACGTTACGTTGATCTTTACCTTCTTGCCGATCAGTTTGCCGCCGCCTTCGACCACGACCATCGTGCCGTCTTCGAGGTACGCGATGCCCTGATTTTCGTCTTTGCCTTCTTTTACTACCTGCAATTCGAGCTCTTCGCCCGGCAACACGACGGGTTTCAGTGCGTTCGCGAGGTTGTTCATGTTGAGCACGCGAATTCCCTGCAGTTCGGCGACTTTATTCAGGTTGAAGTCATTGGTGACGAGATAACCACCGGTGTCTTTTGCGAGGCGAATCAGTTTCTGGTCGACTTCGCGCGTTTCGGTGTAGTCTTTGTAAGAGATTTTTACTTCGAGGTCACTGCGTTTTTGCAGCTGGTTCAGCATGTCAAGACCACGGCGTCCGCGGTTACGTTTGATCGCGTCCGGTGAATCGGAGATCAGCTGAATTTCACGCAGCACGAAGTTCGGCACGAGAAAAGGTGGTTCGAGAAAGCCTGTCGCCGCAATGTCGATGATACGGCCGTCGATGATGATCGAAGTGTCGAGAATCTTGGTGCGCGATTCGACTCCCGATGATGCCTTGATGTCATCGTTCGGGTTTTTTTCCGGACGACTGGTGACAGAGATCGGTGCCGCCGGCAAAACCGGAGCTTTTTGCGGCTGCGGCCACAGCAGGCCGAAGCCGACAGAACTGATGAGAGTGAGAGCTGCTGCAACGGCATAGACTGCCACGACCGGCAGGTCTTTCAGATACGGGTAGAACGAACCTGCGGCAACCATGCCAGCGAGCGCGCCCAGCAGAAATGGTAAAGAATTCTTGGCGGTGCCCTGGTGCGCACCCGCGATTGTTTGGGAGTTTTTCATTTTCCCTCCTTTTATTATTGCAAGCCCTGATTGAGGCGCATGCGCCTCAATCAGGGTTTGCGTAATATCGGGGACCTACTTCGACAAGATATCAGAAATCATGTTGCTGGCGTCTTCGGCTGTGATGCCCTTGGCCAGCGCTACTTCGTTGATCATCAGAGAATAGGCTGATTCATACAGCTTACGCTCCATTACGGAAAGCTCTTTGTCACGTGCTCTTTTATACAGGTTTCTACAAACCTCAGCGACTGCGATGATGGAGCCCGACTTCACTTTAGTCAGGTTGTTCTGGTAACGGATTTTCCAATCCTCTTCTTGCTCCACATATTCTTCTTGGAGGAGTTTGGCGATCTTGGGGATCTGCTTCTTATCCATAATATGCCTGAGACCGATTGTCTCGGCATTGTCTACGGGCACCATGACCCGCATTTTGGTATTTATGAGCTCTACAACGTAGTATTTTTTCTTCTTATTCAGAATCGTCTTTGTGGCGATTTCAATTATCTTGCCGACGCCATGCATCGGATAAACGACGTTTTCCTCGATATTAAACATTTAAATTCGCTGCTCTTAACAACGTCAGAAAAAGTGATCTTGGCAGACGTGTAGTCAATCAAAAACCGGACATAAATTATGCGGAATGTGTCCGGTCAGATTCGAGCACGCTGAACAGAACGCCCATCGACAGCCAGAAGCTCATCTGCACAATTTCAGAGGTAAAGTGGCACTGTGTGACACCCATGAGCGCCATGAGCGGTAATGCCACCGCCGCCGCCGCGGCCAGCGGCCGGTCACTTTCCCGCCGGATTTTGAAGCGTTCGCGCAGATAAACAAAGGCTCCGAAAAAGTAGTAAAACAGCTGAATTAGCAGGCCCACGATGCCATAGAGCACCCAGGTGTTGATGAAGTCATTGTGCATGTGCGATGCTTCTTTGTTCTTCGCGTCATATTCTGCCACTCCGGTTGCTCCGGGCACCTGAAACGGCGGGTAACCGAGATTGTAGCCCCGTTCTCCCCAACCGGTGACGGGCTTGGCTTTGATCATGGCCCAACCGGTCTGCCACAGGTCGCGGCGCTCAGCCTGTGAGCCCTGATGCACACTGGCGTTGGGAAATTGATACTGTTCAGCGATGGTCTGCGGAATACGCGGAATAATCACCGCTGCGGCGATAACCATTGTAGAGAGAAAGATCCACCGCTGCGCCTTATTGAAAAGTTGTATGTAGATAAACAGGGGGACTATCAAGAGAAAAGGTGCAATGCTGCCTTTTGACTTGGTCATCCACAGGCCTAGAAAGGACAGAACGGTGAGCACTGACGTAAGCAGCGCCTTTGCCTTGTTGCCTGAATAATACCACGACCAGGTGAGGCCGAGACCGATGGTTGTCGCCAGCGCCGACACGCCGGCAAAGTTCAGGTGGTGCATGTTGCTCATGCCGCGGCCGCGCGTCCACATGTCCCAGATTTCGCTGCGCATCAGCCACAGGCCATAGGCTGAAGAGACTGCGGTGCCGAGCACAAACGCCATTGCCAGTGCGCGCAGTCGTTTGCGGTCGCTCGCGTAGAGCACGACAAATAACGGAATCAGCATCAACCAGACTTCGCGCGCTTCGATCAGTTCAGCTTTCGGTAACGGTGAAATCGCGATATGAAAAATACGCCAGATGACCCAGGCGATGAAACCGGCGTAGAGAATCTTGAGCCGTGTTGTGCCGGCCAGCACGAGCGTCTTTCTGCCGCGTTTGGATATCAGCGTCGCCAGAAAAATCAGGAAGGTAATGCCGAGGCCGGTTTGCGCGATCGAGATCGAGAAGGCCAGACCCGCGGCGCACAGGATCAGACCGGCGAAGGCGAGTTTACCGGCGATAGTATTTTCTGAGTTCAGCATAGGGTTTTCTCTTTTGCGGCGCGGCCATTACCGCAGGTTCTGTTGCACGGGCCAGTAATTCTTGTGCATGCTTAAATAGCGCGACAGGCGTGTGCCGAGCAGCGTGAATTTACGGCCTAATTTGTACCCCAAAAATTTTGCCGCCACGTGAAAGGGTAGGCGTAAAAGTGACAGCAGGGCTTTTTGCCGCCAGAGCGACTTCGCCTGTCGCAGCACAAATTTTAATCCTTCTTTATTTCCATTGCCGGCGCGAAAGAGTAGATCGCTGTGCTCAGCGTGAAAAACTCCGATGTCAAAATAACGGCGGAATTCTTCGAAGGCTGAATAGTTGTGCGAATGGCGCACCTGCGCACCTGGCTCGTAGATTACCGTACCACCTGCCTGAATCAGCCGCGCCGCGGCATGCATGTCTTCGCCGAGAATCAGTTTTTCGGCAAAGCCTCCGGCTTTTACCAGAGCGGCTTTATTCCAGATGCAGAAGCTGTTCGATGAGAACCAGGTCTTGATACCCAGCTGCGCCGCACGAGCCATATTTTGCTCGATGCGTTCAGAGCCATAGTTTGCCTCGCGCGCGGTCGCAGCGAGCGGGTTCGCATCGCTGTGCGGCAGTTGTTTGCCATATACCGCGACGACATTTTTACCGGCGATTGAGGCAAGCAGTGCTGCGAAAGTTCCGCTATCGGCGCACACGGCATCCTGTGTCAGATACAGCACCCAGGGAAAACGCGCTTGCTTGAGCCCCGCGTTACGCGTACCGCCATGGTCGAATTCGTGTTTCAGCACCGGAAAAACCTTCAGAGGAATTTTGCCGACGAGTGCTTTGATCTGCTGCACGGCCCCATCGGTCGATTCGGTGTCATAGATGAGGATCTCAGAAGGTCTGAGCGTCTGTTCCGTAACAGCCCGCACGGCGCGCAGCAACAACTCACCCCCATTGCGCACAGGAATAACTAATGTGAATCTCGTACCGGCAGAGCCTTTAGCTCTGCCGGTACGAGATGTTTTTTTAGTACGCGCCACGTTTCTTTAGCACCACGCCGAGGGTTTTGTAAAGAATCACGAAATCGATGTATAAAGACCAGTTGAAGATATACCAGGTATCCATATCGACGCGCTGCTCATACCTGACATCGCTGCGACCGCTGATCTGCCAGAGACCGGTCATGCCGGGGCGTACCAGTTTATAATAGTCGCTTTTATCGCGGTAGCGTTCGTTGAGTTCTTGTTCGGGTACCGGTCGCGGGCCGACGAGACTCATTTCGCCTTTGAGTACATTGATTAGCTGCGGCAGTTCGTCGAGCGACGTTTTGCGCAGCAGGTTGCCCAGTTTTGTCACGCGCGGGTCGTTTTTTAATTTTAGGTGCTTTTTCCATTCGGCACGCGCGGCCGCGTCGCCCGCCAGCAGGTCTTTCAGCCGTGCGTCGGCGTCGCGGTACATGCTGCGGAATTTATAGACGCGTATCGGTTTACCGTGGTGGCCGACACGCAGCTGCGTATACAGTGCCGACCCCGGCGAAGAGAAGCGCACGAGCAGCGCGATGATTCCCAGAATCGGAATGATAAAGGGCAGCGACAGGATTACCAGTGTGTAGTCGAAGACGAGCTTGCTGAAGCGCGCGGTGTCTTCGCGCAGGCTGTTGCGCATTTTAATCAGAAACAGTTGGTTTACAAACAGGTGGTAGAGCTCTGAATTCAAGAGCGCGCCCGAGCGCATTTCGGGAATCAGCAGCACGTGTTGCACGTAGCGGTGAATGCGGTCAGCCAGCTCGGATGTCTTTTCGCGGCTGAGGCCGGGAGCGGCAACGAGGGCGCATTCGATTTTTTTCTGCTGCAGTATTTCTGTCAGGTGCGATATGCTGCCAGCAATGGGTAGCTCGCGTGCCGCTGTTTTCTCTGCGAGCTTCTTCTGCTTTGCATCGATGGGCACATAACCCGCAAATTGGTAGCCCAGCGTCTTTTCAGCCAGCAATTCATTTTTGAATTTAAGCGCCGCTACGCAGTCGCCGATAATCAGCAGCTTTTCGCAGCCGAGACCCAGGCGGTGCAGCAAAATTTTACCCCAGTAGCGGAATGCTGCCACAAAGAGCAACGCAAACGGGGCCATCATGACAATGGTCAGCCGGCTCACAATATGCGCCAGCTTGCCGACAGAAATCAGCGCAAACAAAAGTATCGTGAGCAGGGCAATAGCTTTGGCTATATCGCGTAATTCGTCAATGAAAGGTGTGCGCCGGCGGTACAAACCTTCATAGTAGAAAGTGAGCAGAAACAACCCCGGCATAAAATAGAGCTCGTCGAAGCGCATGGCATCGCCGCTGAAATCAGGCACCGCTTCGAATGCCTGACCGAGAATAATGCGGACTTTCACGGCGAGAAAAAACGCCAGCGTATAGGCGCTGACGTCGAGTGCCACGAGGGCAAAAGAATAGAGTAATCTTCTGAATGCGTTCGCGCGCATCAGCGGCGGCGTTGTCCGCCTGCTCCGTCGCCACGACCGCCTTTACGGTGGCCACCCTGACGGCGACGGCCCTGCTTCTGGCCGCGCTTATGATCACCGCCGCCGCGCTGCTCTTGTTCGAGAATGCGGCGTGTACGCTCAGAGATCTGTGGTTCGCTCTTTTTACGCGTGAACAGTGACTTAATCGCCTTACCAATGCGCGAGAAGATACCCACCTTGGCAGGTGATCTTGGCACGATTGCGAAGGATTCTTTTTTGTTGTCCGGGCGGCGGTCGTGGCGTTGCCCGCCCTTGCTGCCGTGTTGCTGGCCGTGGCCTTTGCCGCGGCGCGAGTCGATATAGGCACCGCGGTCTTCACCGTAACGCTGTTGCTGGTTACGCGGTGGACGTTCGCCGTGTTCGGGTTTTGCAGCCTGCGCATGCGCATGCGCATGTTCGCGGCGCGGTGGTCTGTCGCCAGCGCCCTGGCGGCCACGGCCTCTTTCCTGGCCACGGCCACGCGCTGCTCCGCGTTCACCCCGCGCGCCACGCTCGTGGCGTTTGTCGCCGCGACCTCCCGAACGCACATGGTCGGCGCCGTCTTCACGATCGACGCGCACGATGCGCACAAAGCTGACGTTTTCGAGAAAGCGCGCTTCGGGTTGTACGACCGGAATTTTGTATTTCAGATAGCGCTCGAGTTTTGCGAGCGAGTCATAATCAAATTCAGAACTGACGCTGAGCGCCTTGCCGGTTTTGCCGGCGCGCGCTGTGCGGCCGATGCGGTGGACATAAGTTTCAGGATCCATCGGAATGTCATAGTTCACCACCAGCTGTACATCCTCGATGTGCAGACCACGGCTGGCCACGTCGGTGGCCACCAGCACGCGGAACTTACCTTCTTTGAAGTCGTCGAGAATCTTGAGGCGACGGTTCTGCGTTACCATGCTCGAGAGGCCCGCAGCGGCAATGTTATGGTGGTTGAGATTTTTTACGAGCACGTCGACAAACTGCCGGCTGTTGGTGAAGATGATGACCGGTTCGAGTTTGTTGGCCTCGAGCATCTGTATCAAGTAAGGCAGTTTTTCATCTTGCCCGAGATGCAGCATCTCTTGCGTGATGTTGGCGTGGTCGATGAGTTCAGGGTTGATCAGAATTTCTTCTGGCTCGCGCATGAATTCCCAGACGGAGTAGAGCGCGCTGAAATTGATCGTGGCAGAGAACAGCGAAAACTGGCGCTCTTCATTTTCGTTCGGCGAGCACTTCGAGAGAATCTTGCGTACGTCGTCGATGAAACCCATGTCTAGCATACGGTCGGCTTCATCGAGCACGATGCGCACGACACCGGCCAGATTTGCTTCGCCGCCGCGCAGAAAGTCGAGCAGGCGTCCGGGAGTGGCGACAATGAGGTGCGCGCCGCCCGAAAGTTCACGGCGCTGCTTGTCGTGGTCGACGCCGCCATAGATTGTGGCGAGTTTGAGCCCGGCAGACTCAGCGAAGAACTCGGCTTCATCGGCAATCTGCACGACGAGCTCACGCGTGGGGGCGAGTACCAGAGCGAGCGGTGGATGAATACCGGTGTCGCCGCTTTCCGCCAGTTTCTGGTTGCGTTCGTAAGTGAACTGTAGTATCGGCAGCAGGTACGCGAGGGTTTTCCCCGAGCCGGTTTTGGCACAGGCGATGAGGTCGCGGTTATTGATCGCGAGGGGTATTGTCTCAGCCTGGATAGGGGTGGGTTCTGGAAACCCTTTCTCGGCGAGCCGTTTTTGTATGGGCTCTGCGAGCTTTAAGTCAGTGAATAGCACAGGTTTCTTTGGTCGGAAGAGACAGGGGGTCAATGAGAATTGGCGCTTGACGTCGGTGATAGAAATGGCGCAACTTTTGGCGAATTTTCATACTATTTTCGATGACCAGATTATCCAACAGTGCTCGTGATCTGGCCGGGGTGGGGCCAAGAAGTGAATACTGAGAACAGAACGTGGCTCTCTCGTTGGCTATCCTTTAACTTGCCGCGAAGCGGTTGGTTATTAGCTATTCATATCCGCCTCTTAGGATTTCCGACAACCATAGCTTCGATGGCTCTCTATTCAGGTATACTGACCTTGGGGCAAATCTACTTGTTATCGCTCGGATTGGGACTGCCAAGGCTCTGGGAATTGCTCCAGACTGTACTGATTGCCGGTGCGCTGACCAGTGCCGCGCATGGGAGTCTGTTTGGTTTTCAATCTATTGGCATACCGCCAATTCTTAAAATTGGGAGGAGGCTAAATCAAATTTTTCCGGCGCAGAATTACGGACGGATGCGCGACGGTCTCGGTGCTGCAGAAATCGAAGAAGCAGAAGATATTCTGCTAAAATTACCGCGCTTGAATGGGGCATTAGCGATCATTTTTGTTGCTTATATAATTGCTCATGTGGCATATGTCGTATCGGGCTGGGGTTTGGCGAAGGCTCAGTATGTGTTTATTGGTTCTATTGCATTCATCGCCATGTTGCTACACGGGTCAGTCACCTATGTTTTTTCAGATCTGGCAGTCGGGCGCTTCGTGCAGCAATGCCGTCAGAGAGTCCCTAAAAATGATGGATTTACCACAGAGAAGCGCCACGACCGGCTGCGGACTAAGTTCCTTATTCTTGGCCAGGCTTTTGTCACAGCACTTATCGATGTGGCAGGCCTTTTGTATTTCTCGAAAGATGATTTTATAATCATTGGTCTCATTATCATCTATAGCGTGGGTCTCATGTTTTTTCTCGGCTATCTGGTGCTCAGACGCATCAGCACCTCGCTTGCTGAGATCAAGACCGCGGCGGCCAGGCTTCAAATGGGAGAGCTCACGCCAATGCACTCGCGTTCTCTGGACAGCGAATTTGTCGAAATTGCAAATGGCCTGAATGCCGCCACACTTGCCATTGAAGACCACCAGAAAAACCTCGAAAATCGAATTGCTGAACGTACCCGCGAACTCAGCAGCGAACGTGACAAATCTGAAGCGCTCCTCCTCAATATTCTTCCCGCTTCCGTCGCCGGTGAACTCAAAGAAAGTGGCGCCGCCCAACCCGTCCACTTCGACAGCGTTACCGTGCTCTTCACTGATTTCGTCGGGTTTACGAAGATTGCTGAGCGCCTCACGCCAACCGAACTTGTCGGTGAACTCGATAGATGCTTCAGTTATTTTGATAACGTTGCGCAAAAATATGGATTGGAAAAACTCAAGACCATCGGCGACGCCTACATGGCTGCAGGGGGAATTCCCGTAAAAAACAATACTCATCCCTTCGACTGCGCGCTTGCCGCGCTCGAAATACAGGCTTTCATGAATCAAATGAAGGCCATCAAAGAACAGCAAGGCTTCCCCTATTGGGAGCTCCGTCTTGGTATGCACGCCGGCCCCCTTGTCGCAGGTGTTGTCGGTGAGAAAAAGTTCGCTTACGATGTATGGGGAGATACTGTTAATACGGCGTCGCGTATGGAGTCCTCCGGTGTAGCGGGTGCAATCAACATCTCGCGAGAGCTGCGGAACCAGATTCATTTCCTATTCCATTGCGAGTTTCGAGGCAAGGTATATGCCAAGAACAAGGGTGAGATCGAGATGTTTTTTCTGAGGGGGGTGAAGTCCCGGTATTCAGTAAACGGCGAGGGCCGGGTACCTAATGATGAGTTCCGTTCAATTGTGGAAAAAATCTGTCGCGGCGCAAGAATCAAACTCAAAGTGACATAAGTGGAACGGCTTGAATCCCCATTTCACTTGACCGGCTGGCGTCAGGCACGGCCGTGCGCCATGCAGCCGGTAAAGGTCATTCATCTCATCAAGCGCGTCGAGCAGATCGACCGCGAAATAGCCGAATTGCACGGCCTCGTCGATGGAATCGACAGCTCACGGTCATACCGCAACACCCTGAAGATTGCCGCGGAGCAGCAGATCAATAACCTCGTGGGTGAAAAAGTCAAGCTGATGGAACTGACGATTGCGAACCCGCCCGAATTTCTCACTAAACATGTTTTTGAAGCGGAGCAGAGTAAACCTGCGCAACCGCGCATTCCTCTCGAGGCACTGTTGGGTGCTTCGAGCTCAACAATGCAGGTTGAGCGTCGACCGATGGTTCCTGAATCGGCACCGGCAGCGCCCCAGGACAATCCCCTCAGGAATTATGCCCGCATGATGAACGTCGAAGAAATATTGCCGAAGACAGTTGTTGAAAGTTCGGCGCGTTCGCGCCGCGCAGAGAAGCCGATAGCAAAGACGCGGGCTGAAATTCTGCGCGATCTGCCGCCGCTGCAATATTGAGCAATCCTTAGACGGTCTCGATCCGCCGCGCCGAGCGGGTTGAATGACGTTTTTATTCCACTTCAAACTCAAAAAACCGGGACTATCCGCTTGACAGTCGGGGCGGACTTTGTTTTGGTTGCCCATGAATTTTCTCCAGAGCATCTATTTGGACTATTATACCATCGGGTCGCTCATCCCCGTATTGTTCCTCTTTATCTCCGCGGCGATGTTCTACCAGATCAAGGATAAGTCGCGTTCGACGAAGGTAATCGCGAACACTCTTTTTGCTTTCGGATTTTTCGTCCTGAGTTATGTAGTTGCTTCAACCTTCTATCATCCTTTCGCGGCGTTTCACCGCTGGTCGACGGTGTTGTTCGTCTTGATCGTCATCACGCTTTTTATGCAGGCATTTTTCGAATTTCCTGAACCCAAACACACAAAGCTGGCGCGCATTCTTCTCAGAGTGATGCTGTTGCTTACTTTCGGTTTTGTCGGTTGGTTCATGGCGCAGACTCTTGAGGCAAGCTTTGTCTATCACTTTGAAGGTCATTACTACGACTTTGACGCCGATGAGGCCAGTTATGTGATCAGCGTGGCGATCATCGGCTATATCACATTATTGATGGGCATCGGTATCTGGCGCATTTCGATCACCAAGGGCCGCGAGCGTTGGACCGTGCTTGGTATTCTCTTGGGGATAATGCTGTCGTCTTTTGTTCCTGCTTATCTGAATACACTGAGCAGGGAAGGTGGCATGGACCGTGGAACGTTCCAGGTGGTTTTCGACCTTTCCATCATTGTGGGCCTGTTCGTGATTGTCATTATATACCTGAACAATACAAATGATAAAACCACGTTCATGGCCAAAATTATTTTGGTGAGCGTGGTTGTGTTCCTGTTAGTTCTGCAGGCGATCAGCTATTTTGCCTTTATCGACAAAGAAACTGCTTACGATGGAATTAAAAGCGAGCAAGCGAACCGTTTCCGCGAGTCGGGCATCGAGCCCGAGGCCATGCGGTATGCCGTTAGTTATGATCTAACCAAAAAGAAAACGGAGCCGCTTAAATCTGTCAGCAACGCGGAGATTGATGCAGAAGCGGAGTCAAACGGGTATGAGTTTGCCAATATCTGGCAGAAAGTGAATTACCTGAATGAAGACCTTGCGTTCAAAGACAATATGGAAAAGATTCTGCAGTCTGCTCCCCCCACCTTTGCCGGATATCGTGCAGCCCTGCTGCCATTGCTGGAGAAAAAAGAGACTGCCAATAAAGCAGCCGTGCTGAACAAAATTCTGAAGCTGCAGCGTCCGGTAATCTACCGGCGTTACAAGCTTAATAAACTTACCAACTACCAGTTCAGAGAGAAAGCCACGGCATTTCTCGGCAAATCTCATCGGGGTTTTGAAACATTCAGTGAGGCGATGCTTGCTTATCTGAAAGAGAATACCACAGATAATGGCGCTGATCTGAAAAAAAAGCTGCTGCTCTACGCGCAGGAAATTATCCCGCCGGGGGCACGCCATTACCGTACTGACAAGAACAGTGGCGCGCATTATACCGCGTATGTCGGCATCGATTATAAGAAAGGCAAAATGGTTGAAGTCGGTTTCGATTACCTTGATTACCGCAAGTTTGTGCATCCACTGGGATTAAAATTTTTGCTGCTGATTTTTGGGGCGATTTTCATAATCATCGTGGGTTTTCCGATCTTCTTTAGCCGTGCTCTGGTGCAGCCGCTCAACAGCCTGCTATCGGGTGTAAATCAGGTGAATAACGGCGACCTGGACGTGGTACTGCCGATCTTTGTCGAAGATGAAATCGGTTATCTCTCCCGCTCGTTCAACGGCATGGTGCATTCGATCAAAGATTCAAAGCAGAAACTGCAGGAATACGCAGAAACGCTCGAAGACAAAGTGAAAGAACGCACGGCCGAGCTGCAAAAGGCATTTGAAGAAGTGAATGCGCTGAAAAAACAGCAGGACGGTGACTACTTTCTCACCAGCTTACTCACGCACCCGCTGGGTTCGAACAAAGCGCAGAGTGCGAATCTCAATGTCGATGTGTTGCTTGAACAAAAGAAAAAATTTGAATTCCGCAAATGGGCGCGCGATATCGGCGGTGACACCTGTATCACCAGCAGCGTCACTCTCAAGGGTAAACCCCACACCGTGTTTCTCAATGCTGACGCGATGGGTAAATCGATGCAGGGTGCCGGAGGTATTCTGGTTCTGGGTTCCGTGTTCCATTCGGTGATTGAACGCACCAAACTTTCACCCAAAGAACAGGATGTATTTCCTGAACACTGGCTGAAGTACACGTTCATTGAACTGCACCGGGTATTTGAGGTGTTCGACGGATCGATGCTGATTTCGCTCGTGATGGGTCTGGTCGACGACGAGTCAGGGCTTTTCTATTACATCAACGCCGAACATCCCTGGTCAGTTCTTTACCGCGACCACAAGGCTGATTTTATTGAAAAAGAACTTGTATTGCGCAAACTGGGTACGCAGGGGGTCACGGGACATATCGAAGTGGCCACTCTGCAGCTCGAACCGAAAGACGTTATCATTATGGGCTCCGACGGTCGCGACGACCTGCTCCTCGGCTACGATGAAGACGGCGCGCGCATTATCAACGAAGACGAAAAACAGTTTTTAAAGATTGTCGAAGAGGCAGATGGTCAGCTCGATAAAATCAGGGAGCTGCTCGACAACTATGGTGAATTGACCGACGACCTTTCTTTCCTGCGCATCGGCTATAAAGAAGATGTGCACCACGATCACACACAGTTGTCGCAGCACGTGATTCAGCTGTTGAACCGGGCACGCCTCGCGGTCAAGGCAGGACAGCTGAAGGTCGCGATCGGCGATCTGGAAGAGGCAAACCGCATCGACGATTCGCAGCCCGAGGTGATGCGTGATCTCATCAAAGCTTATCTCAAAGACAAACAATTTGAAAAAGCCGCCAATCTTGCAGAAGACTATATCCACATCAAGCCGGCCGATTCCGAGTTCCTGTACATCGCATCGTATTGCCACAAGGTGCTGCAGAACTTCAAGAAGGCTGCAGACTTCGGTGAGCGCTTGCGGCTTAGAAACCATGATATGGTCAAGAACCTCGTCAATCTCGCAGACATTTATTATCTGCAGGGGCTCTACCATCGCTCGCGCATGATCATTGATTTTGCCGCAAAGCTTGATCCGCATGATATTAAGGTCAAGCGAGTGCTCGAGGCCCTGGCGCGCAAGAATGTGAATCCGCCGGCCTGACGATGTCTTCTTTGATAGAGCGGGAATCAGAGATTCTCGCAGATTTTGAAATGTTCGACGACTGGGCCGATCGTTATCGCTATCTGATTGAGCTGGGCGAGAAGCTGCCTGCCCTTTCAGAGGAGCACAAAATTGAAGCGAATAAAGTACAGGGCTGCCAGTCTCAGGTATGGTTGGTTGCAGAGCGGAAGGGCGGGCAGGTTGTATTTTCGGCTGACAGCGATTCGGCGATCACGCGGGGATTAATCGCGCTGCTGGTTAGGCTTTTTTCAGGCCTGACATCCGCCGAAATTGCGACCGCAAATCTCACCTTTATCGAAAAACTGGGTTTTGCCAAACATCTGTCGATGTCGCGGGCAAATGGTTTTGCCTCAATGATACAGATGATCAAGCGGCTTGCAGCTCAGCCATGACAGTGCGCCGGTTTTTTCAGCAATCCAATGCATTTCTATTACTTTGTCTTGTGACCGGCGTATATGCGCAGCCAAAAACCGATGTGACTCTTGGCAAGGTCGATTGGCCAGCCGAATACAGTCTCGAGG
>Ga0138256_10000789_pt1 | contig 34059 bp, 31 predicted proteins | sample KNB2016incub_MG_FD_105486 | JGI IMG/M metagenome (GOLD analysis project Ga0138256, IMG submission 105486) | Active sludge microbial communities from wastewater in Klosterneuburg, Austria - KNB2014incub_MG | ecosystem: Engineered > WWTP > Activated sludge > Unclassified | place: Austria... | reverse complement strand
CGGTAAAATACACAATCGGACAACGTGGGTTTTCAAAATAAGTTCCGTGCTAAACAACATAAGTAATAATTCAAGTCAAAGCATCGGAGACTTTGCCACATTAAAGAACTTGACTCTGAATAGTAATGTTGGGCAAAAATCCATTCCTCCAGGGACATATGGCAGCCTTACTGCCAATAGCGGCAGTGGATTCATTCTCGGTGTTACGGGCGGAGCTGAACCATCAATTTACAATCTCCAATCCCTGACATTAAACAGCAACAGTCAGTTACAGATCGTCGGCCCGGTAATATTAACGCTTCCTTCGGGCATGACATTAAATTCTGTTGTCGGAGCAACGAACAACCCCGAATGGTTAGAACTGAGGATCGCATCAGGCGGCCTGACATTGAATTCCTCAAGTGTTTTTTACGGAGATGTTATCGCACCTAATGGAACTATAACTCTTAATGGCAAATTGGTGGGGAAAATCACAACCGATAGATTGGTAGTAAACAGCAGTGGCCGATTGGAGGGGTTCTGATGGTTGCGCGAACTTTGATTTTGGCGTTGATCGGGGCAATTGGGGAAAGCGTTAGTTTTGCCATTTGTTGTTATTTCGCAAGCATCCTGTCGCCGGGGACGGGCGGTACATTCTTTTCTGTTTCCGAGCCTGAAAAATTATATGCCATGGCGGGCGGTGTGGTAGGTGCTGTGTTTGGGTTTATTTTAGGGGTTTTGATAGGAGGTCTAAATCTCAATATCGGGAAAGGGTTGTTGTTGTCATTTGGAACGCACCTAATCATCGGAATTTTGTTCATTTTTTGGACTGGTTCAGATCCTTTTCATGAACTGCTGGTTGGATGGACATTTATTGCAATAGTCTTGTCGGGATTGATATGCGGGCTTTTGGTGACGATAGCAAATCATATGATATTTAGAGTCGATTGATCTGATATTCACGATTCCCAATGCCCAAATCAATCCCAACCGGAATGTATGGCAGTTTTACTGCCGATAGCGGCTTGATCGGAAGTGTGGGGAGCGTTTAGCGAGATTCGAGGCCGTATTCGCGGAGGCGGCGATAGAGTGTCGAGGGCGAGATGCCGAGGAGTTCGGCGGTCTTGCCGCGATGCCAGCCGGTCTTTTCGAGGGCTCCGATGATCTGCTGCCGCTCGACGTCGCGAAGATTCGTCGGGGTCGCGTTTTGGAAGGATGACGCACCGTTAGTGCGCGGCGGCTGATAGCTGACCGATACTGCCGGACGCGAATCTCGGAATGCGATCTCGGGCGGCAATTCGCGTGGCGTAATGATCCCATTGTCGGCTAAGAGGACGGCGCGCTCGAGGCAGTTGCGAAGTTGCCGAACATTTCCCGACCAATCGAATGAATGCAGGGCATCGAGCGCCGCGTCGCTAAGGCGAGGCGCGTTCGGGCCGGAGAGTTTTGCGAGCAGATAGCGTGACAAAGGCTCGATGTCTTCGCGGCGTTCGCGCAGCGGCGCGATGTTTATCTCAAAGCTGTTGATCCTGTACATCAAGTCTGCGCGGAACGAACCATCGACGATCGCGTCGTTCTTGTCTCGATTCGTTGCGGCGAGCAGCCGAACGTTCACACTCACTTTCTTCACTCCGCCGACGCGGAAGAATGTGCGTGTTTCAAGTGCCCGCAGCAGCTTCGACTGAAGCGGCATCGGCATCTCCATTATCTCATCCAAGAAGAGCGTGCCGCCGTCGGCGATCTCGAAGAGCCCGAGTTTGCGAGAACGCGCTCCCGAGAACGCGCCGGCTTCGTGGCCGAAGAGTTCGCTCTCAAGAAGCGTATCCTGCAAAGCCGCACAGTTGAGGTCGATGAAAGGCTTGTCGGCTCGATCGCTAAGACGATGGATCGCCTGCGCGATAAGCTCTTTTCCGACGCCCGATTCACCAGTGATCAAGACGGACGTGTCGCTCGGCGCAACTCGCTGGACGAGCCGCAAGGATTCTTTCATCTGCGGCGAATCGGCAACGATCTCAGGAAGCGAGCGGCTCGAGCGTGCGATCTGCGCGCGAAGTCTCTGATTGTCGAGCTTTAGCTGCTGTTTCTCAGACGCGGCTTCGACGAGCGCGCCAAGTTCGCCTATTCGGTACGGCTTTGTTAGATAGTCGTAGGCGCCGAGCTTCATCGCCTCGATCGCCGTCTCGACCGTTGCCTGTCCGGTCAGCATTATTACCTCGGGGGGATTCTGACAAAGCTCCCGCGTTCTACGCAGAAGGCTTACGCCATCCAGCCGCGGCATATTGATGTCGCAAAGGATCACGTCGAAATCCTCTTCCTCGATCATCGTCCACGCAGCTTCGCCGTCCTCGGCGACCTCGACCTCGTGGCCCTGCCTTGTCATTTCTTTTTGTACGACAAGTCGTAGATTTTTTTCGTCGTCAACGACTAATAATTTGGGCATTCGCTATGGGAGCCTCAAGGGCAGGCTGATGGTAAAGGTTGTGCCTTTGCCGAGGGATGATCGGACGCTAATGCGGCCCGAGTGTTCTGAAACGATTCCATAACAGACTGCGAGGCCGAGCCCTGTGCCTTTGCCGACCTCTTTGGTCGTAAAGAAAGGCTCGAATATGCGTGGAAGGTCTTCGGTCGGGATTCCGATACCGGTATCGGAAACTTCTATGATCACGCGTCGGGGGTCTTGACGCACACAGAACTTTAGTTTGCCGCCATTCGGCATTGCGTCGATGGCGTTCGTTGCGAGGGCGATCACAGCTTGCTGTATCTGTCCGCCGTCGCCCTGGATCTTGTCGATCTGTTCGCCCGTTTGAACGGAGATGTCGATCGAGTTGCCGCGCTTCTGATGCGAGATCAGATTCGCCGCCGACCGGACGATATCTGCGACGTCCATTTCTTCGCGTTCGCCGGTGCGGACGCGGCTGAAATCGAGCAATCCCGTCGTTATCGTCTTACAGCGGAATGTCTCGCTCTTTATCAAACCAAGATACTCGCGGAGGTCGTCTGCGGCGGCACCCTCGCCGAAATCGCCGTCAGCGACACGCTGTTCGAGCGATTCGGCGCAGGCCGCGACAGTCGCAAGCGGATTATTGATCTCGTGAACAACGCCTGCCGCAAGCCGCCCGACGGCCGCAAGCTTTTCCGCACGGTTTACGGCATTCATCGCTTCGACGCGGACAGTTATATCTTCGCCGACAGTGATCACGTGCGTGATATCGCCCGACTCGGCGTTCCGCATCGGGATCTTGCTTACCATCCAATGCCGTGTCGCTCCGTCATCTTCGACAGTCTGCTGCTCGATCCTTTCGATCCTGCCGGTATTGAATGCCCGCTCGAACTCCCGTTTTAACCTGTCTTCGGGATACTTTGCGAGAACGGCAAAGATGTCGCGCCCGACCGCGGCGTCGCGGGGAATGCCTTGCTCGCCGATCTCTCGATGATGATTCCACGTAACGATCTTGTAATCCTGATCGACTACATAGAGCGAGACGGGAAGCGCGTCGAGGACGGCTTCGGTGAATTTACGATGTTCTTGCCGGGCTTGATTGATCGAACTGTTGATCGCTGATTCGTAGTGCGCCGAAAGATTTACGCTCATCGCCGCGATCTGAGTTATCGCATCGAGCAGGCGCGTGCGGGATTCCGTTAGGTCGGATCCGTCGGCAAATGCCGTGATGACCGCTCCGCGTATGTCGCCTTCGATCCTCAGCGGCGAAACGTATTCAACGCTCGACGCTGCTCCGGAGAGCATAAACTCAGCCGTCCGCTTTTCCGCATATCCGACCTGCGGCGGAAGCAGCGACATCCAAGATTCGAAGCGTCGGCGTTCGAGATGCGTCGATACGTCTGAAGAGCTTGCAATAAGGCCGATATTCGGCAGTTCCGCAGCGAACACGCACCCCGATGCTCCGGTGCCCTCGCAGATCGCGTCAACGACCCGCTGAGCGACTTTTTTCGGGTGAACCGTGAGCAAAAGGCTGCGACCGAGATCTGCGATAAATCGCAGGTCGTCCGCTCCCTCCGCGGATAGTGTTGGATTCGCCGGCTTCGAAGATCTCTTCGGCCGTTGAGCTGCAAGCATGTGTAAAGTCGGGCGGCTGGCGGGAAACGTCAGCGGAAATCCAAGTTGAATCGGTGCTTACTTTGGCGGAGCCGCCAAGAATCTGCACCTTTCTATTAAAAGGGATTTTAACAATTTTGTCAACTGTTTTACACCTCGGCGATTTACGTTGACAGTTCGCCGTTTTCAGCCGAAAATATAGGTCAAATGACCCATTTTACGGCGGTTTTTCGGTCGATCTTGCGTTATTCGGCACTGACCGTGATCATTCTCGCGGCATTCGCTGGAATTCGAGGCCAAACGGTCGTCGATAAGACGGTCGCGACGGTCTCGGACGGCGTCCGGACCGAAGTTATTCTGTATTCCGAGATCCTTTGGCAGCTTGCTCTACAGCCGCGCTCCTCGATAGTCAACCCGTCAAAGGAAGACCTGAACAACGCGCTTGAGTCGCTCATGAACCAGCAACTCTTTGCGTTAGAAGCACTTAGGCTGCCTCGGACGAAGCCCACGGACGCGGAGATACAAGCCGAGATACGTGCGATCCTGGCCAAATTTCCGTCAACCGCCGCCTTTGAAGAACGTCTTCGGTCTGTCGGTTTTTCATCCGTTAGGGACGACGATTTTGTCGATCTCATCACAAAACGCGTCGCAATAGACAATTTTGTCGATTTCCGCTTCCGTGCCTTTGTCGTCGTTAACCCGGACGAGGTTCAAAAATACTATAACGACACGTTCGTGCCCGATTTTCGACGCCGTCAACCGGGCGTTGTCATTCCGACGCTCGAAACCCAGCGAGCCTCGATCCATAGCCTGCTCGTCGAGGAAAAAGTTGCCGCGAGGATCGAGAGCTTTCTCGACGATCGCAAACGCCAGGCAGAGATCGTGATCCTAAGCGAGCCATAAGACGATGAAGTTTGCGATAAGAACCGAGGCTATTCTGCTGATCTCTGTCCTTTCCGCCGTAGGGATATGGCATCTTGCAAGCCCGAATATCGACGCCGAGAAGGCCCGCGTTTCCGTGTCCGAACCTGTCGTCGGAACCGCTGTTGCAAATGCCGTCTCAAGGCCCGTCAGGAGTTTTTCGCCGTCTGCAAAAAGGTCTCCGGCAAACCTTGAGCTTCTTGAGACCGGCAATTCGCCGGCGCCGTCCGCTTCTGCGAAACGATCGACGACGTCTGATCCCGCGAGCGTTCTTGATACGCCGATGCCGCAGCCGCTGCTCTCTTTTGACGGCCTTTCGAATTTCGACAATATCAATGCATACGGCCTCGTTATCCTGCCGCCGGATATGAATGGCGATGTCGGGCCGCGCCACTACGTGCAGACCGTGAATGCCCTCGCGCGCGTTTTTGACAAAGCCGGTGTGCCGCTCACGCCGCCGTTCAAACTCAGCGATCTTTTCGCTCCGCTCAACACACCTTGTTCAACGCGGAATGACGGCGTCGCCGTCGTGCAGTATGACCAGCTCGCCGACCGCTGGCTGATCTCGCAATACTGCAACAATTTCCCGCCGTTCCGTCAGCTTGTTGCGCTTTCAAAGACGGGCGATCCGACGGGCGAATACTACCTTTGGGAATTCGTGATGCCGAACAACCGACTCAACGATTTCGCGAAATTCGGCGTTTGGCCCGACGGCTACTATATGTCTGATGAGGAATTCACGGGCGGTGATTTCTCCGGCGTCGGAATGTTCGCATTCGATCGAACGCGGATGCTCCAAGGAGCGTCCGACCCGGCATACATCTATTTCAACATTCTGTCGCAGACGCCTGAACGCCGACGCAATATGATGCCCTCGGATCTCGACGGGTTAACTCCGCCGCCGCCGGGTATGCCGAATGTTTTTGTGAGCTACACGGCGGACGAATACGGCGATGCGTCTGATGCCGTGCGCCTTTTCGACTTTCACGCTGATTTCGGGAGCCCGATAACGTCAACATTCACAGAGCGTCCGGAAAGCCCGCTCGCCGTCGCTCCGTTCGATCCAACAAGTCCGCAGTTTCGCGCCGATATTCGCCAGCCTGCGCCTGGCGACTTTCTCGATTCGAACAGCGACCGCGTCAACTATCGTGCAGCTTTTCGTAACCTCGGCGACCGGCAGTCGATCGTCGTGAATCAGACCGTGCGAACTTCTGCCTCTGGTGACTATCGAGCCGGCGTTCGTGTTCATGAATTGTCAAAGAGCGGAGCGGCGTTCGCCGTTCGCGACAGTTCGACGATCGGCGATGCCTCGAGTTCCCGCTGGATCGGCGGAGCGGCGCAGGATAATCAGGGAAATCTCGCGGTGTCGTACAACCACGTTCGAGACGACAAGCAGCCTGCGATCCGCTATACAGGACGGCTCGCAAGCGAACCGGTCGGCGCGTTTCGCGCTGAAGCCTCGCTGATCGAAGGCACCGGCGTTCAACGTGCATTCGGCTATCGCTGGGGCGATTACAACTCGATCAACATCGATCCGAATGACGACTGCACGTTTTGGACAACGGGCGAATACTACACGCTCGCAAGCCAGGAATTCAGCGAGTTCACGTGGCTGACCCGCATCGGCGCATTCCGCTTTCCCGAATGTACTTCGCCGCCGAAAGGCAGCATTCACGGCACGGTCACCGACGCAGTATCCGGCCTGCCGATCAAGGGAGCGATCGTTAAGGCCGGCGTGTATTCCCGAGGCACGAATGCGTTGGGCGAGTACAGCGATCTTATATTGCCGCCGAGTTCGATCCAGCTTTCCGCCGCGGCTCGCGGCTATTTGCCGGGAAATGCCTCTGTAACGATCGAGAACGGCGACTTCAAGACCGTCAATTTCACGCTGCAGCCGACGCCCGTTTTTATCAATACGGCATTTTCCATCGACGCGGAAAGCTGCGGCACGAATTCGGTTCCGGATCCCGGCGAGAACATCACCGCATCGCTCTCGCTGCAGAATACGGGAAATATCGCGAGCGGGAACGTCTCCGTTACGCTCGCGAACAGCGGCGGCGTGATCAACGCGGGCGTGCCCGTCGCGTTTGGAATACTTCAGCCGGGACAGCCGCCCGTAACGCGTCAATTTACCTTCACGGTCGATCCGAATCTCGAATGCGGCGGCCAATTGATTCTTGTTTTTCAAATAACAGACCCGAACACGCCGTTCGGCACCGGCATCATCAAAACGCTTCGTGTCGGCACGCCGCGAGTCGTCTTTGACGAGAACTTCGACCGAACGCCGCTTGCGGGACTTCCGCCGCGTTGGTCGCGCGATTCGGTCGATCTCGGCGGCAGAAGTTCGATCACATTCGCGAAACAAACATCCGGACGCAAGAGCGTGTACCTTCCGGATTCGAGCGGCCGAGGCATAACGACGCTTGAGTCGCCGACGTTCTTTGTAAAAGGCTCGAACGCAAAGCTAACTTACCGCCATTACTACAACATCGAGACGACGTTCCTGCGGAATCGGCTCTATGACGGTGCCGTTCTCGATATCAAGGTCGGTGATGCGGACTGGGCGGACTTTCTCGCGGCGGGCGGCACATTCGAGACAGGCGGTTACGACGGGCTTATCGACTCTTGTTGTATGAATCCGCTCGCCGGCCGCCTCGGATGGTCGGGCCGCAGCGGCGTGAACGAACTTCCTGAATGGGTCACGGTCAACGCAACGCTTCCAGCGTCTGCCGCAGGGAACCGCGTGCAGCTTCGTTGGCGGTTGGGTACGGATACGGGAAATTCGCGCGTTGTCGAGGGCGATTTTATCGACGATCTTTTGGTCAGCGACGGCTATACTTGCGCCTGCGGTAATTAACCCGCGCGCCCGTATATGTGCGTCATCTCTGCGAGCCGCTCGATGCATTTTTCAGAGAACGCGCCGTCTGCCATTCGCCACGCCCAGTTTGCGCCGACCGTCGCCGGCAGATTCATACGCGCCTCGTTCCCCAAACCAAGCACGTCCTGCAGCGGCGCTATAGCCAAATCAGCGACCGATGACCAAATGCCGCGGATCATATCCCAATTGATCGAACGCGGCCTCGCGTTCAGATACTTGAGAGCAAGCGCGGCCTGTGCCGAAGTTGCTCTTCGCTTTCGTGTTGTATTTAGCCAACCGACCGCGGTGTCGTTGTCATGCGTGCCGGTGTACGCGACGCAGTGCCGTATGTAACTATGCGGCAGATGGTCGTCGTTCGGGTTCCCGCCAAAGCCGAACTGCAGCACACGCATTCCCGGTATCTCGTATTTATCACGGAGCGCGAGTACTTCGGGCGTGATGAATCCTAGGTCTTCTGCGATCATCGGGATGTGGCCGAGATCTCTTACGACCGCCGCAAAAAGCTCGTCGCCCGCGGCCTTTACCCATTCGCCGTGCTCGGCCGTTTCATTCCCGCCCGGAACTTCCCAGCAAGCCTCGAAACCGCGGAAATGATCGATGCGTATGATATCGACCGCATCAAGCGTCCAAGAGATGCGTGCGACCCACCAACTGAATCCGTCCTTGACCATCGCGTCCCAGTCATAGATCGGATTGCCCCAAAGCTGCCCCGTGGACGAGAAAAAATCCGGCGGGACTCCCGAGACGACCTTCGGCGAACCGTCGGCATTTAGCTTGAATTCGCCCTGATTGCACCAGACATCGCTCGAATCCAACGCGACGAAGATCGGGATGTCGCCAATGATCTTGATCCCTTTTTCCGAAGCGTAGGCCTTCAATTCGCTCCATTCGCGATAGAAAAGGAATTGCCACAATCTCTGAGCCGCGATCTCGCTTTTCAGAATGCCGCGGGCGGCGTTCAGCGCATTCGCGCGGCGAAAACGCAGGTCTTCAGGCCATTCGTACCATGGCTTGTCGCCGTGAGCGGTTCTAGCCGCGCGGTAAAGTGCGTAATCATCGAGCCAGAACGCATTCTCGCGGCAGAAGGCATCAAAGGCCGCGCGAAGCTCATCGAAGCCGCCCGAGGCGAACCTTTCGGCAGCCTTGCCCAACAGACGAGCCTTCCATTCGGTTACTGCGCCGTAATCGACTTCCAGATCGTTGAATGCAGGCCGATCGTCGAGCATCTCGTTCGACACAAGGCCGTCGTCACGCAGCTTTTCCGGCGAGATCAGCAGCGTATTGCCCGCGAATGCCGAATAACATTGATACGGCGAATCGCCCCAGCCCGTCGGTCCAAGCGGCAAGATCTGCCAGTATTTCTGCCCTGCCGCAGCAAGCGCATCGACGAATTTATAAGCTTCGCCCCCAAGATCGCCGATCCCGTAAGACCCGGGGAGCGACGTCGGATGAAACAAAATGCCCGAAGCACGGCCAAAATCCATATATTTAGACATTAGCCCTTGCAGTCGGCAAAAACAAAACCGCCGTCACTCGGGCCGCCGATGCCCTCGTCCGCCCTTGGCTCCGTCTTAGCGAATGCAACGGGCATTATGGAGAAGCCGTCGGGAGGCGGTACGCAGGTTACGCATGCTTCCGTCAGGAATTATTCGCCCCCGTCTTACAAATAAGTTTTCAAACAACAAATCGACAACGCTCTCTAGTGTTGCGTCTATGAAATATTGTATCACAGTTGTCAAGTGCTTTTTTTCCACCCCTTTTTTCGGAGATCGTATCAGGAGAAACAGGCGCGGAAGAGTCGAGGCGATACGAAGCGTTTAGTCGTCGTCGCGATCGTTGATCTTGGGTTGTGCTTGGGGGGAAAAAATTGGTGGAGACGAGGGGGATCGAACCCCTGACCTCATGAATGCCATTCATGCGCTCTCCCAGCTGAGCTACGTCCCCAAAGATCGGTATTTCAACCTCGCAGAAGTTGTGTCCGAACGCCTGCGTAACTTTCCGAACTCACTCAAACTCGAGATCTGAAAGTAACTAATGACTTTAGCGAAAAGCCGTGGGCGGGTCAAGAAACGCGCGCTCTTCAACTTCGATATAAGTTCAATGCAAAGCAAATGGAACCCCAAAAACTCTATCCGGTCGCCGCAAGATCCAACTGCGGAATATACGGCTTTAGGCGTTCATACGCGATCGCAACGTATTCTTCCGAAACTTCCGAGCCGAGCCAGTGCCGACCAAGTTGGTGCGCGACCTTCGCTGTAGTTCCGCTGCCCATAAAGCAGTCATAGACGATATCGCCCGAGTTGGTCCAACTTCCGATCTGGTCCGCGACCAACTGTTCCGGAAATATTGCGGGATGTCGAAAGGCGATCTTATCCTTCGAGCTGGAAGTGCCGACGTTGTACCCGAAGATGTTGGTCACCTTTCGTTCGCTCTTGATCTTGCGGCCGATATCTTCATCCGGCACGTTGCCTCGCCCTTTTCCGGTTATTCGAAATGCAGAGATCTTTTGTCCCGCTGACTTGGTCGGTTCCGTTATGGGGTTGAATGTCTTTGGCTGACCCTTGCTGAAGCAGAACATATACTCGAAGGCCTGCCGATAACGCCGCCCGCAATCGCTCGGTATCGGATTATTCTTTACGTAGATCATCGTGTCGTGCGCTCTGAATCCTGCGGATTGGAACGTTAGCGCGTGGCGAAAGCTTGTAAGGGTTTCATTCCCGTTCACCGTTCGATCGCCGACGACCCAGATCACGACGCCGCCGAGTTTCGTCTTTCGATAAAGCGAGGCCGCGATCTCCTCTACCGGAAAATGATAACCGTTATAGTCGCGCAGATCGTCGTATGGCGGACTCGTGATCGTCATATCCAAGAAGCCATCATCCATACGCTCCAAGGTTGATAAGCAATTCTCTGTGTAGATTCTACCTAGTTGCATCGGCCGCTCATCTTATTTCCCCTTGAAGTCGGGCTTTCGTTTTTCGAGGAACGCAGAGACGCCTTCTTGTTTGTCTTCGGTCGAGAAAACAAGAGCAAAAAGATCGACCTCGCGCCGAAGGCCTTCGTCGAGGTTCGAGCGCGAAGCGAATTTGACGGCCTCCTTGCACAACTGCAGAGCGATCGGCGCTTTTTCGGCGATCTTGTCGGCGAGTTTCATCGTCTCGCCTTCGAGGTCGGCGGAAGGATAGACGTGATTCACAAGCCCGTATCGTTCGGCAGTTGCGGCGTCGATCATATCGCCGGTGAGGATCATTTCCATCGAGCGGCCTTCGCCGATGAGGATCGTAAGCCGCTGTGTGCCACCGCCGCCCGGCATAATGCCGAGGTTGATCTCAGGCTGGGAAAAGCGCGACTTGTCGCTCGCGATACGAATGTCACACGCCATTGCAAGTTCGTTCCCGCCGCCGAGACAAAAGCCGTCGATCATCGCAATGACAGGCTTTGGGAATTGATCGAGCGAGTTGAAAAGCGTCCGCTCGTGGAATGAGTCCCGCTGCGTGACGGGCGTGTGGCCTTCGAACTCGGAGATGTCTGCGCCGGCAATGAACGCCTTTTCGCCCGCACCCGTGATCACAAGCACGCGTATTTCGCTATCAGCGCGGAGTTCGTCGAGAGCGGCGACGCCTTCGCGGTGAACGACAGAGTTCAGCGCGTTCAATTTGTCAGGGCGGTTGATGGTCAATAAGGCGACGCGACCGCGACGCTCGATAGTGATGGTATCCATAGGTAGTTGCAGGGTTCCCGAGAGTTACAGCGTACGAGCCTTTCCAACTCCGCCGCTACTCGCTATACCCTTCGACGACGTTGTCGTCCGCGATCCAGGCGACGAAGAGGCGGAGCCAGCTTTCTTTCGGTTCGACAATGGAGACGCCGACGCGCAGAGCGCCGTAATTTGCGGGAAGTATCCTAACTGCTTCGGCCTTGACCTCGACGGGCACGCCATCCGGACGATGCGAACGAATGTAAAGGCTTTCGCCCTGCTCGATCTTTTGATTTAGCTGAAAGAGAGCTCCGAGCGTTGATATATCATCCGTCTCGGTCGGTTCGCTCCAGGCCGCGCCGTCCTCGCTTCGTCCTGAGACGACAATAGGCAAGCGAAGAGCCATCCGCAAAGCGAATCTCTTCTCTTCGAATTTCGATTGCATGGAAAGGGGCATTTTGCCGAGGCCGCAAGTACTGCCTATTTTAACATTTATCGCATTGCCGAAGCCAAAGAAACGGCCGGTTCGCGCCGTTCCGAGCATCACTCACTAGCTTAAAAAACACTGATCGTTGGATGAAGCCGAGCGCTTATCGGCTGCAAAATAGACGAACTATCTTAACGATAGTTATACTATATGAAAAACGAATTGCCAACGCCTTTAACGGCAAGGCATTAAGATGCCGAGGGCGATAACCGAAATGAAACAAAGCAAACATAAGGTCGTGATCTTGGGTTCCGGACCTGCGGGATTGACCGCAGCGATATACGCATCGCGTGCGCAGCTTGAACCGATCGTCATCGAGGGCCCGCAGCCCGGCGGCCAATTGACCATCACCACGGACGTCGAAAATTATCCGGGGTTTCGTTCGGGGATAATGGGGCCGATCCTGATGGATGAATTCCGCGAGCAGGCGTTACGTTTTGGGACGGAGATCGTAAACGTTTGGATCGACAAGATCGATCTAACGTCGCGTCCGTTCAAGCTGTACGGTAAGGAAAGCGTTGATTCTGCAGAGGTTACAAGCATTATCGAAGCCGAGACGCTCGTCATCGCGACCGGTGCATCTGCAAAGTGGCTCGGCATTCCCGGAGAAGAGCCGACGCCCGCGGGCCTTGGCGGCAATGGTGTTTCGGCTTGTGCGACCTGCGACGGATTCTTCTTTCGAGAACGGCCGATCGTTGTTGTCGGCGGAGGCGACACGGCGATGGAAGAGGCTCTCTTTCTGACAAAATTCGCATCGAGCGTGACTATCGTGCATCGCAGGGATGAGTTCCGCGCGTCGAAGATAATGCAGGAACGCGTACTCGAACACGAAAAGATCAATGTGCTTTGGAACACGGAGGTCAAGCGGATCAACGGCACAGCCGCGGACGGCGTCTCCGGCATCGAGATCTATAACTCCGTGACCAAAGAGACGAGCGAATTGCCGACGCAGGGCGTCTTTATCGCGATCGGGCATAAACCGAACACGGATCTTTTCAAGGGCGTGCTCGATATGGACGAAGTCGGTTATCTAAGGACGGAAGGCCGCACGATGAAGACCAATGTCCCAGGCGTCTTTGCCTGCGGCGACGCGCAGGACGCCTATTATCGACAGGCAATTTCGGCGGCCGGAACCGGTTGTATGGCGGCGATCGACGCCGAAAGGTTTTTGGCTGAACACGGTGAGGCGGCTAGGAACACGGCGACGAATTATTAAGATTTTATGCCGATATACGAATACAAGTGCAAGCAATGCGGAACGGTCTATGAGAAACGCCAGAATGTTTCGGACGCTCCGCTTACGAACTGCGAAAAATGTCATGGCGAGCTCGAAAAACAGTGGTCGCTCTCCGGTTTCCAGTTCAAAGGCGGCGGCTGGTACGTAACGGATTACGCGGGCGGCTCGAAGAAAACAGAAAAAAGTACGGCGGGCGAATCAACCTCTTCGACCGATGCTGCATCAAAACCAGTATCCGACAGTGGTTCCGCGTCAACAGCAAAGGAAGCAAAGCCGGCAAAGAATAAGGAATGACGTCTTTTGCGAGGATCTTTTTTTCTCTCCTACTCGCCTGCCTTTTGTTCGGCGGCAGTGTCCTCGCTCAATCCGGATACAGTACACGGGGTAATGCCGACGCGGACGGCTCTGTTGTCGCTGTTACGGCAACGCGCGGGAGCGGCGCCGATTCGATACGCCTCGATGAGCTTTGGCTCTATGAGAATGGGGTCGAGCAAAAGATCAAGAATTTCACTTACGACACATCGCCGGCCCGCATCGTCCTGCTTGTCGATAACTCGAAAACACTGCAAACCTCGGTCGATCTGATGACGAAGGCAGTGATGGAATTTTCGTACGAGATCTTCGACGGCGACCAGCTTTTTGTGATCGCGTACGACGAAAAGCCCGAGATCATACAGGAATGGACCGATGACCCGAAAAAGCTCGAGGCCTCGCTCAAAACCTTAAGAAAGCAAGGCAATCCGTATCTTTTCGATGCGCTGCAAGCATCGGTTCAGCAAGTGCTTCTGCCGCTAATGCCGGGAACGCGAAAGACGGCTGTCATCATCATCAGCGACGGGCTCGATCGCGGAAGCAAGACGACATTCGACAAGGCATTGGCTGAACTCCAGAACCAGAACGTCGTCGTTTACGCCCTTCAGATACCGGACAGAACCGGCGGCGCGTATCGCCGGAATGAGCCGAAACCCGAAGCCGTCGTTACCAAGCTCACCGAAGGCACCGGCGGACGCAGCTTCTCTTTTGATGACGCCCAGAAGGCGGCCAAGGCTATCTGCGACGAACTGCGAAAGAACAGATACATCCTCTCCTACCTTCCGACAAACACGTCCGCTTACGACAATCGGCAGCTTTTTCTGATCGGCAACGAAGGCATCACCGTCCGTATGAAGACCGCCCAACCACCGAACGTCAAGTAATTCCCTAACTTCCTTGCCCGTCTGTGTGGTAAACTTTGGTGCGCCCGAGGTTTTTGTTGAGAAAGTGAGCGATCCCAAAAATATTCCACCGCCGCCTCCGCCGGACGATTTTACGAAGACGACGCCGAACATTCCCGTTCGGCGCGACGATATTCCCTCAAATGATTGGGAAAAGACGAATTACAACATCCAGGTTCCAAAAGCCTCGGCGGATGAATGGGGCAAAACGGTCGCAAATATCAAGCCGATAGACACGGGGCAGGATAGTTTCGGCGGATCGGCCGGCGTTCCCTCTACGCCCGAGTGGGGAATGACCGAGCCGAATATCAACGTGAATGCGGCGGATTTTGGTTCGCAGCCTGAGGATTTCGCTCCGACGCCCGCTTACGACAAGACAACGCCGTATTTTCGCCTGCCGGAGGCTGAACGCGTCAAATACCAAAAACTCCCGCCGACGCCGGCCGAAACGGCGGCCAAGCAAGCCGAGGAAGAAAAAGCGAATCAGGGCATTCCAGGCTGGTTCTGGTTTATCGCGGGCGGAATGACGCTTCTTTTCTTGACGGTCATCGCGGTCGCTCTCGTCTATATCTTCGTCATCCGAAATTCGAGCTACGAGGTCGTTGTTAAAGACGCTCCTGTAGGCAGCAGCGTAACGGTTGACGGAGCGCCGCTCTCCGTTACCAGCGAGGACGGAACGTTTCGTATCCCGAACTTAAAGGCAGGTTCGCACACCATCGCGGTCGTACATCCAACATTCAACTGTGTAAAACAGACTGTTACCGGCGACGACGGCGAGAAACTAAAGCCGATCACGGCCGGGTGTACGCCGATGAAGGCGGCCGTTACCGACGATTGCGGAAATATTCATTTCGGCGAGGACGATAAGGCCGAACGCTGCTACAATTCGGCGCTTGACGCTCTTCCGGATCCTTTCACGCCTGAAGATCTCGTAAAGGCACTGAATATACTGATAATCAATTTTGAGTCAGGCAAGTACGATATTCCACCCGTGCGTCTCGCCGCTGTCAAAAAGGCCGCCGGATTCATCCAGAGATTGCCGGCCGGCGTTAGCCTGGAGGTCGGCGGACATACTGATGATGTTGGCCAGGCCGCGTCAAATCAGACGCTCTCTGAGAATCGGGCGAACGCGGTCAGAGACGCGCTTGTGAAATTCGGCGTGAAACCGAACGTCTTGAGCACAAAAGGCTACGGTTCGGCCCGACCGCTAGTTCAGGGTACGACCGATGACGCTCGCTATCGCAACCGCAGGATCGAATACTCGGTCATCAAACAGTGATTCCTCGTTCCGATCAAACGGCGACAGGCGCGGCGATCTTACCGTGCGACTGATAATTTTCCAATTTCAGATCTTCAAATTTGAAATTGAGCAGACCTTCCAAACCCTTCAGGTCGGCGGCATCGACGAACTTTAATTTGGGCAGCGGCAACGGCGCGCGCGAGAGAAGTTCCTTCACCTGTTCCAGATGATTCGTATAGATGTGAAGATCGCCGAAGGTGTGGATGAATTCGCCGACCTCGAGGCCGCAAACGTATGCAACCAGATGAGTTAGCAGGGCGTAGCTCGATATGTTGAACGGTACGCCGAGGAAAGCATCCGCCGAACGCTGATAGAGTTGACAATGCAGAACGCGTCCGCTCTCGACCTTGAATTGAAACAGCGTGTGACACGGCGGCAGAGCGACATCATCGCAAACTTTCGGATCCCAGCCTGATACGATCAGACGTCGTGAATTCGGATTCGTTTCGATCTCGCGAATTAGACGCGCGATCTGATCGACGCCGTCCATTTTCGGATAAATCCCGCCAAAAGACCTCCAAAGATAACCGTAAACCGGACCAAGATCGCCAGCTTCACGGCCGAAGCGTGCCGTCTGCTCGCCCGTTGCCCACTCCTGCCAGATATCAACGCCGCGTTCACGCAAATCCACCTCGTCGGTCGAACCGCTCAGGAACCAGAACAGTTCCTCGGCGACCCAGCGAAACGGCACCTTCTTTGTCGTTACGATCGGAAAACCGGCACGCAGATCGTAACGTGTCTGATACCCGAACACCGACGTCGTGCCCGTGCCCGTTCGGTCGTCCGCCGCCACGCCGTTCGCGAGGATGTATCTCAATAGGTCCTGATACTGCTTCATTCAAGTTAATTGTAGATCGTTAATTGTTGATTGTTAATCGGGTAGGTAATTTCTTCTGCCAATTAACATTTTTTCAATTAACAATTTACAATTAAAACCTGACGATGAGCAGCAAATTAGAGGTCAGTTTCAATTCGCCGCAATGCGGCTGGATGTCGGTTGGTTTCAAGGATGGAAATAGCGAATTCCATACGACGACGGCGCACGCTCCGCATGCCGATGCGCTGGGCGAATTGCTTGACATACTTACTTCGCTCCTTGACGGCAGCCTCGGACACGCCGGCCGCGTCCTGCATTGGAACCGCGATCCTGAGGAATACGACCTTCGTTTTGTCCCCGAAGAGAACGGTGTTCTTTTTGAGGTTTACGAATATCCGGACGAAGACCGCGAAGCCGACTACCGCGAACTCGTGTTTTCGCACATCGGCAATGCCGCGGACATCTGCAACGCTTTCGCGGGAACATTTGCCCGTCTTTATGAAGACCGCGACACGGATGATTTCGAATTCAACTGGCACCAGCCCTTTCCCGCCGCCGAGTACGAGCGATTCACGGCCGCGATCGCAATGCAGCATCAATGATCGGATGCGATCGAATTTTTGAATGAAAGAAAAACTGCTTGATCTTCTTGCGTGTCCTATCTGCGGCGGCGATCTGCTGATCGCATACGTATCGCAATATGAAGAAAAGGAAATAATCGACGGCGTACTGACGTGCAGGAAATGCGACCGCGAGTACAAGGTGGTTCGCGGCGTGCCGCGTTTTGCGGACCTAGGGAAGGTCGAGAGCGATAAGGCAGCGACGGCGGAGAATTTCGGTTGGCAGTGGACGAATTTTACGCAAGAGGACGAGAAATATAACGACCAGTTCCTCGGTTGGCTGCAGCCCGTAAAGCCCGAGTTCTTTGAAGGAAAGATCGTTCTTGAGGGCGGCTGCGGCAAAGGCCGTCATACGAAACTCGCGGCAGAATGGGGCGCAAAAGAGATCGTCGGCATTGATCTCGGCGCCGGCGTCGAATCGGCATTTGCCTTGACACGCCATCTGCCGAACGCACACATTATTCAATGCGATATTTTTAAGCTTCCGTTAAAGAAAGCTTTTGATTATGCGTTCAGCGTAGGAGTTTTGCATCATACGCCGGACCCGAAAAAGGCGTTCCTCTCGCTAGCCGGAAAGGTTAAAAAGGACGGCGCGATCTCCGCATGGATCTATGGTGCGGAGAATAATGAATGGATCACAAAGTACATCGATCCCGTCCGCACGAGCTTTACGTCGCAGATCTCGCAGCCTGTCCTCTACCAGCTTTCAAAACTCCCGACGCTCGGGCTTTTCTTAACGACAAAGCTCGTATATCGCCCGATGAACGCGGCGGCAAAACCTGTTGCGAACCGCCTTTTCTACAACGATTACCTCAACCATCTGGGCAGTTTCGGCTGGCGGGAACAGCACAATATCGTCTTCGATCATCTGGTCGCACCGACGGCCTTCTATATCTCAAAAGACGATTTCGCGGCGTGGTGGCAGGAGATCGAGGCTGAAGATGTCGAGATCATCTGGCACAATCAGAATAGCTGGTGCGGTTTTGGAAGGATCTGAATTTTATGAAATTTGATGACGGCATCGATATGAAGTATCGAGATTCGGTCAAGGCGGCGTTCGACACGATAATGAAGGTCGGCGACGACGAACATCGGATGTATATCGGCGAGATCCTCGATTCCGAGATGCAGATCCGCGTACGACCGGTGAGCGAGATAAATGCGTCGGGCGTGACGGGCGTGATCAGCGCGGTCAAAACGAACCTCGACCTTGTGACCGAACGCCTCAGTTTGCGCGACGCGCTTGGCCTGATCTATATCGCGATCGCCGAAGAGACGATCGACACAGGCGGACAACGCGGCTGCGAAGGCACGCTCGTTCACGAAGGTCGCCACGCGTACGATTTTGCGGCAATGATCGAGAGTCACTCGAACGCCGATATGAATCCGCTCGGTGTGCTTGACCCAACACTCTACGACCTCGAATGGAATGCGCACAAAGCGGCCGGCAACTATATGCTGCGCGTCGGCAAGACGGACTATCTCGATGAAGGCATCGGGCTGATGATCCTTTGTAACGCTGCGGACGGCTCTTGCATCGTCGATGATGACGGAATTCGACGCCGTTTGAACGAAAGCTACGGCCTTATTGCCGACGCTAAAACCGGCCCACTCGCAACCAAGATGCTCGGCATCGTCGTTTAAGACCTTTTCAATGACAAACGCTACACTTCCGCAAGAGATGCAGCAGCATACTTACGCCATTATGGATGGCGTCGAGGATACGCATTGGTGGTTCGTCGGGCGGCGCGCGATCCTTGAGAGTTTTTTGCGTCCGATCTGCGAGAAATTGAAGGCTGAAAAAGAAGGCGAGCTTCGCATCCTCGATGTTGGCTGCGGCACGGGAGCGAACATCAAAATGCTTTCGCAGTTCGGCAAAGCCGAGGGCGTTGACGTTTCGGATGACGCACTTGAGTTCTGCCGCAAGAAGGGTTTGAAGGTTGCGAAGGGGACTGCCGAGGAGCTTCCCTTTGAGGACGAGAGTTTCGAGCTAACGACCGCGCTTGATGTGATCGAGCACCTTGACGACGACATTTCGGGCCTCAAGGAGATGTTTCGTGTAACGCGAAAAGGCGGACGCTCATTGATCTTCGTGCCGGCATTTATGTGGCTTTGGGGCGTTCAGGACGACATTTCGCACCACCGCATTCGTTATACGAAGCGGCAGATCGTCGATCGATTGAAGGTCGCAGGGTACGAGATCGAGCGTGCGACGTATGCGAATTTTACCTTCTTTGCGCCGATCCTCGCAGGCCGTACGATAATGAAGTTGACCGGCATCAAACCCGAAAGCGAGAACAACATCACGATATCGGGCCTGAACGGCATCTTGGGCCGGATCTTCTCCAGCGAGCGATTCCTTCTCGGCAAAGTAAATTTCCCATTCGGTGTTTCGATCGTTGTAAGCGCAAGGCGACCGGCCTAGAACCAGCTTTTCGACTGAAAGACCTTTCCGTCCAAGAATTTCGAACTTGTAACTGTGTAAGAAAATCCTTTTTGGATCGCGAAGGCGCCGATCGCTCCGGTCTTGGACAACGCAACAAAGCCGACCTGCATATCCTTCGCCTTTTTCGGATCGCGTTTTACGACACGTCGAACCGCCTCGCGGCACGCGGCCTCGGGCGAGCGGCCAAGACGCATTTGCTCAACGACAGTGTGCGTGCCGCAGATGCGGATAACCTCTTCTCCGACGCCGCTTGAGGTCGCCGCGCCGACCTCGTCATCCACAAAAAGTCCGGCGCCGATAATCGGCGAATCACCCACACGACCGCGGACCTTGAACGCCATTCCGCTCGTTGTGACCATTCCCGCGAGATGCCCTTTTGCGTCCATCGCGATCGTGCCCATCGTGTCGTGGTTGAACGTGCCGTCATCAAAAATGTATGGCGGCCGAATGAACTGCGACGTGCCTTTGCGGTTCTCGATATTGATGATCGGCTGATATCTAGACTTTTCGAGCCATTTCTTCCACTCCCTTTCGGCATCGGGCGAAAGCTCGCCGGATTCGAGCGGAAAGCCTTGGGAGATGGCAAATTCCTGTGCTCCGATGCCCGATAGAAGGACGTGCGGAGTATTCTCCATCACCTTGCGCGCGACCGAGACGGGATGCTTTATCCGTTCGAGGAAAGACACCGCTCCGCAGTCGCCGTTACCTTTCATAATACAGGAATCAAGCGTAACCTTGCCGTCGCGATCGGGCCAGGCGGCGAGGCCGACGCAGCAACTTGGCTCGTCTTCGCTGGCACGCCCGCCGGCTTCGACGGCGTCGAGCGATGTGCCGGCTTTTGCAAGTATCGGCCACGCCGCTGAGTTCGACGTTCGGCCGCTGTCCCACGTCGAGACAACGACCGGCAATTTCGCGGCGTTTGACCGTGTGTTGCCAAAGGCACGGCCCGCCGCGAGAAACGACAGGCCGAATACGGGAATTTCAAGAAAACGTCGTCTGTCCATAAAAGGAAAACCTCGCAAATGAATTTCGCCTTAGCCGGCTGAATTGTGATTTACTCTATCTCGGGATTACAGTATCTAGTTTGCTGTATTTTTGACGATGGATACAACACAGACTGTCGATAAAGATGGATCGCCCGAGATCTCGCTATTTTTGCCTGTCCTCGACGAAGAAGAGAATCTGGTGCCGATGCACGAGAAGATCGCCGCGGCCCTCGACGAACTTGGTCGCTCGGCCGAGGTCATTTTCGTTGATGACGGCTCGACCGATCGCTCGCTTGCGATCCTAAAGGAGATCGCGGCAAAAGATGACCGCGTGCGCGTGATCAGTTTGCGGCGAAATTACGGCCAAACCGCCGCAATGGCCGCCGGGATCGACGCCGCAAAAGGCGAAATTCTCATCCCGATGGACGCCGACCTTCAGAACGATCCCGCTGATATCAAACGTCTGCTCGACAAACTCGACGAAGGCTTCGACGTGGTTTCAGGCTGGCGCAAGAATCGTCAGGACAAGCTTATCTCACGCAAAATTCCGTCAAAGGTAGCAAACCGCATCATCTCTTGGATCGGCGGCGTGCCGCTCCACGATTACGGCTGCTCGCTAAAGGCCTATCGCCGCGAGGTGATCCAAGATGTGCGGCTCTATGGTGAAATGCATCGCTTCATCCCGATCTATGCGAGTTGGGCCGGTGCGCGAGTGACGGAGATTCCCGTCGATCACCACGCCCGCACGATGGGGAAGTCAAAATACGGCATCTCGCGCACCATCAAGGTGGTCTTTGACCTGATGACGATCAAGTTCATGGCCTCGTATCAAACAAAGCCGATATACGTTTTCGGCACGTTCGGAACACTTGCGTTCCTGCTCGCAATGATCGCAGGCATCTGGGCAATCGCCCTCAAGATCGAAGGAACGTCTTTCATCCTGACGCCGCTGCCCGTAATAGCCGTCGTGATGTTGGCCATCTCAGTACAGTTCTTTTTGATGGGCCTGCTCGCCGAACTCCTGGTGCGCACCTATCACGAATCTCAAGACAAGGCGATCTATGCTGTTAGGGAGAGGATCGGGTTTTAGGCGCAAAATTACTTGGGGTTTTCCTATTAGTGTTTACTTGCTAAGCTACAATTCAATATGCGTTACTACGGTGCAAAAACTAAACTACTGCCATTTATCGAGGGGGTGGTTAAGCTAACAGGAGTAAATGGCACGTCCAACTTTGTGGATCTTTTCTCGGGCACTTCAGTAGTTGGTCGGCACTTCAAAAAACTTGGCTACACCGTAATAGCAAACGACACTCTTGAATTTTCTTATGCTGTTGCTAAGACCTACATCGAACTAAATAAAGAACCACAATTCAAAAAGCTGGGTTCACTCCTCAAATTTAAAAATGGAGTTAAAGGATTGTTTGACTTCTTGAATAATCTTAAGACTCAAAAACCTGGATTCATGTATGAGAATTATTCCCCTAACGGTGGCAGACAATATTTCACCGACCAAAACGCACTAAGAATTGACACATTTCGCTACTTATTTGAGGAATGGAAAGATGAAAAACGCATCTCCACATCAGAATATTATTACCTAATCACTTCCCTCTTGCGCGGAGTAAACCTCGTAAGCAATGTTTCAGGAACGTATGCTGCATATTTAAAAACTTGGGACAAAAGAGCACTTAACTCTTTGAAACTTGAGCCCGTAGAAATAATCCCTAGCGAGAATAAGAACAAAGCATTCAAAGAAGATGCAAACGAACTCGTGAAAGAAATTCATTCAGACATTCTCTATCTTGACCCGCCATACAACGGTAGGCAATACGCTTCAAACTATTTCATACTTGAACTGATCGCGGAAGGTTGGTTTAAAGATGAGCCTGAGATTTACGGCGAAACAGGAATGAGAAAGTATGACCATCAAAAATCCAAATATTGTTCAAAGGTTAGCGCGTTAAACGCATTAGCAGATTTAATTTTGCACTCTACGAAATCACAATACATTGTTTTGAGTTATAACAACGAGGGCGTAATTCCCCAATCGGCAATTTATCAAACACTTTCAAGAATCGGAAGCGTGGAGACTTTTACAGAAAACCATAAACGATACAAGAGTATTAACCAAACAGATGAAGATCCACGACTAACACGTGAACATTTGTTTTTAGTGCAGCCGACTAAGACGGTTAATCGAACTAACAGCTTGACTGGCAAGGAATGGTTACAAAATTCTTTCAGTATTTGGCGTGATCTTGGTAAGGCCGAGGAGGAAAAACAATTACGTCATCCTGCAATTTTTACTATAGGGTTAATCTCAAAACTTATTGAAACTTTCTGCAAACCAAATGGTGGCAGAATTCTGGACTGCTTTGCGGGATCGGGAACGACGTTAATTGCGGGCTTGAAAAATGATAAAGACGTTATCGGCTTTGACTTAAATCCCGACTACAGAAAACTCTTTGTGAAGAGGGCTACAAACTCTTACAACATTCCACATTATGGACTTAAAGACAAATACATTGTCGGCGACTCCCGGTATCTATCGCGAAAGTTAGAATTGGAATCAGTTGACTTGTGTATAACGTCACCTCCCTACTGGGACATTTTGAACCGGCAACGAACGGCCGATTACAAGAAGAACGAGAATTACTCGAACAAAGATAACGACTTAGGGAACATTGACGCTTATCACGAGTTTATTTCTTCTCTAAAGGAAGTCTGTAACGAGGTCTTCAAAGTAATGAAGCCAAAAGGCTACTTCCTTATGAATGTTATGGACCTGCGGAAGAAGGACAAATTTTTTCCCTTGCATATAGATGTCGCAAGGATCGTGCAAGAGGTCGGCTTCTCATTTGAAGATATTATTATTTGGGACCGCCAGCAGGAATACAATAACATGAGACCCTTGGGCTATCCATATAAATTCATCGTAAACAAAGTGCACGAATACGTGCTTATATTTCGGAAGCCCATCAATGGATAAGAACAAAGTCTCAAGCTTTCTAACACCGGATATTTCTTATTTGCTCGGACTTATTACGGGCCACGGAGAAATCCAATACAACAATGATGTAAAGAGGATTGTTATTGGTTTTGAGTACAAATCTCTTGAATCAAAAGCAATTGCGAAAGTTTTTGACCAGCGCCTGCATATACAGACATCCCTTGATCCAGTTGTGCTTAGATTGCAGCAGATTGGAATCAACGTGGAGAAAGTGGCCGACAGAAGAATTTCAATCGTTCTCACTTGGTTTAAAGAAGATATTGCCTGGCTATTTATTAAGTTCTTGATAAACGGAACTCGGTTTAGTTTTCATGATTTCCTGATCCCAGAGCCGATTTTTGAAACGACTGACACGAACAAAAAAGAATTCTTAAGAGGGCTTGCCGACGTTACTGGCTTCGTTCGAAAATCCAATGCTTATCGGGATGGTAGGCATCGTGTCTATATTGAAGTTTCGAATAAGAATTGGTTTCTTCCGTCGCAGATATGCCAGCTTACCCAGTCACTCAACGTTCCTATTCAATATATCGGCTATGGTCATCCGAATATGAGAGGTGGAACCGGAACGAGTTGGGCAAAAGAACATCAAATTAAAATTTTCGCGGACGATTTTGAGAAAATTGGATTCTATATTTCTCACAAGAACGAAGCATTGGCTGAACTCTCTGAATTCAACAAAGCAAATTTCACGAGACGGCAATCGCTGTGTACAGGAGTTGTTGGCAGAGAAAAGACAAAAGTCGCTCATGCTCACGAAACGCATGACAAATTGCCGAAAGAATTAAATGGACGACATTTCAATTCTTATAAAGAGATTTGCAAGCGCTTAGGGTGCTATTTGCAAAGCGATTGAGATGTATAAAAACGAGATAGAAATGTATCCTGATGTTATAAGGTGGCTAAAGAGTGACTTGCGGCAAGGGTTAGGAAAGAAGGCAAGAAATATTCAGGTGCTTGATACTCATAACAGCGACCTCAGCAATTTCATCTTGCAACTGAATTACCAGACGTTTTTTCCTGAATTTGCAACATATCACATTCGTCAAGACATTACAGGCTTTGTTGAGTTTGCGAACAAAGTTGATTTAGTGTTTGTCGAATGTAAGAATTCACCGCTTTCGCTTTTGCATCTCTCGCAACTCATAGGATATTCCTGTATCGCACTTCCAGTATACTCGATTCTTTTAAGTCCAAAAGGAATGGGATCGACACTAAACAGACTTCTCCGTACTTACAATCGCAAAGACGCCTTGGAGTTTAGACCGAATCGGCGAATCGATGTAATTAAATGGGACTATCTGAAACAGGATGCGGATCGCACGAACAGCATTCTCCATCAAAGATTTTAGATGTGCGGAATTGCGGGTTGGATCAACCTGGACACAACTAAACCTAACCGCGACGTCGAGGGCGTGCTGCACTCGATGTGTGAGCGGATCGTGCATCGCGGGCCTGATTCTGAAGGGTTGTGGTGGGACGAAACGGTCGCATTGGGGATGCGTCGGTTGTCGGTGATCGATCTCAAGACGGGCGACCAGCCGGTCTTTAGCGAGGACGGTACGGTCGTCGTGATGATGAACGGCGAGTTGTATAACTATCGCGAGGTGCGTGCCGAACTGGAAAAAGACCGCATTATGTTCGTAACGCGGACGGACACCGAGATATTGCCGCATCTCTATAAGAAATACGGTGACGCATTTCTGGAGCACGTCAACGGGATGTACGCTTTCTCGCTTTGGGACCTTGAGCGGAAAAAGCTGATTCTCGTACGCGACCGCTTCGGCGAAAAGCCGCTCTATTACGGCGTTTTCGATGGCAAACTCATCTGGGCGTCGGAGCTAAAGGCTCTCATCGCCCATCCGTCGGTCAGCACCGAACTCGATCTGAACGCGCTGCGACACTATCTCTCGTTCGATTACGTGCCTGCGCCGCTTTCGATCTACAAGGGAGTTTACAAACTACCGGCCGCGCATATGCTCACTGTCGAGAATGGCGAGATCAAGACGCGGCGATATTGGGATGTGAACCCCGATGCCGCCTCACGCGCGGCGGCGGGTGGGACTTCAAATGGCAGTAAGCCCGCGTCTTTGGCGGAGTCGGCAGAAGAGCTTCGCGACCTTTTGTCTGATTCGGTTCGGATGCGGCTCGTTTCAGATGTACCGCTCGGGATCTTGCTCTCCGGCGGGATCGACTCGTCGAGCATCGCGGCGTTCGCAGTTCGGCATGCGACCGAACGCGTCAAGACCTTCTCGATCGGGTTCGAAGAAGATTCTTTTGATGAATCGAAATACGCGCGCCTTGTCGCAAAGCATTTAGATACAGAGCATTACGAGGATAGGCTCTCGGCGACGACCGCCGGTGACCTGATAGAGGATATTGGCGAATGGCTCGATGAACCGCTATCGGACGGTTCGTTGATACCGACATATTTGCTCGCTAGATTCGTTCGAAAATACGTTACCGTCGCGCTCGGCGGCGATGGCGGCGACGAACTTTTTGCGGGCTATCCGATGTATCGTGCGCACAAGATCGCGTCGATGTATCGCCTCGTGCCGAGCTTTGTGCGGAACGGCCTAGTTCGTCCGGCCGTCGAAAAGCTTCCCGTGTCGCACAAGAACCTGTCGTTCGACTATAAGGCAAAACGTTTCGTCCGAGCGGCCGAGCTTGCGCCCGTTGAACGTCATCATTCGTGGTTCGGTTCGTTCCCGCTCAATGAACAGGACAGTTTGCTGACGCGTGACGTTCGCGAAAGCGCGAATGCCGATATTTTCGCTTCGGCACGCGAAGCGTATGAGAATCGTCCCGTGAAAGGCACTATCGCCGGGATGCAGTATCTAGATGTGAATTTTTACCTTGCCGAGGATATTTTAACTAAGGTCGATCGGTCGGCGATGCAGGTAAGCCTCGAGACTCGGGCACCTTTCCTAGATCCGCGTATTGCGGATCTCGCGTTCTCGCTGCCGATGAAGTACAAATTGCGGGGTGCAAACGGCAAGGTCATTCTCAAAAAAGCGGTCGAACCGATGCTGCCGAAAGCGATACTTGATCGGCCGAAAAAGGGATTTGGCATACCGATCGCGGCCTGGCTCCGAGGACGCTTGCGGTATATGCTCCACGATCTTCTTTCGCCCGAAAGACTTAAAGAGCAAGGGATCTTCGAGCCTTCGTATGTTGACCGCCTGATCTCCGAGCACGAACAGGGCATTGCCTCGCACCACAAGGAGCTTTGGACACTGCTTGTTTTTCAGCTCTGGAGTCGCAAATTCCTCAAATAGATGCGCCGATTCTCGCTCTCGAACTCGTGAATAATCGCGAATTGATCGATAAAGGCGTATTATTGACACATATGGCGAATCTTTACCCCGAAATTGAACCTTTCGATACGGGAATGCTGACCGTTTCAGACATTCACACGATCTATTACGAACGCGTCGGAAATCCGGACGGCATTCCGGTCGTCTTTCTCCATGGCGGACCGGGCGGCGGTCTGCTTCCGATGTATCGGCAGTATTTTGACCCGAAGGCATACCACGTGATCCTTTTCGATCAGCGCGGATCCGGACGATCGACGCCGCACGCCGATCTTCGCGAGAATACGACCTGGGATCTAATTGCCGATATGGAGAAGCTGCGTGAGAAGTTCGGCATCGAGAAATGGCACGTATTCGGCGGATCCTGGGGAAGTACGTTGAGTCTCACCTACGGCGTTACGCATCCCGATCGATGTTTGGGGCTGATACTCCGAGGAATATTTTTGACACGCCGGCGCGAACTCGAATGGTTCTACCAATACGGTGCGTCGGAGATCTTTCCGGATTTTTACGAACGCTATCGCGACGAGATACCCGAAGCGGAACGCGGCGATATGATCGCTGCTTATCACAAACGGCTTACGAGCGATGACGAGAATGTGCGGCTTTCGGCCGCGCGTGCGTGGAGCGTTTGGGAAGGCTCTACCTCGAAGCTCTATCCGAGCAAAGATCTGATGGAGCATTGGGAAGGCGCGCACGAGGCTCTCGCTCTCGCACGCATCGAATGTCATTACTTTATGAACAACTCGTTCTTTGAGAGCGAGAATTTCCTGATCGAGAACGTGGATAAGATCCGGAATGTTCCGACCGTGATCGTGCAGGGCCGATATGACGTCGTTTGCCCGATCACATCAGCATGGGAACTGCACCGCGCTTTGCCCGAGGCAGAATTGACGATCGTCCCCGACGCCGGACACTCCGTCTCGGAACCGGGAATTACTTCAGCTTTGGTCGAGGCGATGGACAAGTTCAGAGGGTCGGCGAATTCAAGTGTAGCAAGCTAGAAAATAAAGGTTTATCATAAAAACCTGAACCTTCGCGCTTTGCGGAACGTCTAAACAAGAGGACGGCTTTATTGTATGAATTTTGGTGGCTGGGAAATATTTTTAGTCGTAGTTGTGTTGTTCTTGCTGTTCGGGGCCTCGCGGCTGCCACAGCTTGCTAAATCGCTCGGACAATCACGGAAAGCCTTTAAGGAAGGGATGCGTGAGGCTGAAGAGGACGATCTCGCGGCTCAGCAACTGCGTCGATCGGAAACGGACCGTCCCGTTGCGGCCCTCACGGACGCCGAACTGAAAGCCGAGATGGAGCGCCGCGAAGAAGCCCGTATGGAGCACTAAGAGCGCGGGCCAAAGCGGCACTAACCTTTCTCGCCGGTAACGAGCGTTACCTTGACCGAGAAGCGGAACGATAACGAGCCGTCCTCATTGTCGATGAGCTTGCAGAGCGCGCCAACTACGCGCTTCTGACTTTCTTCATCGAGCGACTCAAGCCAGCGCGGCAGCAGAAAATCTTCAGCCAGCGGCGAGGTGATAAAAGCCTCGCCATTCTCATATTCGAACACCTCATTTTCGACCTTGCGTTGAATATTCACCATTCCGAGCGACTTTGCGAGCGTCTCGAGCTCGGCGGCCGTCGGAAGCTGCGTGATCAGCTCCTCAACATTCGGTGCGTCGGGCCCAAGGTCTTCGGCCGCGACCACTTCCCACAATATGGAAAACACCTCGCCAAAGCTGCCTGACGACGGCAGATAGAATGCAACATCCCCGCCAACACGGGCGATCCGGATCGACTCTTCGACAAGATCGGCCGCCAATTCCGCAGACGCAAAGCTCGCATCTGTCAACACTGCGTCGAAAGCGTCATCCTCGAACCTGATCTGCGAAAAATCTACTCTCGAAGATAACGCAGCCGCTTTATCAAGGGCGATCTGCAAGACTTCTGCGTTCTCGCAAGACGCAAATATGTCCGTCTTCTCGCCGAATTTCTCATCAAGCGTCATCGCGTGACTACCTGTTCCGGCGTTCAAGTACGCAAGATTCTCCGCGTCCGAGAGATCAATGTGCTTATCTACTAGCTCCGTAAAACGCCTCGTCCATTCATCCTGGACATAGAGGTCGGTTAGATACGCAAGCTCCTTTTCGGTCTTTGGCATACATTGATTAAACCGTATTTGGTGAATCGACGGCAAATCTCTTGCGGCGTGGTATCCTATCAATGCTCGCATCCGGGATAATGAATTAGATGGATCTGCCGACTGAATTAACTACAACTTCGGTACTGCTTTTAGGGTTCGTCCTTGGCCTGCATCACGCGATCGAGGCTGACCACCTTGCGGCTGTAACGGCGATCGTAAGCGAAAAGAAGAACATCTTCACGGCGTCAATCGTCGGCGGGCTTTGGGGCATTGGGCACACGATCTCGCTGTTCGTCGTCGCGTTGATAGTTATTTTCTTAAAGCTGCAGATCTCCGAAAGCATAGAATCGAAGCTCGAGGGCATCGTCGGCATAATGCTCGTCGCGCTTGGGCTAAATGCGATCTACAAACTAGTCAAAAGCGATAAGACGCACGCTCATGAACATAATCACGGCGACGTTACGCATACGCATCTGCACTCGCACGACGAAGAGGAAGCCGCCGGATCGCATCATCGCCTCAGCCCGCGTTCCGTGCTCGTTGGTATGGTGCACGGGTTGGCCGGCAGCGCGGCGCTCATGCTGATGATCGTGCCGCTTATTCCGTCAACGGTCGTCGCCCTGCTCTACATAGTGGTCTTCGGCGTCGGTTCGATCGCGGGAATGATGGCGATGAGTTTGCTTATCGGCCTGCCGTTCCATTTCACGGCGCTGCGATTCAAGCTCTTAAATTCAGGGATCCGAGTCGCGGCCGGACTCTTTAGCATGATCCTGGGAGCGACGATCATCTACGAACATTTCATCGCCGCCTGAGGATTGTTCATATTTCTTTTTGCCACAAGGCACGAAGCCACGAATGAGAACCTCTTCATTCGTGGCTTCGTGCCTTTGTGGCTAAGGGTATCTAACGGAACTCGATCTCGCTGAACGCGCCGGGCACGTGAAAGGCGGGCTTTTCCGTGTGCGTCGGCTGCCACGAAAGGTAGCCGCGTGTCGCTCCGCTTCCGATGCAGCGAAAAATATTGCCGAGCCAAACATCGCCGAGCTTTGGTTTCGCACAGAGCGTCGAAAAGGGTACTTTCATCGCCATCGTAACATTTCCGTCGCCGATCTTTGCGGCCGATTCCATCTGCGATGTGAACTCGCGATCTGTTCGGCGCACATCCCCAACGATCTCGATCAAGAGGTCAAGCCACTCGCCGGTCGGCGCAACCTCGAACTCAAAGTATCGCGTTCGTCTCGCACGATGCGGCGCGAGGAATATCTCGCACACGTCGCGCTCCCAAAGCCCGTCCGTTTTTTGCGTTAGATCGGGGGCGGAATTTACGATCAATTCCTCGCGCTGTTCGGCGTCAAAACGAGCATAAATGTGCGTGTCGGACCACAAAAGCCGGGCATCGAAATGCCGTCCTAAAGGCGCAGTTTCGCCCGACCAATATGTGGTCACGCGGATCGGTTCGGCCTGCTGCCAAGCAATATCCGCAAGATCGCTTATCGGAAAATTTGCTTCAATGTGAGAAACGGCGGCGCGTGCTTCCTTCATTCTGAGATATTCCTTTTGGGATCATTCTTCTTCGGAGATAAAAGAGAGCGAAACCGTCTGAACTCGGTCGCGGCCGCTTTCAATAACGCGCCCGTGACCAACGCATACGGCGCGTTGCCGCTGAAAGCGTCGGCGATCGCAAACAATGTCCGAACACGCACCTTCGGCTCGTTAACGAGCACATAAACCGGCTCCCAATCGGTCGGCCGAAGCTTCGCTTTGAAGGCGTCAAGGCCGTCAAAATTATAGAATCGTTTGCCGTGCTTTCGAAACCAAATCAGCATCATCCGCAGCCAAAGCGGCGGACTTTCTTCAGGAAGTGCGGCGCGCGTCGAAAGCGGCGAAATGCCGAGCGTTGCGTATTCCGCGCCGTCCGCGGCAAGAGTGCGCATTGCCGTATCGATCATCAATTCGACCGTGCCGTTCGCTGCCCCTGGACGATGCGGGAACTGCTCGAACAACCAGCCATTGCGATTCGGAACAGGCGAGAGAACAACAAAGCCCACTATCTCTTCGCCCGTCTTGGCGACAAATATCCGACGATGATCGAGCCGCGCAAGTGTGTCTGTCTCGACCATAAAATGCAGCGGCGGAAGGCCCTTTGACGCAAACCACGCCGCGAGAAGTTCGGCAAGCTGCTCGTTATTCGCCGCCCTCTCAACGCTCCATTCCTCGACGACGACGCCCTTATTCCGCGCCCGGTTCACCTGCGAGCGCAAAGTGCGATGCGTGGCGACGATGCCATCCCAATCCTGCGGACGCCAAACAGGTTGAGCGCCGATAAGAAGCTCCGAATGTCGCCCGTTGCGCACGACTGTGTCTTCGAGTCGGGCTTCCGCGCCGAAATAGCACGCCGTAAAACCGTCCTGCTTTGCATCCCGCTCGAACGCTTTAGACACCGCTACTAACCGCTTCTTCTCGCACACCGGAGCTCCAACGACGATCCTCATTCGTCTCGCCGAAACATAGCCGACGACCGCGTCTCCATCCTCAGAGAACCAACGCTGTATGCCCGGATTCACGATCTGAAATGAGGTCGAATTCCACCCGTGCGAAAGCACAAGCGATCGGGCTCTGGCGACGTCAGGATTCACAGTTTGATTCTACTCGATGCTGTTTATGTATTCAGAACCGTCTTGAATGCCATTTTTGCGAGCTTCCACGTGCGGTTCCAGTCGATCTTCCCGCCCTCGTCGCGGCCCATAAGCTTATCGACAAAGAGTTTGCGGAAATCCCTGCCTTCGCGTTTCAGCATAAACTCTTTGGCGTAAGGCTTCGCAGTTTCGAAGAAATTGAACTCAGGATCCGTGATGATGCCGATGCCTTCGAGCGTCATCAGCGCGCGCATAATATACGTAAAATTCGACGGCAGGCGAAAAGGGTAATCGTACATCACGTCGGCGAGATCGTATGTGAGTTCTTTGAAATTCACATCCTTTAGCTTCAGGTCGAAATGGAATTCGAACATCCTTTCGACCACGGGTTTTACGACCGAATGAGGCGTGCCCGGCTTTAGGAAATCCAGATTGATAAGGTCCTGCGCGATGCCAACGGGATCTTTGCTGACAACGTGAAAGAACGCGTCGATCATCTTCGATTGCAGCGAAGCGTCGATTCGTCCGACCATTCCAAAATCGAAGAACGTGAGCCGTCCGTCGTCCTGCACCAGCAGATTGCCGGGATGCGGATCGGCGTGAAAAAATCCGTCTTCCAGGAGTTGCTTGAGGTAGGTCTTAATTAGAAGCCGATTCACCTTCGACCCCGAGATATTCTTTCGTTCCTGCTCTTCGAGATCGGTGACTTTTGTCCCGCGGATAAAATCCATCGTGAGGACTTTATTCGTCGTCGCCTCCCAATAGATCTCCGGCACGCGGATATTCGCCCAATTCTTAAAATTCTCTCGAAAACGGTCGGCGTTGCGGCCTTCGGCGACATAATCCATTTCCTCGTGGATCGTCTGGTCGAATTCGCGTAGCATCCCGGCCCAATCCGCGTTCTCATTCAATTGTTCAAAACGCTCAGAAAATGCCGCGACCTTTTTTAGAATGATGATGTCATCCTTGATCGTGCTTTCGAGGTTCGGGCGTTGAACCTTTACGGCAACCTCTTCGCCCGAATGAAGACGAGCGCGATAGACCTGGCCGAGCGATGCCGCCGCAACCGGTTCGGAGTCGAATTCCGTGTAAACTTCCGAGATCTTGCGACCGAGTTCGCGTTCGATGATCTGTCGCGCTACGGCGTTCGGGAACGGCGGCACTTGATCGACGAGCGTGCCGAGCTCCTTTACGAAAGGCAGCGGCAGCAGATCCGCACGCGTTCCCATCGATTGCCCGATCTTGATGAACGTCGGACCGAGTTCGATAAGTTTGTTCTTCAGCCAGACGGCTTGCCGTTCTTGGTGTTCAAGTTTTGTCGCGGAACCGCCGACAATGAGTCTTCTCAAAACACGCAAGAACGCATCAAGAACGCCAAACCTCATACGATGCAGCCATTCACCGAAAACAGCCGCTCGCGTGAGAGCATACGCGCTGTCTCGGCGAGCCTTAAGGCGCTTCTTCTGATGCTTTACGTGGACGTCGTATTGATCGAGATACAGATAGAGCGAAAGCGTCGCGATCACACGCGCGATCTTCGCAAGCCGCAGGTAGCCGCGTAGCCCCAGTTTGATCGGCGGACCGGGTTCGACGCCCGCCGTCCGTGCGGCAACGGCTTGCAGCGTGGCCTTCTCGGCTTGCGGAAGCGCCGTAGCGTCCGCTCTTTCAGCCGCCGACGGCTCAACCCTTACCTCTTTTAATGCAAGTTCGTTCATCGTTCGCCCTTTAAAGGATCGCGAGCATATTCTTTACGCCCGGCCTCGCGAAATAGTTCCTTGCTCGCGCGACGTCCTTGTTGATCTGTTCAGTTAACTCGCCTATTCCGTTGAACTTACGCTCGTCCCTTATTCGATGCAGGAATCTAACGCGAAGTGCGATGCCATAAAGGTCGCCATCGAGATCCAGCACATAGGTCTCGACCGACGGTTCGTTCTCGCCGCCGAATGTCGGCCGCACGCCGATATTCGTTACGCTCTTCCGCCATTTGCCGTCGATAAGCGTGGCAGTTGCGTAAACGCCGTATTTTGGGATGACGCGATTGTGCGCTTTGAGATTGGCGGTCGGAAACCCGATGGTGCGGCCGCGTTGTTCCCCGCGGACGACGACGCCTTCGACGCCGTAAGGCCGCCCGAGCATCCGACGCGCGAGATTTATGCGGCCTTCGAGCAGATCCTCGCGGATTTGCGAAGAACTGATACGCCGCCCGCGAATACGCACTTCGTCAACCTCGTCGGCGTGGAACCCAAGCTCTTCAGACATTCGACGAAGCAAACCGATATTCCCGCTGCGGCCTTTGCCGAATGCGAAGCCCTTGCCGAGATATATCTCG
>Ga0138256_10000786_pt1 | contig 34092 bp, 40 predicted proteins | sample KNB2016incub_MG_FD_105486 | JGI IMG/M metagenome (GOLD analysis project Ga0138256, IMG submission 105486) | Active sludge microbial communities from wastewater in Klosterneuburg, Austria - KNB2014incub_MG | ecosystem: Engineered > WWTP > Activated sludge > Unclassified | place: Austria... | reverse complement strand
GTGGGCCTTTCACTCCCCGAGGGCACCTTGCTCAAGAAGGTGATGTCGTGGAAGCTCATCGCCATCTTCTTCGGCACGATCACCTTCCTGATCATCGTTTCCGGATACCTCTTCAACTTGATCCTGTGATCCGCGCACTCGTCTTAGCGTTGCTGCTTTCTGCGTGTTCCACAGCACCTGTTGCGGATGCGCCCGTAGCGAATGCTGCTATGGAGTGGCGTGTGGTCGACACGGACTTCAGCAAAGGACGTCTCGGCAACGAGCAGGTCGTCAGCTTCGATGACCTGGTGACCTTCCACGGACATTGGTGCGATGGCCTCGTGGTGGGCGCGATGGGTCTGGGCGAAGCGCTGCACATCTTGTATCCATCCGCTCCGATCGACCGCACGGACCTGCGCATCATCAGTCGCTCCTCGCCCTGCCTCACTGATGTGGCCGTGATGCTCACCGGCGCCCGCGCGCAGTTCGGCACCTTCCTCGTGAGCGATACCATTCCGGTACTCTACATCGTGCAACGCATCAGCGATGGACGGGCCATTTCCGTGGCCTTGCGTCCGGGTGTGAAGCCCACGAGCGTGGACAGTCTCGGTCGACTCGCCGTGCAACAACTGCTCTCACCCTGCGGATTGGATTCGTTGCAAGTGATCGAAGAACATTTCGGAAAGGACCTGCTAGCGATGGATCCGAAGGAAGCATTCATCATCACCGAAGTCCCGGCATTCACATGGCCTGCGAACAGCGGACCCACCTTCACCAAGATCGACATCCTCAACAAGAACGCGGCCCGCTGCGCATCATCCACCCAACGACCATGAAACACCTCCTCCACCTTTCAGTACTCGCGATCGGCTTGCTCTTCACGGCATGTGGAAGCGATGCGCAGCAACCCGCAAAGTCAACGCCCTCTTCTGTCGCGACCCGGATCGACGTGATCGAATTCCACAGCGAGCACCGCTGCGCAACGTGCATCAACATCGAGGCGATGACCCGGGAAGCACTGAACACCGGATTCGCCGCGCAGATGAAGGATGGCACGATCACCTTCCGCTTGGTGAACGTGGAAGAAGAGGCGAACGCGAAGATCGCCGAGGAGTTCGGCGCGTATGGCACGGCGCTCTTCCTGCATGTCCACAAGAACGGAAAGGACGAGAAGATCGACCTCACTGAATGGGCCTTCATGAAAGCCAACGATGCGGCCACCTTCAAGGCAGAGCTGACGCAGAAACTGCGCGCAACCCTCTGATGGACTGGCTGCGCGACATCGCCATGGCGCGGGAGACGCCCGCGCTGGCGGCCTTCGCCCTGGGCGTGCTAACGGCAGTAAGCCCATGTCCGCTGGCTACCAACATCAGCGCCACGGCCTACATCGCCCGCGAGCTGAAGTATCCGCGCGCTGCGCTCGTGAGCGGCCTGCTGTACACGCTGGGCCGCGCACTGAGCTATACCCTGCTCGGCGCCATCCTCTATTGGGGCGCCAGCAAGTTCCATGTGGCGCGCTTCTTCCAGAGCAAGGGTGAGCTCTTCCTCGGTCCCATCCTCGTGCTGCTCGGCCTGGTGCTGCTCAACGTGATCAAGATCGGTGGCGGCACCGGCGGCGGTTTCCTCAACAAGCTCACGGACCGCTTCAAGGACAGAGGGCACTTGGGCGCCTTGGTGTTGGGGATGCTCTTCGCGTTGGCCTTCTGCCCATACAGCGGGGCGCTCTTCTTCGGCTCGTTGATCCCCATGACGCTCGCCCCCAACGGCGGATTGCACCTCCCTGTGATCTTCGCCATCGGCACCGGGTTGCCTGTGCTGCTCTTCGCCGGCGTGATGGCGTACAGCGCCAACCAGCTCAGTCGCGTCTTTAACGCAGTGACGCGTGTGGAGAAGGTGATGCGCGTGGTCGCGGGCGTGGTCTTCCTGCTCACAGGCCTGTATTACATCGGCATCTTCGCTGGTGTATTCTGAACAACAACGAACTTGGATCCCCGCACCGCTTCCCTCCTCGCCCTCTGGAAAGAAGGTCGAACCCGCTTCACCAACCAATTGCCAAAGCTCACCGAGGCCGACCTGCCGAAGAAGCTCGCGCCCGGACCCAACAGCGCCGGTTTCCTGCTGCGCCACATCGGCGACGTGGAACTGCTTTTTGCGAAGAACGTCTTCGGCTTGAAGGATGTGCAGGTGCATGCCAGCACCGTGGCCAAGGGGCACGACACCGGCGAATGGACCGACCTGGCCGCATTGACCGCCTACGTGCAGGAAAGCGCTGTGGTGCTGGAACGCGCGATCGTTGCGCAGTCCGATGCCGACTGGGATGCGGTGATCGAAACGAAGGAGTTCGGGAAGAAGACGAAGGCGGAAGCGCTGGGCCGCATCACCACGCACACGGCCTACCACGCCGGGCAGTTGGCGATGCTGGTGAAGTACGGGGCGTAGTGCCCGATCTCCCTTCCATCGGCCTTGGACGCAGCGGCCTGAATATCGGCTTGTGATACCCGAAGGGCTCACCTATTGTAAGCGCAACGACCCTGGATCGCTGATCCCGAAGTGGATGCAGGAATGACAAAGGCTCCCGAAAGAGCCTCTGTCCATTGCACTACCGATAACCTTACGCAGGTTCGAGGCTCTTCTTCGCGAGATAGAAATCCACGAACTCCAGACCCTTCTCCGCCAAGCGGGCATCCAGGTCCTTCAAGGTCTTGGGAGGTGACACGATCACCTTGTCGCCCTTCTTCCAGTTCAAGGGCATCGCGCAACCTTCGGCATCCGCGGTCTGCATGGCCTCCAACACGCGCATGATCTCGTCCATGCTCCGCCCCACATTGAGCGGATAGTACATGATCAAACGGATAAGGCCCTTCGGATCGATGAAGAACACGGCACGCACCGCAGCGGTATTGCTCGTGTTCTCGTGCAGCATGCCGTAGAGCTTGCTCACCTTCATGTCGATGTCCGCGATGATCGGGAAGTCCATGTACACACCGGTCTTCTCCCGTACGTTCTGCACCCAGGCCACGTGGCTATGGATGCTATCGATGCTCAAGCCGATGAGCCGCGTACCATGGTCCGCGAACCACTTCTTGTTCTGAGCGAAGCCGGTGAGCTCCGTGGTGCATACGGGTGTGAAATCCGCTGGGTGCGAGAACAGGATGGTCCAACTATCCTTGATGAACTCACTGAATCGCAGAGGTCCTACGGTGGTATTGGCTTCGAAATCGGGAGCTTGGTCACCGATACGTGGCATTTGTGTCATTTCCATTGTTCAGATCCTTTATGTGTAGCACCGCAAAGAGAACCATGACGATCGGCTTCGCGTGTGACCCATGTCACATCACCAGGCCGTCGAACATCGCTTCGATCGATATATTGTCCATCAGTTGACCATGACCTCGCTCGCCGATCGTTTGTTGGAACACGTACTGTCGTTCTCCTTGCCGGAGGACCTGCCCGACGGTATCGGCGTGCTCGACCCATTCAATGGCCCCAACGCGGAGGAAGTACGACGCATCGTCACGCTCTTCCACCGGAAGTATTACAGCGATGAGCGGCAACGCGTGGGCATGCTCGGCATCAATCCCGGGCGCTTGGGCGCGGGCAGCACCGGCCTCTCCTTCACGGACACCAAGCGGTGCGAGAGCGACCTGGGCATACCGGTACGCGGACTGCGCACCCACGAACCCAGCAGCGACTTCTTCTACCGCATGATCCGCGCGGCGGGTGGTGCCGATGCCTTCTATAGCACCGTGTACGTCCATTCCATTTGTCCGCTGGGATTCGTGAAGAACGGTCCGGCGGGCGCGCACACCAAAACCTCTGCCGGGTCTCCCGAGGAACGAGGGGGCCCTGCGGCACGCGGCTCCATCAACCTGAACTACTACGATGACAAAGCACTGGAACAGGCCGTAACGCCCTTCGTGGAGGACTGGTTAAGAACACTCGTGGCCTGCGGTATGCGCACCGATGTGGTCCTCTGCATCGGCACCAGCAAGAACGCCGCCTACTTTTCCAAGTTGAACGAACGGCTCGGACTCTTCCAGCGCATCATCGCGCTGGAGCACCCGCGGTATGTGATGCAATACAAGGCGAAGGAATTGGAGAAGTACATCGGGAAGTACGTGGAAGCGCTGGAGGAAGTGGGAAAGTGAATGCGTTGAACCGCGGAGGAGAAGGGTAATGCGATACATCTCACGCAGAGGCGCAGAGAACGCAGAGGGGTCCAGTTGAAGCGTTCTCGTATTTCTCTGTGCGCTCTGCCCCTCTGCGGTTAACTCTTCCTTGGGTTATCTCTTCCTGCTGTTTCCTCTTCCTGTGGTTCCCTCTCCTCCCGGTTCCTCCGGAAAACAGAACGCCCCATCCACCATACGGCGGACAGGGCGTTCACCCAGTGGGTGTGTACCTACACCGGCTTACGCAGCAGGTAGCGCGTAATGAAGAGGCCGGTCTTCTCGTTGCTCTGCACGCCGGTGGTCACGGTGTGGAGTTCCCACCCTTGGGCCACGTACTCGTTGATGGTGTCCACGATCAAGCGGTCGTTGTTGGCGATGTTCTTGAAGTTGATGCCGACCATGCTGAAGAAGTTCATCAGGTCCTTGCCCACTTCCTGGTCGCCTTGGTCGCTGATGATCACGCGTGAACGGCCGAGGCCGCCGGGCACCACGCTCTCTATGGTGCTGAACTGGCGGTAGGTGTACGCGGGTGCCTCCGGCGCGGGGCGGAAGCTGTACCCCGCGAAGAGGGCTACGGCGAAGGAAGCGCCGAAGAGAAGGGAACGGGTATCCATTTTCATAACGGTTTGATGTTTGTGAGTGGCGGTGTGAGAAGGTCCGGTTACTTTGTCGGACCCAAAGCAAAGAAAAGACCAAACCCATGATCCGCACCATTTCCGCATTCGTTCTGGCCACCTCCACGTTGGTCGCCACCGCACAAACCCAGTTCAACATCACCAACGTCACCGTGACCGAGAAGGGCGTGGTGAAGACCGGCAGCGATGTATCCGCCGAAGTGGTGGGCAGCGAAGGCGAGGACCGCTTGGTGATGTTCGACCAGGACGGCTTGCGGGTGAAGGCCCAAGCACGCATCCATACGCACAACAGCGCACGCAGCAGCATCAAGGACGGCGCGGTGTACGTCACCTTTGTGATCCACATGAAGGTGGATGGCGACAAGGACAAGCGCGAAGTGCAGAAGACCTTCTATGGCGAGCAGGAGCGCAGGACGCACTTCAAGGAGAAGTTCACGATCAAGAAGGGCATCAACGTGCGCGTGATCACCGTGGAGTTCGATGGCGTGCTGAACTAGGACTGGCGCAGGCCACACGCAGGACGCGGCACGCTCGCTCTTCCCCGGTTGGACGCGTTCCATCCTTCTTGGAAGAGCGAGCGTGTTGCGTTCAGCCAGAAGCGTTCGGGCCTGCTGTTTCCGGTACCTCCTCCTATCTTGTCGGCATGCCTGTTACCCGCCTCTTCGATATCCCCGGCCTCCAGCAAGCACACCATCCGAAGGCCGACGCCATCGCCACCAAGGAGGGTGGGTCGTGGAAGAAGTACGCCATCGGCGAGGTGATGGTGGTGAGCGAGCAACTCGCGCTCGGCTTGATGGCTTTGGGGGTGAAGCCGGGCGACAAGGTGGCGATCTGCAGTGGCAACCGCAGCGAATGGGTCCTGGTGGACCAAGCCATCCTGCGCATCGGCGCGGTCACCGTACCGGTGTACCCCACCAGCAGCAAGGAGGACTACGCGTACATCCTGCACCATGCGGGCGCGAACGTGTGCTTCAGCAGCAACGCGGAGATCCATGCGAAAGCGCAGGAAGCAGGGCCGCCGCATCAATTCACCTTCGACCGTGTGGAAGGTGCGCGACATTGGAGCGAGCTGCGCGGATCGGGATCACCGGACCGGCTGCCGCAGCTGCGCGAATACGAGAACGCGGTGAAGGCGGACGATCTGGCCACCATCATCTACACCAGCGGCACCACGGGCAAGCCGAAGGGGGTCATGCTCAGCCACCACAACATCATCAGCAACCTGGAGGCGAGCATCACGCGCTTTCCGGTGGACCACAACGCGAAGGCGATCAGCTTCCTACCGCTCTCGCACATCTACGAGCGCATGCTCATGTACATGTACATGCGCACGGGCGTGAGCATCTACTTCCAGGAATCGCTGGAGGACCTGGGCGATCGCATCCGCGAGGTGCAGCCCGATGTCTTCACCGCCGTGCCGCGCCTGTTGGAGAAGATCTACGACAGGATCATCGCCAAGGGGGAAGCGCTCACGGGCATCAAGCGCTGGCTCTTCTTCTGGGCGCTGGACCTGGGCTTCCAATACGATGTGCGTGGCAAGAGCTGGTGGTACGGTGTGCAGCTGGGCATCGCACGCAAGCTCATCTTTTCCAAGTGGATCGAAGCGCTTGGTGGTCGCGTACGTGTGGTGGCCAGTGGAAGCGCAGCACTACAGGAACGGCTGGCGCGGGTGTTCAACGCGGCGGGTGTTCCGGTGATGGAGGGCTACGGCCTCACGGAGAGCAGCCCGGTGATCAGCGTGAACGACCTGCGGAACGATGGGCTGCGCTTCGGCACGGTAGGTCGTCCGATCCCCGGTGTGGAAGTGCGCATCGCTGCGGATGGCGAGATCCTGGCGAAGGGCCCGAACATCATGCTGGGCTACTACATGGATCCCGAAATGACCGCCGCGACACTGGATGCTGAGGGCTGGCTGCATACCGGCGACATCGGCGAGATCACCACGGAAGGCTTCCTGCGCATCACCGACCGGAAGAAGGAGATCTTCAAGACCAGCGGCGGCAAGTACGTGGCTCCGCAAGTGTTGGAGAACAGTTTGAAGGCATCGCGCTTCATTGAACAAGTGATGGTGATCGGCGAGAACCGGAAGTTCCCCGCCGCGCTCATCGTCCCCGACTTCCACTTCCTGAAGGACTACTGCACCTTGAAAGGCATCCCCTTCGAGAGCCGGGAACAGGTGATCGCGGACAAGCGCATCATGGACCGCATCTTCCAGGAGGTGCAAGTAGCGAACACGGGGATCGGCCATTGGGAACAGGTGAAGAAGATCGCGCTCCTCCCGGCGGAGCTCACCATCGAAGCCGGGGATCTCACCCCCTCCTTGAAGCTGCGCCGCAAGACGATCATGGAGAAGTACGCCGCCGTGGTGGAAGCGATCTACGCGTAGCCCGGTGGATCGCTTGCCCCTGCTCCTGCTCCTGCTCCTGCCCCTGTACATTAGCGCTCCCTTAACACTGGCCTCACCATGAAAGCACTGTTGGCACTCCTCTTCACGTTCTCACTCCTCGTGATCGGTTGCAAGAAGGAACCCGGTGAAGGCGGTCGCGCGGAGATCCAGGGTGTGCTCTATGAACAGCGCTACAATGGCACCACCGATCTGCCGATCGGCAATGCCTACCCGTTGAGCGATGCACGCGTGTCCATCATCTATGGTGATGGCGATTACCCGGACAACGATACACGCACAAGTCCCGAAGGCCGATTCCATTTCCCCTGGTTGCGCAAGGGCGATTATCGGATCTATGTGATCAGCGAGTGCAATGCGTACAACAACTGCACGGTGGGGATCTATACCGATGTGGAGATCAGTGGCCGCAAGGATGTGGTGGTGATCGATACGATCCTGGTCCGCAACTACTGATGCGCCTGCGCAGGTCGGTCCTTCTTCTTCTCACGCTCTGCGGCCTTGGTGCGGTGCAGGCGCAGGAAGCGTTGCGGCCTGCGGTGCGCACTGAACTCTGGACGGCTGCGGTTGTACAGGGTCGGCTACCGAAGTTCATGAAGGACGTGTTGGGCAAGAGCTACAAGCGGGTGCGCATGCGCAACGAACTGGGCTACCGCAGTGCGGATGTCTTCTTCGCCGGCCGGCAGACCTATTTGGATGTGAACCTGCGGTACAAGCTGAGCTCGTTGGTGGATGTGGCGTACGAGCATCGCTTTGCGATCAGGCCGGATCAGGCAGGTCTCCAGCATCGCAGCATCTGGCAAGCGGAAGTGGGAAAGTCGTTCGGGCGTTGGGAGCCGGGTTACCGTTTCATCTACCAGCACAGCTATGTGGAATGGGGCAAGCAGCGCGAGGTCTTCCGCAACCGGTTCCAAGTAGGCTACAAGTTCAAGAACTGGAAACTGGATCCGCAATTGGGCGTGGAGTTCTTCACGTGGGCAAGCAACAAGGGCATGTCCTATTTCGGCACACGGTGGTCGCTCGGTACCGCGTACAACATCGGCAAGGCACACAGCATCGGGCTCACACTGTTGAATGATCGTGAACGTGACATCGCTTGGCCCACACGCCGGTGGATCTGGTCGTTCACCTACGCGCTGAACCTCCGCGATCTCTGACGATGGCGGACGCACGAGGGCGATCGATGGTCATCCGGGCCGCAGCCTTCCTCGGCATCGCCATGGTGGGGATCGTCATCGGCTACTTCATCATCAAACCGTCGGATAAGTTGCGCGTCTTCCATCCGCGCGAGCTCGATGAACGGTTGGTGGACCCATCGCTTCGCAACGCGGAAGGGGAGCACCACATCTTGGACTTCGCACTGGTGGACCAACTCGGTCGCACCATCACGCTCGCCGACGTGAAGGATCGGATCATCGTGGCGGACTTCTTCTTCACCACCTGCACCACCATCTGCCCGAAGATGACCACGCAGATGGAACGCGTGCAGGAAGCCTACGCGAAGGATGACCGCATCGTCCTCCTCTCCCACTCCGTGACACCGGAGGTGGACAGCGTGCCGACGTTGGCCGCATACGCGCAACTTCACAACGCCGACCCGGAGCGCTGGCACTTCCTCACCGGTGACCGCAAGCAGATCTATGCATTGGCGCGGCGCTCCTATTTCGCCTGCCAGGACAAGGGCGATGGCGGCCCCGATGATTTCGTCCACACGGAGAACTTCGTGCTCGTGGATCCACAGCACCGCATCCGCGGGTTCTACGACGGCACCAGCGCGAAGAGCATTGACCTGCTGATCGAAGACATCGGGAAGTTGCTGGGGGAAGGGAAGCAGTAGTTCGTTGTTCGTTGATCGTATTGAAGGTTGTTCGGAAGGCCACCTCGCCGAACAACCAACAACCTTCCACACGAACAACCCCCTCAAGGCGTCGGCACGCCGTAGCGCAGTTCCTCCATCGTGGTCTTCCCGTCGGGTGCGATGGTCACTTTGAACAACCGGTCGAACCGATCCTCGGGGATGCCATCCACCACCACGCCGGAGAGGCCTTGCACGATCACGGGGACGGTGTTGTTGTGTCCGGCCACCACGACCACCATCCCTCGATCATCCGCTTTGATGCGGGCCACCAGTTCCTCCGTCGCGGCGGGTTCCAGGATCACCGGTACCAGATTCCGTTGTTGCGCCAGCGGAGCCACGGTCTGCTGCGTGCGCAACCGGGTGGTGGCGTAGATGCGCTGCACGCCAGCGCGCGCTAGCGTGCTCGCGAGATCCCGGGCGCGCGCTTCTCCTTCCGGAGAGAGCGGGGTGTCCGGATCGGCAGGGTCCAACTTCTCGGCGTGGCGGACGACGTAGATCGTGGTCATGGGAGGTTGGGCGAAGGTGTGCGGTGCGCATTGGGTGAACAGGCAAACCGCGACAACGAAGATCCAAGGCGCATGGTGCATGAGGATGGGAGTTCAAGCGAAAGATGCGGATCGCGCGGCGAACATCAAAAACGGCGCTGCATGCGTGGCATTCCGGAATGCACGCGGATCCTACCTTAGCCACCCGGTCATGTCGGGATGGATCGCATGCGCAAGTGGCGCGATCGGTACCACGGGTCAGCGCACCGCATAAGGCACCGATCCATGAGCCGTGCGCATGCTGGGTAAACAGGACCACGTGCTCGTTCCGGATCGCATTCAACGCCACCTACCCGCGCAACTGCTGCTGCTCGTTCGGCTCTACGCGCTGGTGCTGCTGCTCTTCTCGCTGTTCCGGTTGGTGTTGCTCTTGACCCAGATAGACCGCTTGGCGGACGCCGATGCGGGCCTTGTGTTGCAGGCGTTGGTGATGGGGTTGCGCTTCGACATCGTGATCGCCGGATACCTTCTCGCGCTGCCCTTCCTCCTCATCACCATCCTCTCCTTCTTCGGCGGCGTACCGGGGTGGTTGAACAATACGCTTCGATATTTCATCCTCCTCGTCTTCGGCCTCGCCTACTTCGCTTGCGCGGTGGACATCCCCTACTTCGGACAATTCTTCGCGCGCCTCTCCGTGAAAGTGTTCGAGTGGATGGACTCGCCGCGCTTCGTGTTGCGCATGATCGTGGAGGAACCGCGCTACTGGCTGGCGATCGTTCCGTTCCTCGGTGTGCTGTGGATCCTGCACCGGCAGTTGCGACGGATCATGCGGGAGCCTGTGTCGGCCAACGGATCGCCCTTCATGGGCAAAGCTTTCGTTTCATTTGTGTTGCTCGGACTGGTCTTCCTCGGGATCCGCGGCCGTGTGGATGAGAAATCACCCATCCGCGTGGGTACGGCCTATTTCAGCGATCATGCGTTCATCAACCAACTCGGGCTGAATCCGGTCTTCACCCTCATGCGCAGCGGCCTCGATGCCATGGATGAAGGGAACAGACCGATCGCGCTCATGGATGACATGGAGGCGCTCGAACAGGTGCAGCGCGATCTCGGCATCACCACCATCGACGATGCGCATCCCTTGGCGCGGGCCATCGCATTCGATGAACCCGAGACGAGACACAACGTGGTGCTGGTGATCATGGAGAGCATGAGCGCGGCGAAGATGAAGCGGCACGGATGCACACGTGACCTCACCCCCTTCCTCGATAGCCTGTCCAGGATGGGCCTCTACTTCGAGAACGCCTACACTGCGGGAACGCACACCTACAACGGGGTCTTCAGCACGCTCTTCTCGTTCCCGGCACTCTTCAGCCAACATCCCATGAAAGAGAGTGGCATGTTGCGCTACCACGGGCTGTTCGATGTGCTGCGCGAACGCGGCTACGGCACGGCCTACTTCACCACGCACGACGGACAGTTCGACAACATCGAAGGCTTCTTGCGCGGGAACGGATGCCAACGGGTGATCACCAAGGCCGACTACCCGGCCGAGGAGATCAAGACGACCCTCGGTGTGCCGGACGATCGGATGTTCGCGTATGCCATGCCGATCCTGGATGAAATGTCCGCCACCGGTGATCCATTCGTGGCCGCCTTCATGACCGCGAGTGATCACGGACCGTACTACGTTCCCGAGTACTTCAGGCCACATTCCTCGGATACCAAGGACCGCGCGACGGAGTTCGCGGACTACTCCTTGCGTTGGCTCATCACGGAAAGCAAACGTCACGCGTGGTACGAGAACACCCTCTTCGTATTCGTCGCCGATCATGGCGCGGCGATCGATGGCACGTATGAAATGAGCCTCGATTACCACCACACACCGCTGCTCTACTACGCACCGAGCATCATCACGGAGGCGCGAACGGAGAGCGCCATCGCGGGCCAGATCGATGTGTTCCCGACGATCATGGGCATCCTGCGGGCACCGTATCAGGATCACACGCTCGGGATCGACCTGTTGCGCATGAAACGTCCGTGTATCTATTTCAACGGCGATGACAAGTATGGCGTGCTCGACGATGACTGGTTCCTGATCGTTCGGAAGGACGGCCGGAGAAGCCTGTACGCCTATCGGACGAAAAGCACCTTGGATGAAGCCTCAGCGCATCCCGATGTCGTAGAACGCATGGACCGGTACGCACGGGCGCACATGCAGACCTTGCAACACGTTACACACACCAACAAGCAGTAGTCGCTTGGTGCAACTCAGCCCAGGTACGCATCCAGTGCAGCTTGGATGCGCGCATTCGCATCGCCCTCCGGGGCTTGAGCGAAGTGTGCCCCGGTGATGCGTTCATACAGGTCGATGTAGCGCTCGCTCACATTTTGCACGAAGGCATCATCCATCACCGGCACTTGCTGGCCTTCCTTGCCCATGAAGCCGTTCGCGATCAACCACTCGCGCACGAATTCCTTGCTCAGTTGGTTCTGCCGCACACCCTGTGCCTGCCGCTCCTCATAACCTTCCGCATGCAAGTAGCGTGAACTGTCCGGCGTATGGATCTCATCGATCACCATCAGGCTGCCGTCCACAGCACGACCGAACTCGTACTTCGTATCCACGAGAAGGAGTCCGCGTTCCTTCGCGATGCGCGAACCTTCGGCGAAGAGCGCGAGGGCATATCGGCACATGGTCTCCCACTCCTCCTTGTTGCACAGTCCGCGCTCGATGATCTCCACCGGCGTGATGTCCTCATCGTGTCCCGCATCCGCCTTGGTACTGGGCGTGATGATCGGCGTAGGGAAAGGATCGCTCTCATTCAGGCCATCGGCCATGGTGGCTCCGCAGAGTACGCGCTTGCCATCGTTGTATGTCCGCCACGCATGACCCGCGAGGTAGCCGCGCACCACCATCTCCACTTTTACCGTTCCACATTGCTTCCCGATGACGACGTTCGGATCGGGCGAGGCTTCCGCCCAATTCGGCGCCACCTTCCGCGTGGCCTGCAACATGTGCCAGCTCAATTGGCTGAGCACTTGTCCCTTTCCGGGAATACCGCGCGGCAACACCACATCGAAGGCGCTGATCCGATCACTGGCCACCAGGATCACACGGCCATCGGAGAGTGAATACACGTCGCGCACTTTGCCGCGATACACGTTCGTGATCAGCGGGTGCTTGAGGTCGGAACGCATCAAGGTCCCGGCAGTGGAGGTCATGGTCATCAGTCCTTCTCGTTCCGGTGTTCAAACTCCCTGAATGCCACGAGCACGCGCGTTACGAGCTCATGACGGATCACATCCTTCTCATCCAACTCCACAACGCCGATGCCCGGGATCCCGCGCAACATCCCGACGGCCGGGAGCAATCCGCTGGGCTGGCGATCGGGCAGATCCACTTGCGTCACATCCCCTGTGATCACGAACGTGGCGTTACGCCCCATGCGGGTAAGGAACATCTTCACTTGCGGCAACGTGGCGTTCTGCGCTTCATCCAGGATCACGAAGGCATGATCGAGCGTGCGGCCGCGCATGAACGCGAGCGGAGCGATCTGGATCACCCCTTCCTCCAAGTACTCCGCAAGCCGCGTGGCCGGGATCATGTCCTTCAGCGCATCGTAGAGCGGCTGGAGGTAGGGATCGAGCTTCTCACGCAGGTCACCGGGAAGAAACCCGAGGTTCTCTCCCGCCTCCACCGCCGGGCGCGTAAGTACGATGCGACGCACCTTCCGTTCCTTCAGCGCCTTCACCGCAAGCGCCACCGCCGTGTACGTCTTGCCTGTTCCGGCCGGGCCGATGGCGAAGACCATGTCGTTCTCCTTCACTGCATCCACCAACTTCTGTTGGTTCGGCGTGCGCGCCTTCACGCGCAGACCGGCGTTCCCGAAGACGAGCACATCGTCCTCCTGCTCCCCGGTCTTACGTTGGCCCTCGGCACCACCCATGATGTCATCCAACACCTTTCGGGGCAGTTCGTTGTATCGGGATACGTGCTCCACCAACTCCAAGAAGCGCTCCTCGAACGCTGCGATCTCCTCCGGCGTACCGCTCACCTTCAAGGTATCGCCACGGGCCACGATGTTGAGTTTCGGGAAGACCCCCTTGATGATGCGGAGGTTCGCGTCGTTGGCACCGAGGACCTCCACGGGATCCACGCCAGCAATGGTGATGAGCTTCTCTGTCAAAGCAACTATGAAGTGTTGAAACTTTTGATCCGCAGCCGTAGTGCCTGCTTCTAGTTTTGAGCGCTCGAAGGTAGCGCGGCACCACGGCCGGTCGGAAAGAACATGACGATCATCACACTCATCACCGATATGGGCACCAGGGACCATTATGTGGCCATGGTGAAGGGCGCTATCCTGTCACAGCTACCGGGGGCCACGATCGTGGATGTCACGCATGCGATCAAGCCTTTTCATAATCCTGAAGCGGTGCATGTGCTGCGGAACGCGTACCCGGCATTCCCCAAAGGCACGATCCACATCGTCGGCGTGAATCCAGAAGCTGATCGTTTCACAGTGCATGTGGTGGCGAAGCACGATGGGCACTATTTCATCGGTGCGGATAACGGGATCTTCCCGTTGGCTTTTGATGGAATGCCCGAGGAGGCGTATGAGATCACGATGAAGCTGGATGACGACCACGCGGCCTTCCCGATGAAGACCGTATTCGTGAAGGCGGCCTGCCATCTAGCACGCGGCGGAAAGCCGGAGACCATCGGGCGGCGCATGACATCGTTGCGTGAACTCTTCAACATCAAACCCAAATCGGACGAGAGCTGCATCGTGGGGCAGGTGGTGTACACGGATCATTACGGCAACCTCATCACCAACGTGAGCCGTTCCTTGTTCGACAAGGTCCGTGGCGGACGATCGTTCCGGATCGGTTTCGGCCTACCTGCGGACGACATCACCCGGTTGCACAAGACCTATGGCGATGTTTCAAATGGCGTGTGCCTCGCCTTCTTCAATGCCAGTGGCGATCTGGAGATCGCGGTGAACAAGGGAGTGGAAGGAAGTGGTGGAGGTGCCGCACGTTTGTTGGGCTTGCGCGAGAACGACCCGGTTCGCATCGATTTCAGCGCCAAGGCCAAGACCTGATCACCCCGGCCCACCCGCTTCAGCCTCCACGCGCGCAGAACGATCACCGCTTCCTCCATCGGCTATCGGACCTCTACTTCTATATTTCGCCCCGAACAGCAATGAGCAACGCACGACCACTCTCGGCCTTCATGGAGGAGCACTACCTGCATTTCAATGCAGCAGCGCTCGTGGATGCCGCCAAAGGATACAAGGACCACCTCTCGAAAGGCCGCAAGATGATGGTGACGCTTGCGGGCGCGATGAGCACCGCCGAATTGGGAAAGATCTTCGCGGAGATGATCCGCCAAGGCAAGGTGGACATCATCAGTTGCACCGGCGCGAACCTGGAGGAGGACGTGATGAACCTCGTGGCGCACGACCATTATGAGCGCGTGCCGCATTACCGTGACCTCACCCCGCAACAAGAACGCGAGCTGCTTGACCGCGGCATGAACCGCGTGACCGATACCTGCATCCCGGAGCATGAGGCCTTCCGCCGCTTGGAGAAGCATGTGGTGGATCTCTGGACCGCCGACGACAAGAGCGGCAACCGTCGGTTCCCGCATCAGTACTTCTATGAGATGCTCAACTCCGGTGTGCTGAAGCAGTACTACCAGATCGATCCGAAGAACAGTTGGATGGTGGCCGCTGCGGAGCGCAACATCCCGATCATCTGTCCGGGTTGGGAGGACAGCACCTTGGGCAACATCTTCGCAGGCCATTGTATCACCGGTGATTGCAAGCCGGGCATGATGAAGAGCGGCATCGAGTACATGATCTTCCTCGCCGATTGGTACACCAACAACTGCGGTACCGATGGCATCGGCTTCTTCCAGATCGGGGGCGGCATCGCCGGTGATTTCCCGATCTGCGTGGTGCCCATGTTGCACCAGGACCTCCAGCGCGAACACATCCCCTTCTGGAGCTACTTCTGCCAGATCAGCGACAGCACCACGAGCTACGGCAGTTACAGTGGCGCTGTGCCGAATGAAAAGATCACCTGGGGAAAACTGGACATCGACACCCCGAAGTACATCATCGAAAGTGATGCTACTATTGTAGCACCTCTGATCTTCGCCTACGTTCTCGACATGTGATCACCATGCAACGATTGATCCGCTCCTTCAACACCTTGACCGACCAGCTCAAGGAGACCCTCCAGGAACAATACCCGGACGGGATCGACACCACCCACATCAAGACCATCCCCACCGCGAAAGGTGAGATGCTGCGCGTGATCGAACTGCGCACACCGGAGGCGATGTACTTGATCAAGATCAATTCCGAGAGCCGTGCGGAGATCGATGAGTTCCTCGATCAGGACGAATCCTCCGGTTCAGCAGGCGATGATGGGGATGATGGGGATGATGGGGATGAGGACAATGGCTTGGAGGGCGCCGATGATGCAGGAAGTGATGACTCCGCCGACGATGACGTGGATGATGATGGCGGTGCTGACGACGACGATGCGGATGATGGCGGTGGAGATGACGATGACGACGATGATGAGGACGAGTAACCGATGAACAACTAATGCGAAGGCCCCCGTTCTCCAGCGGGGGCCTTCTTATTTTGGTACGCGCCATTCCCGCCCCATGAACGGAACCTTCCATCTCGCCTTCGCAACCACCGACCTGAAACGGATCAAAGCCTTCTATGGCAAATTCCTTGGCTGCAAGGAAGGCCGCAGCGCGGAGACGTGGGTTGACTTCGATTTCTTCGGGCACCAGCTTACCATCCAAGAGGTACCCATGCTCATCAAGACCGCGCGCATGTACAACCCCATGAGCAACGTCCCAAGTAACCACTGGGGCATCGTGCTCAGCCTTGCGGATTGGCGAAAGCTGCGCGATAAGTTCAAGAAGGTGGGCTACCCGTTCTTCATTGAACCCGGTGTGGTGATGAAGGGCGAAGTGGGTGAGCAGCGCAGCATGTTCATCGAGGATCCGGATGGACACGCGATCGAGTTCAAGTGTTTCGAGGACGCGGATGACCTGTTCCGCAAGGCATGACCGCGCGTCTGGGATCGATCCTTCTTCTCGTGGGACTTTGCTTCCTCACGGTTTCGGTGGTGTTCAAGTTTCAGCATTGGCCAATGTCCGGTTTGCTATATGTTGGTAGTATGCTTCCAACATTCCTAGGTCTTGTGGTTCTCGCCTGGAAAGCATTGCGATATCCGGGCTTCAAGGATTTCCTGGATAGTTGATCCGAATGCGCGCCGTTACGGATCGCTCCGTGATGCATTCATCTGTCAAACCAACCTCCTTATGAGAACCCGCACTGCCTTCTCGCTGCTACTCATTGGAACCGCTATCGTCACCGGTGGCTCGCTGTTCAAAGTGTTGCACTGGCCTTCAGCCAACATTCAACTCCTGCTCGGTGCGATGCTCCAAGTAGCGGCCCTGCTGGTACTTGCTTACCGATCCATGCGGTCCACACACCTCAAGGATCTTCTCACCCAGTGACATGAATGCGAAAGGGGGCCGCTTAGTGGCGGACCATTTCAATGACTTCGATCGTTCAGATCAGAACGCCAATCGCCCTTGCTGTTCCATGGAGAGGCGCAGTTGACTCACCTCCTTGCGCAATTCCACCACACTGCGCGCAAGTTCATCGCGGCTCATGTTGGGCTCGGGTAATTCGGCACTGATGAAGTGGACGAACTTCCAGATCTCGAGCACATTGGTCACGAGCACTTCGTAGGGCGCGTAGAGCGGGTTGGTGCTGCACAACAACAAGTTCCCTTTGTCCTTCAATTGGTTGTACGCCACTTTGAAGACGATGCCATCATCCTTCGTCACCACGATGTAAGGTTGGCCATCGCGGATGGTCTGCCAGTTCTGCACGTACTCGCCCGTCACCCAGGATCCATCGGCCACGGGGGGCATGCTATCGCCGCTGATCTGGAAAGTGCGGTACTTGCGGTCCCGCGCCAGAAAGGGCATCTGGAAAGTGGGCAGGATGCTGATGTACTCCGGGTCGGCGTAGCCCAGCGCGTAGCCTGCCTTCGCCTTCTCGGGAACCAACTCCACGTTCTCACGATCCTCGCGATCCACTGTGGTGGCCAGCACGCGTAGGCGGCGACCGCTGAGGTCGATGTCCCCTCCACGCTCGATCACCCCGATCTGGCTTTCGCTCAGGGCCGTAAGGTCATCGCGCAGAAGTTTGTCCACGCTCACCTTGAAGTACTCGCTCATGCGCACGAGCAGGTCGAAGGACGGCTCGGCGCTGCCATTCTCATAGCCGCTGTAGCTGGAGCGTTTCACATCGAGGGCGATGGACACTTCCTCTTGGGAGCGGCCGCGGCGGGAACGGAGGAGCTTGATGTTGGCTCCGAAGACGGGGTTTGCCATGGTTCGGTGAGATTGGATATCGTGATCGGGTTTGTTTCGTTCTTCAGTTGGAGTCGGCTTTGTAGCCGATGCTCTTGCGCGGTTCCGCTGGCCGTTCCATCAGTTGCCGCAGCGCGCGCATGATGCTCGCGACATCCACATCGTGGCCGGAGACGCGGTGTTCCAATTGCTCCAACTGCCGCAGTACTCCCTGGTTCGTGAGCATGACCTCGCGCATCCGGGTGAAAACGCGGATGATCTGTATGTTGACCAGAATGGCCTGCTCGCTGTTCAACACACTGGAAAGCATGGCCACACCCTGCTCAGTGAAAGCCATTGGGGCATAACGGGTGCCTCCCCAACTTGAGGTGCCAAACTGGCTCCTCAAGTTCTCGTGCTCTTCTGCGGAGAGTTCGAACATGAAGTCCTCCGGGAATCGACCCGAGTTCCTTCGCACCTGCCGCTTGAGTTGCTTGGTCTCCACCCCGTAGAGCGCGGCAAGATCACGGTCCAGCATCACCCGTTGGCCGCGGATCACATGGATGCGGTTCGTGATGGACGCGTCGGCCGGTAGTTCCAGTTGGTAGCGGGCCTGCGGCTCTTGGGCAACGTTCGTGGCGGTGTTCATGCGTCGGTGGTTGACTTGTATCCGATGCTCTTACGCGGCTCCGCAGGATGTTCCATCAGTTGCCGCAGCGCGCGCATGATGCTTGCGACATCCACATCGTGGCCGGAAACACGCAGATCCAATTGCTCCAATTGCCGCAGCACCTCCTGATTCGTGAGCATGACCTCACGTATCCGCGCGAACACACGGATGATGTGGATGCTCACCGCGATGGCCTGCTCACTGCGCAGCACATTGGCCAACATGAGGATGCCGTGCTCGGTGAAGGCCGATGGCAGGTACTTGATGTTCTGCCCACGCTTCAAGGTCGCGATCTGCGGCCTTATACCTCCTTGGTCTTCAGGTGAACGATCAACGTCGGTCACGTTCAAGGTCACAATTTGTGACCTTGAAGATTCCGCCTCTTCCAAGCTCAGTTCGAACATGAAGTCCTCCGGGAAGCGCTCCATATTCCTCCGAACAGCCTGCTTCAAGCGCTTGGTCTCCACACCATACAATTCCGCCAAGTCACGATCCAACATCACCTTTTGCCCGCGCAGCAGATGGATGCGACCGGTGATCGCCGCATCAGCGGGCGGGGCTTCACGTTGGTAAGCGGCTTTGGGCTCCAGTGCCAGGGTTTCCATCACTCGGTTGGCCAGTTATCCGGCACCAAATGTATGGCCAATTATCCGGAATGATACCGACGAGTATTCCGTCAACAACATCTTGTTGATGGAGCGGTATCGAGATCCCTTCAGCCGCTGGCACGATCCAAACCGCCAGGGGCCAAGCCTACATTCGCTCGATGCCGTTCATGAATACCGGGCGAGGATGTGGATGGGCACGGTCGTGCGCGCTGGTCACGATGCTCTCATTGGCCAGCTCCGCGATCTGCCAAACGACCGGATCACCCAAGACCTATCCGGTGGCTGCCCTCCAACAGGATCTGGCCTTCCTCAAGAAGAAACTGCATGCGCTTCATCCGGCGCTGGACATGTACGCTTCAGCGGAGCGGATGGAAAGCTGCTTCGACAGCCTCGGCAAAAGCATTCAAAAGCCGTTGACCGAGCTGCAATTCCTCAGCACCATTGCTGCGCTCTATCCCTTGCTCGGCGATGGTCATACCCTATTCCTGCCCGGTACGGATGACCAAGGTCGAAGCTACTTGCCATTGAATGTCACCTGGCTCGATGAGCATCTCTTCATCACGGCCAATGGTACAAGTGATGAACACCTGAACGCAGGGCGCGAGATCACGCGCATCAACGGAACACCGGTCGCTTCGATCATGGACACGCTGCTCATGCACCAGATCCGCGACGGCCGCAACACGACCTATCCGCGATGGATCATCAACAACTACTTCAAGGAGTACTACCGCTTCTCCTTCGGCGAACCTGCAACGTTCACCATTGAACTGAGATCTGAACGGGGCCCGGAGGAAGTGCTCATCGGGTCGTTGCCGAGTGACAGCATCCGCGCGAACATCACCAGAAATGCTTCGCCGGAAATGATCACGGACAAGCCGACGGGGATCACGCTGCGGTTCGAAAAAGGAGATGAGGTCGCTGTGTTAACCGTTCCCACATTCGAGGCGAACACCTTGCGAAGCGATCACGGGCAGAAGGCGAATGCGGAAGTGACGAACGCGTTCGAGCGCATCCGCGAACGCAAAATGCGAAGGCTGATCCTCGACCTGCGCGGGAACCAAGGCGGCGATCCTTCCTTGGGCAAGTTGCTCCTCTCCTATTTGCTCGATGAGCCTTTCACCTTGGTGAGCAAGGGTCCAGCCTCGTGCAGGAGCAAACCCCAGCGCGGTCCTTTCACCGGACAACTCGTGGTGCTGATGGATGGCGGTTGTTTCTCCGTGACCGGCATGGTGCTTTCGTGTTTGGAGCGTCACCACCGCGCCACCTTCATCGGCGAAGAGGCTGGTGGGAACAAGGTGGTGATCTCCGGAAGTCCGAGGCATGTCCGCCTGCCGAACACGGGGATCGATTGCTACATCTCCACGCGGATCTGGCGCTTGACCGACGGACCGAATGATGGACACGGCGTGATGCCGACCATCGCAATCTCGCCCACGATCGAGGACATCCTCATCGGACGCGATGCGGCGATGGAAGAGGCGCTGAAGGCCTTGGAGTGATCACTCCTCCTTCTTCACCCACGCCTGCACCATGCGCAATTGACCATAACCGAAGCGGCCGTGGAAGTGGCCCGCTGCACCGTTCAATCCTTCTTTCGGGTTCTCGCGCATCCAGTCAGCGATGGCGTCGCGCTCCGTTTCGGGCATCAGGCCATCGATGTCGATGGCTCCTTCGGCGATTCCGCGTGAGAAGTGTCCCTCGATCGTGCTCTTGGCCATGGAACGCTGCGCGGCGATCTCGTCCAGTGTCAGCCCATCCTTTCGCAGTGCGTAGGTGACGTTATAGGTATTGCCGATCTCCTTCTTGCTGCGGCGCGGTGCGCGCTCGTAGTCGGGGTGGTCCCGGTTCTTCGTTGTTAAGGGTCGACCCAATGGGTCGACGCTACTGGCGTCAGCGACCGCGTCATCTGACCGGCGTTTCTTCTTCCGCCCCGTCTTGCCACTGGCCTTCGGTCGATGCTCTTCCGCCCATGCACGCGCTTCACCCACCATGGCCGCGCGCTTGTCGGACAACCCCTTCTCGATCTCCGGTCGGCGCTTCACTTCTTCACCGTTGAGTATGCACGTCGTTAGGTAGCCGACCTTGGCGATGGTGGCCACCTTCTTCATCAGCATGCCGTCGATCTCCTTCAGCGCGTTGGTGTACTCCTTGGTCTTGCTGAGCATCTCGGCCTGTGCCATGTGCTGGAAGAGTGCTTTCATCTGTGCTTGCAAGAGGTCGCCGTAGTAGGCGCCGCCCTTCTCAATGCGCACCAGCAACTCTTCGCGCTTGCCCTCCTGCATCAAGCGGATCAATTGGTGGCGGAAGGTCTGCGTGTTCGCTTCCTCGGCGCGCAACTTCTCCAGCAGGATCTGCAAGGCAGTCTTCATGCTGTCATCCTCGAACTGCGCCGTCTCGGGGTGATCCTTCTGCGTGTACTCCACCTTTCGCAGCATATCACTGAAGTCGAAGGTGCCCGCGAGGAGAAGCTTCAGGTATTCGCGTTGACTGGCTTCCAACTGCTGCGGCAACGGTTCCTGTTGCACGCCGCGTTGGGTGAAGGCCACCACTTCCCGATCACTGCTCACCACCGATGGATCGATGCGCGTGCGGAGGATCAAGCCATCCAACGAGCGCAAGCGCGAGAGCGCCACATACACCTGACCCGGCGCGAAGGCTTGCCCCACATCGATGATCGCCTTCGTGAAGGTGAGTCCTTGGCTCTTGTGTACAGTGATGGCCCACGCAAGCTTGATCGGATATTGTTCGAATGTGCCTAGCACTTCCTCGTCCTGCTGCTTGGTGGCGCTGTTCACCACGTAGCGCTTGTTCTCCCACGTCTCGCGCTTCAACTTGTACGGCGCGCCATCGTCCATGCGCACCGTGATTCCATCCTTGTCCAGCGCTTCCACCTTCGCGAGTTTGCCGTTGAAGTAGGCCTTCTCGGCATCGTTCTTCACGAACATGACCTGCGCGCCCACTTTCAACTCGATGTGTTCCAGCACGGGATGCATGCTGTTCGGGAAATCGCCCTCCACAATGGCGTCGAACCCGAACGCCTTGCCGGGCAATTGCGCCAGAGCACGTTGGTTCAGGTCGTCGGCTTTGTAGTTGTGCGTGGTGAGGGTGATGACGCCATCGCTATCGGCGGCGGTGATCTCCGGTTTGTAATGTTTGTTCAGCTCGGTCACATCCTCTTGCGTCACCGTGTTGTTGCGCAGGTTGTTGAGGATGTGGATGAAGTTGCCGTCCTGCTGCCTGAAGATCTTGTCGAGCTCGATGTGCGCATAGCCGTACTCCTTGATCACCTGGCTCTCGAAGAAGTGCATGCTCGCGTAGTAGCGTTGCATCACGCGCCATTCGTCGTCCTTCACCACAGGCGGCAATTGGTAGAGATCACCGATCAGCAGCACTTGGGCACCACCGAAACTCTGATAGCGGTTCTGCCGCACGGCGCGCATGCGGAAGTCGATCGCGTCGATGAGGTCCGCGCGGAGCATGCTCACTTCATCAATGATGAGCAGGTCCACTTCGCGCAGCACATTGCGACGGACGGCATTGAGGGGATGGCGCCGCGTGAGCGTGTCGCGGTCGTGGAACTGGCCGTGCGTGATGTCGGCAGGCAATTGCCTTTCCGGAACGAATGACCCGAAGGGAAAGAGGAATTGCGAATGGATGGTGACGCCCTTCGCGTTCAGCGCTGCGATGCCCGTGGGTGCGAGGATCACGTAGCGCTTGTGCGTGCTGGCCGCGAGCTGATGAAGGAAGGTGGTCTTGCCAGTGCCCGCCTTGCCGGTGAGGAAGACATGGCGGTTCGTGCTGTTAACGAAGCGCGCGGCCAGTGCGGCCATTTCGGTCTCCTCGTAGAATTCGTCCCCGATCATCGGGTGCAAGATCGCGCTCTCGTTCGCGGTGGTGGTGATCGCTTCAGGGGAAGTTCCAACTACATCAATGGACATGGGTTAAGAATGAACAGAACGGCTCCGGTTGTCACTGACGCGATTCTCGTCACCCGGCACGGGCAGAAGATATTCCTTCGATGTCAAGGCGCGAAAGTGCAACCCCGAAAGGCATTCACACCGCGAGGTTGATCAACCCACGGATGCAGCAACGAAAGTTGTTCCTAGGCCTTGGTGAAGCGCAGGTGTTGCACACCGTTCTTACCGACCACGCGTAGCTCATGCACGCCGGGAGCCAGCCCCGCCACGGAGAGTTGTGTACCGAGCAACCGTGTATTCAACACGAGCTTTCCGGTGGCGTCATACACCTCCACCATGGAGTTGTTGGCGACGCCGGTGAGCGTGACCATATCCGTGGCCGGGTTCGGATACATGCGGAAGTCATCAGCAGCTTCCTCCGGGATCCCGATGGATACGCCCTCGATGATCGTGTGGGTCTGGTTGATGGCGAGTTCATCGAACACTTCCACCGCACCACTGGGCCAGCGGATCTGCACGGATTGCACCGCATCGTCGGCACCCAGTCCGAAGTGCGCGCCGATGAAGCTCATGTAGCGGAAGCCATCGCCGCTGCGGATGTCACGGATCTGGGTACCGAGCGCGCTGGTCACCGTGACGCGAGCACCGATCGCATCGCGGTTGCTCACCGTTCCACGCAGGTTGATGCGGATCCAGTTGTTGTCGTTGCCACTGCTGGCGAAATAGCCTGCAGCGCTCATGATATCGAGGAAGCCGTCGTTGTTCATGTCACCGACCGCATGGTTGGGCGGTGCGGTGGCATCATGGCTGAAAGTGCCGTCCCCGTTGTTGTAGTGCATCGCACCGCCACCTAGGATATCGATCCATCCATCGTTGTTGAAATCGTGTGCGGTCCATTCGATGCTGGATCCGGTGAAGGAATCCATGCCACTACCTGCGGTGATGTCCGTGAGGGTCCCATCGCCATTGTTCCGCATGAGCTTGTGTACGCCACCACCACTGCTGCCGATCAACACATCCATGTCGCCGTCGTTATCGAAGTCGCCCCACGCGCTGCTCCAGCTCTGGTGCGAATCATTCAAGCCGAGCGCCGGGGCGATGTTGGTGAACACCCCACTGCCGTTGTTCGGCATCAGCAGGTCCTGTGGATCGCAACCGCACTTCGCCACGAAAAGGTCCATGGAACCATCGTTGTTGAAGTCCGTGAAGATGGATCCGTAGTTCCCGCAGGTGGTGCCGTAGCCGCCTTGTGTGAAGACGAGGTTGCCATTGCCATCATTGATGAAGGCCACGTTTGCATCCACGTCGTGACAGCTGAACGCATCCAGATTACCGTCGTTGTTGAGGTCCACGAAATTGGTGCGCTGGCAGAAGATGTACTGCGAAAAAGTGTGCTGTGTGTAGCTCAATCCATCGCCACTGGCATTCATGAATGTGGCGCCGCTACCGCCGCCATAGAGCAGATCGCGATGACCATTGCTGTCCCAATCGCCGATGGCAAAGCTCCAACTCGCCGTGTTCACAGCGGGCGAGGTCGGGTAGTTCGCGATCGCATACGCGCCCAGAGGATACTGGTAGCCGATGTTGAAGCTGGTGTATCCGGGCATCACCGCATCGTCGCGGCCATCATCATTCATATCCACAGCACCCATGATGCCACCGGCACCGATGATCGAGGTCGCGGTGAAGATGATGGTGCCTTCCGGTGGTGGAGGAGTGTAAAGAGGGTGCAGGTCGAAGCTGAAGCCCAAGCTGGAGTAATAGTTGTCGAATGCAATGGTATAGGTCGCGCCGGTCGTCACCGCGAAGGTGGCCATGGAGGTCAGGCCATCCCCACCGTCATCATCACCAATAAGGCAACTGAGCGCGGCACAGGTTCCTGTGTAAACGCTCACCTTGGTGTCCGTGTCCGGCACGCCGACCACATGGGTGAGCAGGACCATGGTGGTGTCGTTCGTGGCTGTGAAGGAGTACCACATGGCGCCGGTTCCCACACCACCAGCACAGGTCGGGTTGTTCGGTGTACCGCTTGATACAGGGACGGCATGGATCCCGGAGACCACAGGAAGCGCGTCCGCACACGAAGTCTGCGCAGCAACGGTCAAGGTGAATAGAGCGGCCGTTGCGGTGAGTAGAGCTTGTTTCATGGAATGGCTTATGGGGTCAGGGAGAGCAATGTAACCGCAATGACGTCAGCGCCACTCCTCCGGTTGCACGGCTCTTGGAAGGCTTCCGGAACATCCACGGAACTCGCCGACCGAACAATTGGCTACGAAACACCCGGTGACCAACCCGGGATCAGGCCGTTCATACCTTGATAGGGTCCTGCTACGGAACCGACTTCAGTACGCATTCCATCAATTCCAGAACACCATGAGTCGAACACTGTCCTTTCTTCTTTCCCTCCTGCTCACTCTTCCTGCATTGTCCCAAGGCCGCTCATACGACGACCTCTTGGTCATGTACGTGGATGAGAATTACGAGAAGTGCATCGACAAGGCCGAGCGATACGCATCAAAGGATGAAACACGGCGCGACGCAATGCCTTACCTCTACCTGAGCATGTGTTACCACGAGATGAGCAAGTTGGAGAAGTACACTATGCAGAAGGAATACAAGTACGCCGCGCGCGATGCCTTGAAGTTCGCGGTGAAGTACCGCAAGAAGGACAAGGAACTGGCCTTCTTCAAGAACTTCGAGGATCACTGGAGTGAGCTGAACACCGTGGCCTTCGAGACCGGCTACTACTATATGGACCTGAAAGCCTTCAGCAAGGCCAAACGCCAATATGCGCGCATGGTGGGCTATATGCCCGAGAACCCGGGGGCGTGGCAGATGCTTGCACTGACCCAATTGAACATGAACCTGCAACGCGACGCTGCCCAGAGCTTAGCCCAATACGACACCTCCATGGCCGCCATACCGGACCTCTCCGGATTACCACCGGATCAGCTCAAGTTGTTGCGCGGTTCCATGGTCCGATACGCCGACTATCTGGTTGCGAAAGGACAAACGCAAAAGGCCCGCGATGTGGTAGCTCGATGCAAGGACGTCTTCATGGAGATCCCCGAGTTCAAGGCACTTTATGAGCAATTGAACAAAGGCGCAGGATAGGACCAACGCTCAGCGCACTACCACAAGCCGCTCCCTTCGATCACCGATCGCCACCGTGTACACTCCGGTTGGCAGATCCGAAACATCCAGATCCGTTTTGGTGGAGTTCGATCGCACTTGAAGCACAACTCGTCCGAAGCCATCGTGGAGCGTGAGCGCATCACCAGCTTGTATGCCTGAGATCCGCACACGATCCGTGGCCGGGTTGGGTGCTACGGTGATCGCTTCATTCCCCTTGATGTCGTTCAGACCCATGGTCACCAAACAACCTCCTGTCCAATTCGTGGGGTAATAGCTCTGGCTACCCAAGCCAAAGCAATCCAGTCCATAGCCGCAATCGAAGAAGTTGCTGATCGGTTCGAAGAGGCCGTTCGAACTGCCCACGCCCTCGATGAGGTATTGCGCCCAGCTATTGCCCAACTCGAAGCGCGCGCGCATCTCCGTACCGATAAGCACACTGTCCACGGCGATCACCGTGATGTCGGTGTTCCAGTTGTTCCAGGTGAGAGGCAGGGTCTGGCCGAGTGTGAGGTCGAAATCAAAGAGTAGTTGGTCCGCGTCGTCGACCCAGATCCGCAATGAGCGGCCTTCCTGCCGGATGAGCTGAACGCCATGTTCCGCAGGACCATACGAATGCATGCCTTGGCAACCCGGCCCGACCGGAGGCGATGCTTGCCACATGTAGGTGACCACGCCTTCGCGCGCCACTTTGGTCCACGTCACGTTATCGATCACCGAATCACCGACCGTGTAGTAGTTATAGAAATCATTGGCGATGCACGGCGCCGGCACCGCACAAATGGATCCCACGAGCCACAGCGGATCATTGCCCAAATAGTCTTGTGCGCCTATGGTGGAGGCAGAAGAAAGGATGAGCAACGAGAGGGTAAGGTGGCGCATGGGGGGTGTTTGGGATAGGACGTGAAGGTGGGGCAAGATGCTGCTTTTGTGGGCGATCACGAAGGGTGTGCTGCACTGCCCACGCGCACCGAAGAGGACCGAAGTGCTGATAGTGGAAACGAACGCCACCAAGGCGACCGGGGACTGAGCCATCAGTTGGTCCACGAATTCACGTTCCGTCACGGTAGCGTGAGAGCGCAGCAGCGCGGGGGCACTTTGGCGTGTCTGCTTGTTGCAAACCCTACACGACATGAGAATAGATCGATCCTTCGTTACATCGCTTTCGCTCGGCGCAGCCTTCATCCTTGCTAGCAGCACTGCGCTCGCCCAATGCAACTTCGACCCCACCGTTGCACCGAGCAACCTGATCCTTTGTCCTAACACGCAAGGCGTGCTGATGACCGAGGTCTACGACAGTTACCAATGGTACAAGGACGGTAACCCGATCCCCGGCGCAACGGACCAGACCTTGATCGTGGATGCGTACAACGACAGCGGATCGCAATTCAGCGTGGAAGCGACAGCGGCTGGCTGCACCGAGATGTCCCCGCAAGTGCTGGTGGATGGCTGGGCCTTCCTGCCGCCCACAGTATTGACCGAAGGCGAATCGCTCTACTTCACTCAGAACGGACCTGTTTTCTGCGCACTCGATACCGTCCTGCTTGTGCTACTACAGCCCTATGACATCAATATCCAATGGACCGATGGCGGAGTTCCCATTCCCGGCGCAACGGACGATACGCTTGCCGTCCATAACACCGGTGGTGTGTTCAACGTGAGTGGCGCACCGGCCATCTGCCCCAACTTCGTTCAGGACCCAGGGCTATGGATGTGGATAGGCTTCACGCAGCCCGTGCAGCCGGATATCGTGGAAAGCGGATCGCAACTCTGCGCCTACCCGGAAGGCGAGAGCTACCAATGGTACCTCGATGATCTGCCGCTCTCGAACAGCAACTCGGCGTGCATCGATGTCACGGTATCCGGCAGCTACCTGGTGGATGTGACCTACGTGGTCGACTGTTCGACCCCCTCGGAGGCTTTCCTCATCACCAGTCTCGACGAACAGCCTGATGCGAGGAGTTGGCAGGCGTACCCAGTGCCCGCTACGGATCTGGTCAACATCAGTTGGGGCGATGGATCATTGATCCACGGTTGGCGTTTGCACGATGCCACGGGCCGCATGGTAGCGCAACAGAACGGTGCCATGCGCTCGCCATGCACGGTGGATGTGAGCGGATTGTCTGCCGGGCGGTATTGGCTGAATGCTGGCGGTGCGCAGGTGATACCGGTGAGTGTGGTACGCTGAGTGTTCGTCGGGCGGAACTTGCCGAGGATCATGGGTTAGTGACAGCGCCTTGTTCATGCCTCCGCTTGCGCAACACCATCCGGCCGGGTCCGGGCGGGTCACCTTCTCTGCGCGATGTCAACGTCATTCATTCCCGAGAGTGGCTTCACACTACTGCGCGAACGGTTGCACTCCATCGCACTGCGCAAGGAGCGCTTCTGCTATGATGTCCGCGGTAATTCCTATGTGACCTTCGATCCGGTGGCGGCCTACCACGTTCCCAGCGGTGCGGATGAACTACCCGATCTACAAATCGTGCCGGCGCATGCCTTGGAACACGACGCCCTTGTGAGCGGACATCGATTCCCGGATGGCCGCATCCGGTACACCAGCTGCCGCTTGTTCACCGATCACGCGGAACGTGAATCGTTTTCCGGGCTCCAGGTCCGTCAACAGAATGGAGCAGCGCGAGGTGGTCCCGGCCACCTCCCATGAGCCGTCCTCCAATTGCCACTCCACAGTATGGAAACGCACGTTGGGTTGGCGCGACCAGCGCAATTTGATCACCCCCTCTCCCCGTGTACGCTTCCCTTGTTTTCGGGCCAGCCATAACTAGAGTTGAAAGCGACTGCCATCCCGGCCGATCAGAACCCGGGTCACAAAGGCCCCCCTACCACGTCATCACATCCCGATCACTCTTCCTGAGCCTGGTACTGAAGCCCAACCCGAAGAGCAGGTTCTGGTACACGTGGTCCTCCGTGGTCTGCTTGCGGCCGGGGAATTCGTTGAGGCCGAGGTCACCGGCGCTGAAGTGTGCGGCTTGGTTGTCGTAGCCGACCAGTAGCCCGAAGGCGAGGTTGTCCGTGGCGTGGATGTACCATGCCGTGCCCAAGGACCAGTAGAGCACGGGTGCTTGTTGGCCGGTGCAGATGGCACAATCGAAATCGTAGGTCGCCATGCCGACGCGCAGGTTCAGCTCATAAAAGGTGCGTTCGCTGGTGTAGCGTTCCATCTGCACCTTGCCGTAGAGCGCCAAGCGGCGGACATCACCGCTGACGATGCGCGGCGCGAGCGCGCGTTGCTTCAAGGTGAACCACGACATGTTGCCCCCCACGCCGAGGCCGATGCCATGGCGGATGGGCAACTGGAATGTGGCCCCTACCTGCCCGATGGTCTCGGTGATGCTGTTGAACAAGGGATTGCGAAAGGAGACCGGCATCACCAGATCGCCCTTGATGGTGGAACTGACGTCGCCTTCCTTGGTCCGCTTTTGCGCGATGGCCTGCACGACGAGAAGTAGCGCGACGGAACAGGCGATGGTGCGGAGGTGCGTCATACGGTGCGAAGACGGAACTGGCGGACGGTTCGTTGCGTGCCGGTATCCAATTGGACGTGGTAGAGGCCGTCGGCGAGTTGCGGAAGGTCGAGGTGGATCGGGTCGGCGCCAGCTTCCAGGACCTGTGTTGGCCAAGTGTGCAGTTGCTCGTGGGCAGCGCTGAGCAGCAATGCGTGGAGGGTCTGTTTGCTGGGCACTTTCAACGCAACGCGAAGACGGGTCGGGTGGTATTCCACTTCCAGTTGGAGCAATTCCAAGTGCTGCGGGGCGGGGAGGTCGCGGGCGATGACGTTGTGCTTGAACCGCCGCCAGAGGACGACCACGAGCATGATCGGGAGGGTGATCAGGAGGGCGGTGCGGATGGTGAGGAGGTCCATGGGCTATGGGCGGGAGAGCGCAGTGAGGCAAGGACCGCTGGGGAGGATGGGGGTGAATGCGCACCGCAGAGGCGCTGAGAGCGCGGAGGACGCGGAGAATGCAAAGAGAGGTGTGAGGACTGCGGGGGTGAGGGCGCGGAGGGTCCGCCAAGGCGGAAGGAGGACAGTGGAGGAAGTGGATGACTGGGGATGAGTGGTGGAATGCAAGATCTCACGCGGAGGCGCGGAGGACGCGGAGAATGCAGGAGAAGGAGTGCGGGTATGGTGGGTGTTGAGGGCACCGAGGGTCCGCCGAGGCGGACAAATGCTGTGGAGGTTCGGAGCGATACGTGAGGTGCAGCGGAGGTCGATCATCTCAGAGGGTGATGACGCCTGAAATGGTGGAGGCGCGGTCGTAGCGGGCGATGACCTCATCCGCAGAGACCATGACCTCGCGGACGGTGATGCTGACGTACTTGCCGCCGGTGGAGTACTTGCGGGTGATTTCGCTTTCGGCGGGGAAGAGCGCGAGGACGGCGTCGAGTCGTTCGGGGTCGGGCTCTAGGACGAACTTGAACATGTACACGGATGGCCACGCGTGTACCTTATCGAGACTTGCTCGCAACCGCTCCTTCGCTTCCTCGCTCAACATGATCTTACCTTGCCAAAGGTAGCCTGCGGGTTGAACCTGTTCCGGGGCTGCGTGTACAGCAATTCGACCCAAGCGATCAAAGCATGTTCCTCCGATCCGTGTTCGTCCTCTTCGTTCTGTCCGGTGCCACAGCCTTCGCGCAGGTGGAAGTCCCTGCACGGGCGGTGCAGCAGACCAAGGCCACCGCCGTGCAGGACCCCGTGCAGGGCGGTTGGGAAGCCACTCCCGCCGGTGTGGACCGTGAGACGCTGGATCTCTTCGATGCGACACGGACACCGGCACAAGAACTCGATGGCTTGCGGATGCAGCGGAACGAAGCGCTTTCGCGGAACAAGGGTTCGTACACCGCAGCGGACAAGCAGCAGTTGGATCTGTCTGCGGACCGGATCAACAGCGCGTACCCGAACAGCTTCGAGGCGCACATGGCGACCTTCTATGCGCAGTTCCCGACCGCACGTTCGTTCACGGAACTCGGAGCGGCAGCGACCAGCGCACCCGAGCGCATTGAACTGGTGGGGCCTCAATTGGCGGCTGCTGCCCGGAAGGACGATCGACCCACGTTGGTGGCGTGTGCGAAGGACATGAAGGAGCGCGGCGGCGTGGCTCCCCCACTCTACCTGTACGCCGAGGATCTGTTGAAGTCGGTGGATGAGAAAGGTGTACTGATCGCCGCAGGCGAAATGGACGCCTACCCGCTTTGGGTGAAGCAATTCGCGGAAGGCAAACGAACGGATGTGCTGGTGATCGATCGCCGCATGTTGCCGGACCCCGAGTACCGCGGACGCATGTGGGGACGCGCGGGCGCCACCGGTCCTGTTCCACCGGATGAGGCCTCCTTCATCGCGAAGCTGTACACCTCCACAGGTAGGCCCGTGTTCCTTTCACTTGCTGTCGGTGCAGAAGTGGCGCGCACCCATGCGGCGTTGCTCAGTGTGACCGGACTGGCGATGCGGATGAGCGAAAGCGCGCGCGGCGACATGGCGAAGCTCGGTTCCCTGTGGAAGGGCATGCGCAAACCGACCGACGCCGGACCGATCTCGAAGAATTATCTCATCCCCGGTTCGTTGTTGTTGAAGCACTACCGCGCAATGGATGATGAACGCAATGCTTCCGAGTTGGAAGCCGAACTGCGCATCATGGCGCAACGAATGGGCGCCACGCAGAGCATGATCACCAACGGCATCTTCCTGCACTGACCATGGGGGTGTTCGGAAAGGAATACACCACCCAGAGCGACGAGCGCCTGATGGAGCTCGTGGTCCGCGGCGATGAGCGGGCGTTCGGCGCGGTGTACGACCGCTACCACGGCAGATTGCTGAACTACTTCCACCGGATGCTCTGGCACGATCGCGAACGCTCCAAGGACATGTTGCAGGACCTGTTCACCAAGTTGGCGCAACGCCCCACCAGCTACGATCCATCGCGGCCCTTCCAGACGTGGATCTTCAGCGTGGCGAACAACATGTGCAAGAACGCCTACCGCCATGAAGTGGTGGTGCGCGCGGCGGCGGTGGAGATGCGCGCAGGTCCTGATCGCGTGGAAGCCACCAACGGCATCGGCGTGGACCACGAGCTGTTCCGCGATCGCTTGCAGGAGGAATTGGAAAAATTGGACCCTGACCACAAAGCCACCTTCGTGATGCGGCACCACGAGGACATGGCCATCAAGGAGATCGCCCTCGCATTCGGTTGTTCCGAAGGCACGGTGAAGAGCCGCCTGTTCTACACATTGAAGAAACTGGCCGAACGCATGAAAGAATTCAACCCTAACGCCGTGTACCATGGAAAGGCGTGAACACTACGACCCGGAGGACATCGAGAACCTCCTGCAGGAACGGTCCTACGACGAACTGTTGGAGGAGGAGCGCGCCTATGTGCTGCGCCACATCAGCGGGCGCGCCGAGTACGAGGCGATGCGCCAACTGCTCGGCCAGGTGCGCGAGGATGATCGTCGCCGTGAGCCGATCACCGTGGAGCCGGAGATCCGCGACACCATCATGGCCGCCTTCCGCGCCAACCAGCGTCCACAATGGCGGATCTGGCTGAACAGCATCGGTGGTTTGTTGTGGCCGAAGGAACTCTCGGCCATGTGGAACGAGAACCGCTTGCTGCGTCCAGCACTGGCCTTCGCTTCACTCGCCTTGCTCATCGTAGCGGGCGTGTGGATGATCCAGTCCGCGACGAACAACAAGGAATCCGCGCAAGTGGCCGAGTTGAAGAAAGAGGAACCGGCAAAGCTGAAGGTGGCTGAACCGAGCGTACCCGCGACGGAGAACCAGAGCGTATTCGAGCCTGCACCACCGCCCACACAGCAACCTGCGGGATCGCGGAAGGATGTTGGGATCACCACGGGTGCGACGCGCTCGTTCAATGAGGTCGAAATGGACGCAGCGCCGGTTTCGGGGAATGCCCAGCCACTCGAAGTGGCCGCTGATGAGTCCGTTGCGGAGAAAAAGGACGGCAACTTGGATGAGCGAAGGGAGGGTGAACGTGCGCCGATCACCACGGATGCGGTTACGCGGCAATCCGCTGCTGGGGCCACGCAAAGCGCTACGCATGTGGTCACCGAAGAGGAATTGACCGTGAACACCAGTTTGGCGAATGCCACCGGCAAGGTCACGAAAGCGGTGTTGAAGGAAAAGGCCGAACGCTCGGCCGGTATCAGCACCACGTTGGGCGCTAATCCGGAGTTGCTCGCGCTGATCGGCGCGGGCTGGTAACTATTCGATGGTGAAGGCCTGACTGATCGCGAAATCGCGGGCCTGAACGGACACGGTATGCGTCCCTTTGGGGAATACGCCCTTGTCCAGTCGGCGGACCAATTCACCGGTGCGCGCATTGCCTTCTTCGCGATAAAGCACCCGGCCCCGTTGGTCCTTGATCTCCATTACCACATCACCGATCCGGCGGCAATTATCGATCTGGATCTGCACCATGCCCGATGCACGTGAACAGGAGATCCGCATGTTCGCCTTCGGGTCGCAATGCCGACCGTCGCTACCACCGGGAGCGGCGATCAGCGCAGCAGCGAACAGCATGGACCCGAAGAGGTTCAGCGTGCGTTTCATGAAGGCGAAGATAGGAGAAGCCCCGATAGGATCGAATTCCAGCTAGGCGATGTCGAACGGCGCGTCCACCATCAACTCGCGGTCGGTGGTGCGCAAGGCGTAGTTGAATCCCTTGCGCAAGGACCAACCGCCAAACGTTCCATCAGCGCGAATGGCCAGAAAACCGATCTGCATATCCACCAACTCCTTGTGCTTGCGTTGCACGCGCAGGACCACTTCGTGGCAGGCTTCCTCGGGTGTTCGACCTTGGCGCAT
>Ga0138256_10000784_pt1 | contig 34136 bp, 33 predicted proteins | sample KNB2016incub_MG_FD_105486 | JGI IMG/M metagenome (GOLD analysis project Ga0138256, IMG submission 105486) | Active sludge microbial communities from wastewater in Klosterneuburg, Austria - KNB2014incub_MG | ecosystem: Engineered > WWTP > Activated sludge > Unclassified | place: Austria... | reverse complement strand
GAACGCGACGAAAACCCCAAGTCCTGTCAGCAATAGCGGCAAAAGGAACTGAGTGACCGGCGGATAAAGATTCGTTATTTCTAAAAAGATCTTTTCGTCCGCAAACATGTTCGCAAATAGCCGGACGCCGAGCGTGAACGGGCGGATCGAGTTCGAGATCAATTCGATAAAGAAGATCAGGAATGTGATCGGCAGCATCAGGGCGGGCAGTTTCGGCCCGGCAAAATGACGAATATGGCCCCACAATCCGTTTTCACTGATGCCGATATAGTTGTAATAAACGAACGACGAGACGCCGAGAGCGTAGGTTACGTTGACCGATGCCGTCGGCGACATGAACAAAGGAAACTGGCCCATCAAGTTTGAAACCAGGATCAAAATGGCGAAAGTCGCAACAACCGGAAGATGGCGATAGCCATGTTCGCCGATGACGCCCGCGATCAGGTCCTTGATGGCAAGATAACCGGCCTCGAGTGTTAACTGGCCTTTTGACGGATCATCGCCCGCGAGTTTGCCCTTGAGCAAATAGATAATGATAACGGTCAGCACACAGGCGATGACGAACATTATCGTGTACCAGGGAATTGCATTTTCGACCGTGTAGGCGCCAAAAACATTTTCGGCCGTCGTTCCCAAATGGCGAAAGACCAAATGGTCCCACATACGTTGAGTGTAATTCACCTGAAATTGGTGAACCGGTTCGCCTAAATAGTGGTTAATAAACTCGACAATGAGCGGAACATGATGTCCGCCTTCTGCTAATAGGAACATTTTTTATCAATTTCACCCTTCCCGGGAAGGGCCGGAAAATATTCTGAAAATACCTTCTAAAACAACCGCAAAACCAAAACTGCCCATCCCAAGGATAAGGCCGACGATCGAGACCGCGTTCGCGGCATAGAGTACCGCAACGACCGCCGCTAGAACCAAGTATCGGCCGATATATTTCAGCCACAAAAGCCGCGGACGGCTGCCCGTTTCAGCCGCTTGTTCAAACGCCTTTCGAAGCGAATATTTTAGCCAGTAATAATTCGCAAATGCCAGCACTGTGCCGACCGCGACACCTGCGCCGAAATTTACAGACACGAGGGCGGCACCCAAAATCCCGCCCGCCAGCCCGACAGCCGCCATGAGTTTCAGGATACGGCCGTGCGACAACAGTTTGATCGATGCCGCTTCGGGCGCACTAGGTTCGAGTCCATCGCTCATTGCGAAACGTAGATTTTACAAGGAAAGTGTGGAATTTACAAAGTCAGGCGGCCTTAGTGGAAATTAGGCTGCATCCCGATCTTCTGGCGCCTGACGCAAATTTTTTACCGGGCGTTTATTTGCGGCCTTTGCGGCTTTGCGTGAAATCAGTAGTTTTTCATGCAAAGCACGCAAAGCGGCGCGAAATAAAATATCTCAGGCCCTTTAATATTACGGCACTTTCAGAAAACATACACAGCCGCTTGTAAGAAACAGAAACTGAAGCCTGCCAGATCGGCCTTTTGCTTTTACGAAGCGCGAAGCCGGTTGATGAAGAAAGAAGCCGTTCGCTGCCGCTCTCGGTCCTGACCTTACTTCTTAAATATCTGCGATGATAGTCTGAAAAGCTGGAAAAAGCCGATCAGAGAGCCTAGAACGATCCCGATCACGACGCCCCAGGGAGCAGTACCGAGCAACAGGTCGGCGCCCCATCCGAGGATAAGCATAAATAGGACAGCGGAAAAGAAAGCGACACCCATCGACCATGCCATGCCAGTCCGGCGGATATTCTCCGCCGCCGATTCCGCCGGATGGGAAGCGAAAAGGTATGGATCATCTGCTGGACCAGACTGTTCTTCGACCGAATCGAACAAGCTGAGTACGGTCGGATCGGCCTGGCGTGTCGGCCTTGGAGTTTCTGTTTCCCTTGGTGAAATCGCGCCGTTTTCATCATCGAGGAAATTTTTTATCATTTCGTTTCTCCGCGAATTTTCGGACATATCCCAAAAAGCGGTTCGAAGGCCCCATTTCGTCAGTTTTCTTTCCGATATTGCATCTGCTTCATCTTCTCCCGTGGTTGAATTGAAAGCGTAAATACAGAAGAAGATGAAGCAAAACTCAAATACATGTGAAAGCTAAGTCTCTGATTCCTATAATGCCGCGTCACGACGTCTAAGGATGGGCCGCGATCCGCGATTCAGGCCCTGACTGAAGCATCATGAAGAGCTTATCCTGAATTTCAGGATTTGTAACCAGCTTGCTGTGCGATTCACACTGATAGAGATCGGAAACTATCGGCAAAACCGTCTTGCGGCCGCCCGAAAATAAGGTTTCGCCGGCAAGCGAGCGTTTTGTTACCACACCGTCGCCAAGGGTAAAAAGCAGCGTTTTCAATCTGTCATCGGTCACTTTTTCACCATTTGAACGCGTAAAGCCATTCGCTTTGAAATTGGTTTCCCAGCGTCGTTTTTTATCATTTTTAATAAGCAGCACCGCGTTCGATGTTTCTTTACAGTCCGCACCGACGAGATAGAAGGAAATCGGAACCTTTGGGCTGGCATTGGCGTCGAGAGCGTTTTGAAACTGCTTTGCCCTAAGTAGAACGGCACGGAAATAATCTTGCGCATTTCTCTGCTCATCAGGCGAAAATTTCTTGGAAAAATCATCAGCCCGCCAGATCGCCCAGTCGTATCTATCCCAGGCAACAGGGTCATAGATGTCAATTGATAGAGGTTTTAGATCTTCGTCATAGACGAGGAAACTGCCGTCGTGCGGAAGCAGTTGATAGATCGACGGAATGGTAAAAACGTCGAAACGACTGATGTTCTGTATGTAAGGCAAGTTAAAGCCGCCGCCGATATAGGAAAAACCGTTCAGAAGCACGTTTAGCGAATCTACTGAACCTTCGTTCGGAGTACCGAGCAAAACGATCTTTTCAAAATGTCTTGCTCCGGACCAGTTTGGCCGCGGTGAGCCGGCGGGAAGGCCAGCACTTCCATACATTGCCGCGTAACGAGCGATTAGGCCGCCCATTGAGTGAGCAACAATATTAAATTTGAGAGATGGCCGACCAAGCCGACGTTTCAGCGTTTCAACACGGCGAATAAGCAAATGAGCCGTTTCGACGTTATCGCGCCGCCAGTCGTATGGAAAAACAAAGAACGTATCACGGCTGTCACTGCGGTCGGCAGTGTCCCATTTGGCTTCGCGGTAGCCCCGTTTTTCGAGGGCATCGATCAGTCTTTCATATACCTCTGATTCGGGCAGAAATTTAATGACCTTAATGCTCCGGATAATATCTTTCGAGATAAGATCGTCACGATTTTTAGACAATATTGGCGAAATCGGCAACCGTATATCATCATCCTTTGCACGCCCCGCCTTGAACCAAACCTCTTCGCCTGTCTTTGCATTTACGAGATCGGAACCCGTCAGGCCCGGAATAATTATTACCGGGGCCTTGCCGGTCTTGGAGTTCGCGTACGCTGACGGTGTTTGGCCAAAGTTCGGTATGCAGGCAGCGATGGCCAGTAAAAGTAAGTACTTTACTCCGTTGTTAAACAGCTGCTTCATAATCGCTTTGATGCGCCAAATGTGTCGGACCGTTAGTTCGCACAATGCTTTAAGAATTCTAACACTTTCAGCCGCCGCGACATTGTAGCCAATATTACAGAACCCTTGTCTCAACCGGAGAGATCATCTCATAATCGGTACCACGCCATGTGATTCGTCTTGAAAAGAGGGCGGCAATGCAGTTGACGAAAAACAACGCTGGAGTAAACAGCCAGAGAGTGAGCTGATAGATGAGTTGACGGTCAAGAAACTCTTGTTGTTCGGGTAGGGCGAGACGTATTGACTTTGCCCGGAGCCACGCCTTTCCGGTACTTAGAACGGCGACCGCGGCAATAGTTGCTATCGACAGCGACCATCGTAAAGTACCTGGCCGGAGCAGAAGCAACATAAGGGCCGACACGATCATCACCAGGTTAAATAGGCCGGCGCTGAAAAACGATAGTAGCCATAAGTTTTGGGCATAAACACGGGTGATCTTGATCTGCCGGTTCGTGAATTCAAGCAAACCGCGAAGCGTGCAAGTACCTGTTGACGCGACGATCGCCTTTGGTACAAAACAGATCGGCATGCCGGCGGCTTTAATAAGTCGGGTCACGACCAGGTCGTCTGATAGCGTGCCCCGCCAATTTTCGCGGATATCGAGTTTTTCAAATACGCTCCGCCGCACTGCCATTGAACCGCCCCAACAGAAATTGGACGCCGTGTTCCCGCCCTGGACAGAGGCGATCGAAGCATTCCAGGCGGAACGAAGTTCGGTCGCAAAAGTCGATCTTTCACCTACAAACCAGCGGTAACCCGAGGCCGCCCCGATACGCTCATCTTCGAGCGGGCCAACAATTTGCCGGACCCAATCATTCGCCGGCCGAACGTCTGAGTCAACAAAGACAAAGACCTCCGAACGCGGTTCAGCGTGCAGGACGGCCTCGCGCAAATTTTCGACCTTTTGGCCGGACTCGGCAGATTTTTGCGCGATGATAAGTTTTGTCGGAACGGCAGTCGTCCTGATCGCTGATCTTATAACCGGAACCGCAAGATCGTCAGAACTTTCAACGACAAATACGACCTCGTAACAAGGATGATCTTGTGCCAAAACGGCACCGATATTGGCGGCAAGGCTCTCATCGGTTCCTTTACACGGGGCAATGACGGTTGTGAATGGAATATAGCCGGACGGCGGTTTTGCGAGTTCCTGTTTGAAGTATTTCAGGAAATCGATGCCGCTTCGCAGCGATCTATAGCTAAAAAAGACAAGCAGGGCGGCGAGGGCGAAATAAATATAGATCATTTCAGGATTTCGATCAGGGCATCGATGGTTCTGCGGGTAGCTCCTCGATTTGCGTTCATCACAGCAGCTGCGTTCAAGCCGAGAGACCGGCGCTCGTCATCGTTTTCTAAAAGATCCACGAATGAAATGAATAGCTCATCAACAATTTGTTCGCCGGCCTTGTCGGGAAGTTGGATGATGGCCCCGCTGTCAAGAAATGCATGTACCGCATCTTCAAAATTATGAGTATGGTGCCCCGTGATGATCGCTTTGCCTGCGGCTGCCGGTTCGAGGATACTTTGGCCGCCATGCGGAATGATCGAGCCGCCAACAAAGACGATCTCTGCAAGCGGGTAAACCGCGCGCAGTTCGCCGATACTGTCCAGAATAATGATGTCGGAATCAGCGTGGTCGGGAGAAATGCCGTCCGACCGCCGGGCGGTTTTGAAGCCCGGAAATTCGCACGCAGGGCCATTGCTGAATTCGCGTACAGTTTTCGCAACCTGATCAAAGCGTTCCGGGTGCCTCGGGGCGATCAACAGTCTTGGTTTGATGGTTTGCGATCCGGCCGCCGTCGAACAGAACGCATCCAGAACAAATCGTTCTTCCGGATCGTGAGTGCTCGCCGCAACGATGAGCGGCCGGCCGGACGATGTGAAACCGAAACGGCTGTCGAGTTCCTCTGTTATGGCGTCGTCGTCATTTTCGAGATCGAGATCGAATTTAAGATTGCCCGTCACCAACGACCTCTTACAGCCAAGTCCGATGATCCGTTCAGCGTCGTTCCCACCCTGCATTAGCGCAAGGTCCACATCATCCAGCACACTGCCAATGAACCTCCGGGCCAGCGAATATCGGCCAGTCGAGCGATTGGAAAGGCGGCCGTTGACGATCGCGACTTTCGCTCCCGATAACTTTGCCTCGCTTATGAATCGGGGCCAGATCTCGGTTTCCATGAGTAGGACGGCGGCCGGTTTGTATCGTTCGAGGGCCCTCTTTACGCTGAACTTCCAGTCAAAAGGAAAATAGAATACTGCCTCTGCTTTTTCAGCGAAGATCTTAGTTGCCAATTCCTGTCCGGTTTTGGTGGTCGTGGAAACGATCAAGCGATGGAGTGGGAATCTTTGCTTCAATGCATTTACCAGCGGGCGGGCAGCATTTGTTTCTCCAACCGAAACGCAATGTATCCAAATAACAGGGCGGCCGTCGTGATCAAACCTTGGATAGTTTCCCAATCGCTGGCTAAACCCGGCGGCATATTTTGCCCGCCTTAACACGAACAGCGGAAGCATCAGAATGAATGCAAGCGAGAGTGCAATGGAATAAAGGAAGAGCATAGAGGGCAGAAACACGGCCGGTAGGGAGTGTGCCGAGTTTGGCTTCGGGTTCCGAGTTATCCGGTTTCCGAGGTAACACTGAGCGTAACCTGGAACCGGTAAACTGGAACCCGAAACTCGGAACCCGGAGATGGCTTCTGCCTTATTTCACACGTTCCATATATCGTGCTTCGGACGGGTTGACGCGGATCTTTTCACCTTCGGCGATGAATGGCGGAACATAAAGTGTTACGCCGTTCTCAAGAGTTGCCGGCTTATTGGAATTTGACGCGGTCGCACCCTTGAGCTGCGGTTCGGTAGTGACGACGGTCAACTCCATTGAAGCCGGAAGAGCTACGCCGATAGGGGTTCCGTTATAAAACTCGACCTCGATCTTTAAGCCAGGCATCAGCCACTGAGCGGCGTCGCCAAGTTCTTCTTCAGTGAGAGCTACCTGTTCGTAGTTCTCGGAATTCATGAAATGGTGATGCGAGCCGTCGGAATAAAGATATTCCATCTTGTGCTGTTCGAGCGTGATCTTTTCGAGCGTATCGTTAGAGCGAAATCGATACTCGAACGAATTGCCCGTGAGCAGATTGCGAAGCCGTGCCTGCACCATTGCACGCAGGTTGCCCGGTGTGTGGTGATGAAATTCCATCACCTTCACAGGATTGCCCTCGTGCAGAATAACCATTCCCTTTCTTATATCGTTAGCCGAAATTGCCATAAAAAACTTGTTTGACCCAGCGTCGTAAATGCTCAAATAAATGCAATCGAACAGTCTAGCGGAAACGCCGGGAAAGTTAAAGTCAAAAGGTTACGTTTCAATACTTTCCTTTGAAGCCCTAGTGAACCCGCGTTTGTGGTCTCAGTAATAAGAACTACTTGAAAACAAAGAACACAAAAGCGGGGACACAAAGTGAATTGAGCGAAGGAAATTAGTAGGAGATTCCAACCGGCTTACTGTTTCTTGAACTGAAGCGGCGGCGGTTCGTCGCCTTCTTTTGGCGGATCTTTTTTCAGACTTGCGTAGATCGAAACGATCTGATCGACCCATTTCTTCGCTTCTGCATGTGCCGGGTCATACTTCAAGGCCCGGCGGTAATCGCCAAGCGCCGAGGCGTATTGCCTTGCCTGTGTCAGAGCAAATGCACGGTCAAAATATGCCTGGGCCAGTGTCTTTTTCAATTGAGCGTCAGTCGGACTTTTTCTGATCGATACGACTACGGCGTCGATCGAACCGTCAAATTTTGCGGTATCAATTGCCTCGCCGGCCGCCTCCTTTTTTTCAGGCATTACGAAACTACCGTTTGCCGGGATTGGAGTAGCCGGAGCATTCTCGGTCGAATGGGCCAATACAGATTGCGGCCGTTCGCCATTCGCCGGTGCGGGCCTGGCATTTGTGTTTGAAACCGGCTGTGCTCCGCCGCCGCCGCAAGCCGAAATAAAAAATGCTAAAAGTGCAACTACGAATAACTTCATCATTTCTTCTTCCTCACTAATTCTTATCAATATACGGACGGGCCTGGACGATGTAAATTTGCCCATTCAATATTCCCCATTCAATATCCTGTTCCTTTTTGCCGAAGATGCCGCGAATACGAATTGCCGTTTTGGCAAGAGCCCGGGCCTGAAGATCGGATAGTACGCGCTTTTGCGCGTTTGCGCACTTATCGGTAGTGGCCTTTAAGTCGCCGTTCTGGTCAAATTCGAGTGCGTTCTCCTGCTGTGAGAGGGTCATCACGATAACTGAATTCGACTTTGGATTAAAAAGGATCTGTTCGGGCAAACCGCTGTTATCAACTACTTTTGAGTTGTGGCCGCATACGGCGCTTATGTAAACGGCATCACTGCTGTCCTTATCAAATGGGTCGCGGGTTATCATCACTCCGCCTTTCTTCATATTTACGCCGACCTGAACCAGCGCGGACATATAAACGTCCTTCTGGCTGACGTAATTTCGGACCCGGGCCTCGTAAGCATCAAAATTCCACAGCGATCCCCAAACCTTTTTGACGGCTTCGATCAATTTATCAGCGTCGCGAACATTCGCGACGCTCGAATAAAGACCGGCCCCGCTAAAGTTAGGCAGGTCCTCGGAATTAGACGAGCTGCGAACAAAGACCGGACGGCCTCCAAGCTGCGTGTTCCATTGTTTGATCACATCTGCCTTGAGTGACGCATCGAATTCCGCTTTTTGAATGTCTTTCCTGAATTCCTCGAGCTTTTTTCGACGGACGCTTGGATTATGGACAAACTGAAGATCTTCCATATACTGGGCCATGCGCTCGTCAAATCCGTTGTCTTTCATGAACTTGTCGTACCAATAGTAAGGGATGGAAAATCCGTCGGGAATCACTATTCCCGGTACGCGTGCCCGGATCATCTCACCTTGGTTGGCAGCTTTCGACCCGTAGCGAATACTGTCCGCGGCCCGCATCTGATGCAGGCCGACAAGTCGTTTCACCTTCAGATCAACCGGCGGGACAAGCTGATCGGGCGAGATAAATCTTTCCTTCAGGTCATCGATCGAGGCCCGCTCGAGCTTGTAGTCGGTCATAGTTGCGTCGAGTTTGTAAACATACGTGTCAAACTCTCGAAACAGTTTGTCCGCATCTTTGATATAGATATTCGGTATGTTCCAGCCTTTAGCGAGAATATTGATGTGCGAGAGCGGCGACGATGGTTTTGCGACGATGATCCCGCGAACCGGCGGCAGCGATTGCGGCAGCTCTTTCAATACAATGATCTCGTTGTCACCGATCTCAACCGTATCGTCGATCTTATCAATGATGTGGATACGGCCGACTGCCTTTCCCGTATTGAGAGCAAGGTATTCCTGGTTCTTGTTCAGGTCGTCCTGAAGCACACGGTCGATGCCGAGGCCCGCGGAAACATCCTCCTGCCGGATAGAATTTGGCTTGTACGCGACCTTTTCGTAAAAATGAGAATTGATAGCGTCATTTGCTGTCTTGATAATCTCGGCCGGAGCCAGGTCGCCTTCCCACAATTCCCATGTAAATTTTTCAACAGGCTTTTGCCATGCGATCATGCCGACAATGAATCTTCGGTCGGCGTCAATGTAGATCGGCTTAAAAACGTCGGCCCCGCGGGGTACGAGATAAGTGGCAAGTAAAAAATCTTTGTGAAAGCGAAAACGCTGTGAATTGACAAAATAGACCTTGTTTTTCGCACGGCGGTCAATTACGAACATCGCATGAGGAAGCGAGTAAGGCGTGTTTTGATGGTAAACCCGGGCGATCGAATCAAATTCAGCCCGCGAATCTATTTGCAGCAAAGAATTCTTTTTCGAGTCAGGCTTCTTGTCCATCGCCCCGGCCGGTTCACGCATGGCTGATGGTTTACGCGACATCTGGGCCGGAGCGATCAGAGAAAATACCGCTGTGATGAGAAGCACAGCGGCCGAAAAAATCAAAATTGAACTGGGGTATTTAAGCCGGATCATATTTTCTGAAACTGTTGAGATTGCCACGGGTCATGCGGTCACAGTCCCTGTCGGCCGGGCGTCCGACTTTTGACGGCTGCGCATGGCGTCAAGTTCATCGAGCGAGTTTACTGTGATCTTCATATCACGATAGATCCCTTCATCAATGCGGTAGATCCATCCATGAATGAAAAGCGTTTGGCCGCGGTCCCAGGCGTCTTGAACGATCGTTGTTTCACCAACGCTGAGTATCTGTTCGATGACGTTAAGCTCACACAATTTGTCCAGTCGGGAATCATAATCAGGCAATTTGGCAAGGTCGGACTCATATTTGTGCATCGTGTCCTGAATGTACCGCAGCCAATTATCGACCAGCCCGTAGCGGGCGTCGTCAAACGCCGCTTTAACGCCGCCGCAGTTATAATGGCCGCAAACAATAATGTGTTCGACCTTAAGTACCTCGATGGCAAACTGCATCACGGCAAGGCAGTTCATGTCGCTGTGATTGACGAGGTTGGCGACGTTTCGGTGGACGAACATCTCACCGGGAAGCATTCCAACGCTGGATGTTGGCGATATCCGGCTGTCGGAACAGCCGATCCAGAGAAATTCAGGGTTTTGCGATTCAGACAGGCGTTCGAAAAACTCCGGGTCTTCCGCTTTAAGTTCCTCGGCCCATTGCCTATTGCTTTCGAGAAGTCGTTCAATTCTTTGCACGTATCAAATTTTAACCTAATTCGCCGCCGCATGCCTATTAAAGAACATTTTCAATGGCGTCGCATGCGTCATCGGTCCCGCCTTCCAAGCGAACGGCCTCGCCCGCTTTTGCGGCATTTTCGACATATCTGGGATCAGCGAGGACCTGCTTGATCGCGGCCGCAGAGGCAGAACTTGTATATTTATACCGCCCGATCATTCTGGCCACGCCAAGCCTTTCGCAGCGTGCGGCATTGTCGGGTTGGTCGTGAGCGAATGGCACAATTATTTGCGGTACTCCGGCTTTGAGTGTCTGTCCGGTCGTTCCAACGCCGCCTTGATGGACAACACACGCAGCTCGAGGGAAGACGTGTGAATAAGGAGCGTATTGCAGCCCGAGAATATCGTCGTTCAGCCCGGTTGGCGGGTCGCTGAAAAGTCCGTATAGAAGTATCGCCCGGCGGCTAAGCTGCTTGGCCGCCTTCACGCTTTCGTCGAAAAAATCGCGGGCGTCCATCACCGCCGCCGAACCGAGAGTGAAAACGATCGGCGGTTCGCCGCTATCCAAAAAACTTTCAAGCGCAGGCTGCTTTTCCGGTACTTCAGTATGACCATCGTAAAAACAAAAGCCCGGCTGAACGGTGTTCCGGGGCCAGTCAGGCTGTGGAGAGCCTAGTACTTTTGAAAAGAGGGCAAGATGAAGCAGCGATGAATATTTGCCGCTAAAGATCGGGTCGTGACCGTCGTCCAATCCAAGTTCGCGCCGAAACGCCTTGTATGGTTCGTACCAATTGCGGGCGGTCCATCGTATTGCGCGGTAGAAATTGCGATAGAAGCCAGGGCCAAGAAACCTAAGGTGCCTGAACCAAGGAGCCATCGGCGGAAGAAACGGATCGTATGCGGAAAAGAACGTCCCCGGCTGAAGGCTGGTCGATACCCATTTTACACCCGATCTTTCTACAACTGACTTTACGGCGTATGCGATCTCGCCGGTGATCAAGAGATCGGCACCGTCAACGGCGGCTGACAGATCGTCGTACATCGCCCGAAGATTGGGCATGATGATCTCGCGAAGGATCTTCTCTGAACCTTTTCGAGCGTCCATCAGATCACGCGCGAGTTCTTGATCGTCCGGGTCGAGATGCGGTGCCATAGGGGCAAAGCCAATGCCGAGAGCCTCGATTTTCGGCCTGTAAAACTCCATGGCCGCAATAGTTGCGTGATGGCCACGTCGTTTCAGTTCAAGGGCAAGGGCGATCTTCGGATGCATGTCTCCGAGCGACCCAATTGTTGCGAGAACGATGTTTGACATATCTGCAAAATTGGCCGAATACAAAAATTGCCAATAGCCGCTGAATAGCAGCTATTAGCTAGGTTGCAATTGTATATGGATGCATCGGCAGGCCGCTTAATCGACGGCGGTCTCATTTTCGTCGTTTCGGGCCGCTTCTCGAAGGCGATTTCGTTCCTTTACCTGGGTCCTTATGCTGAGAAAGAATGAAACACAACCGAAGACCGCGGAAATAAATGCACCGTCCTTATTGCCGTTCCAGAAGAAGAAGGCCGCGGCGGCAGCCAGGACGATCGCCAATATTTGAAATAGTCTTTCCATGGATCAACCCGCTTTTCGGGCTACCTCTTTAAAACTTTCACCTCGAAACATTGCTCCCGCGGCAATGAAAAGCCGCCGGACCGCACGAAATATCTTTGGGAAAAACCACAGAAAGAAGATAACGAACACTAAAAGAACGACCGCGATGACAATTGGCGCAAAGACTGCCAAAAGTACTCCGCCAATGGCAATTACATCTTCGAGCAGCGAAAGAATCCAGTTCGACACGGGTTCCGGCGAAAGGTTGGCCGCGATTCGCGCGGTCGCTTTTGTTCCGTGAGACGAGAATGCGAGTCCGCCGCCGATGAGCGTTGCGGGAATAACGATCGCCGGGTCCATGTCCGATACGGCCGCCCAAGCGACGACGGCTCCGGCAGGAACCCGAATAAATGTATGAACGACATCCCAAACGCTGTCAACGTATGGTATTTTGTCCGCGAAAAACTCAACGGCGTAAAGGCCGCCCGCGACGCCGATGATTACCCAGTTGTCCAGCACCTCAAGCCCGCCCGGCAGCTTTACGCCGCCAAACTTTTGCAGCAGCCCAAGAACGGAGACCGTAGCATAGAGGTTGATCCCGCTCGTCCACGCAGAGCCGAGAGCAAGCGTTAATGTCGAGAACCATTCCATACTTGTTTACCCCAAAGTCAGATTACGATTCCTCAGCATCTTCGGTTCCATCTCCATCCTTCTTAAACCCAAACTTCTCAAGCCTGTATTGCAGTGTCCGAAAGGTCAGCCCAAGCAGTTTAGCGGATTTCGTGATGTTGTTGTCGGTGCGTTCCATTGCCTGCATAATGAGGCTGCGTTCGACGTCTTCGAAATTTACGCCTTCGGGCGGGAGTTTGAATTGGGTGTCGCCGTCAACCGAAGTACCGCGCGTGGCCGAGGACATTTCGGGCGGAAGATCTTCCACGGCGATAGTATCGTTCTCAGAAAGCAATATAGCTCTTTCGATCGCCGATTCAAGCTGCCTCACGTTACCCGGATAATGATAATCGTTGAGAATCTTTTTTGCGGCAGTGTCGATGGAAATTGTCCGTTCAGTTCCGCGAGTGTGTTTTTTAACAAAATAATCGATCAAGACCGGCAGGTCAGATCGCCGTTCACGCAGCGGCGGAATTTCAATGGACAGGACGTTGAGGCGATAATACAGATCTTCGCGAAAGCGTTTTTCCTCGGTCATTTTGAGCAGGTCGCGGTTCGTGGCGGCGAGAACGCGGACATCGACGGGAATCTCTTTGATTCCGCCAACACGTCTTATCTCACGTTCCTGCAAAGCCCTCAACAGTTTCGCCTGAAGTGCAATATCAAGCTCGCCGATCTCATCCAGGAAAAGTGTGCCTCGGTCTGCTATCTCGAATAACCCTTTCTTTTCGCCGACGGCGCCGGTAAACGAACCTTTTTCATGGCCGAAAAGTTCCGATTCAAGCAGATTTTCATTGATCGCCGCACAATTGACGGCCTGAAAGGTCTCGCTCGCCCGGAGGCTGTTCATATGCATTGCTCGGGCGATCAATTCCTTGCCAGTCCCGCTTTCGCCCCGGATAAGAACGGTCGAGTTGGATTTTGCGATTTTCAAGATCAATTTCTTGACCTTGTCCATCTCGGGCGAGACGGAAACGATCTCGGTATCAAGTGCCGAAAGTTTGTTGAGAGCTCGCGAGACAGTTTCCAGCAGCTTAGCTCTGTCGTACGGTTTTTGCAGATAGTCGAACGCACCCAACCGCAGTGCATCAACCGCCGAATCTACCGATCCGTGTGCGGTAAGCAGAATTACGATGATCGACTTGTCGAAATTGGTAAGTTCCTTCAACAGGTCAAGGCCCGACATGCCGGTCATTTTCAGGTCGGTCAGGACAAGGTCGAACCGCCGCGATTCGACAAACTTCATTGCCGCCTCGCCTGAGCTTGCGGTCGTTACATCATAACCTTCTCCTGAAAGAATGGTCTCAAGGATCTCACGTTGGTATTTTTCGTCATCGACGACGAGGATCGATTTTCTGGCCATAAACCGTTCTATTATACGCAAAATTCATGTCTTGGCCTCCTTGCCGCTTTCGGTCTTTTCTTCATGGACCTGTTTCGGGTCTTCGGCCTTCTTTTCGATGCCGGATCTTTCGTCGAGGATCGCGTTAATCGCACCGCCGACCAAAATAACAAACGCCGTAAGATAAAGCCAAAGCAGCAGGATGATCACCGCACCGAGCGAACCATAGGTGGCAGCGTATGAATTAAAATAATGCAGATACAGTCGAAATGCACCGGACGCGATCACCCAAAGGAGCAAACCCACCATAGCTCCCGGCGATATCCACTTCCATTGAAGCGGGCTATGATTTGGCGCGAAATTATAGAGAACGGCAAATGCAAGCAAAACAAGCACAAGCGTCACGCTCCATTCGAGCGGTTTCAGGATGTATCTAGATTCAATCGGAAGGGCCGCGTCGAGGAGCTGTGTGCCATAAACTACAAAGGTCAAGGCGAGCAGGATAAGTACTCCGACAACGATAGTAAGGACCAATGAAGTTAGTTTGGCCCGGAGCCAGGAACGCGTTTCCTCGAGGTTGTAGATCTCGTTCAGCGTTCCGCGCATGTTATCGACGCCGGCCGATGCGGACCAGAGCGTAATCAGGATGCCGAAAGTCAGCTTGCCGCCAGAAGAACTTGAGGTAACTTCGTCGAGTGTGTCCCGAACCAATTGGAAAGCCGACGCCGGCATTACCTGGCCGAGCATATCGAATAATTGATAACGCAATTTATCCTCGCTGCTGAGAATGATGCCGAAAAGGCTCATCAGGAAAAGCAGCAGCGGAAATAGAGCGAACGTAAAATAAAATGCCGCTTGTGCGGCATTGCCCAAAATATCGTCGTCGTTGATCTTTTGATAAAGACTTTTAAGCAGTTCGATGAAATTGAAATTCATAAAGCCCCTTTCCGCGACGGCCGGCCCGCGAAATTATGATACGCGGGGAATTCTTACGGTGAATCTAGTTCCATCATCTATTTTTGAGTCAACGTTTATTGTTCCGTTATGAACATCGATTATCTTTTGGACGATTGCCAGGCCGAGCCCGGTCCCGGTTTCCTTGGTTGAGAAATAAGGCTCAAAGATCTTTGACAGGCACTCATTCTCAATTCCGCGGCCCGTGTCGGAAACATCAAACCTGACGAATTTGCCGTCTGGCGAGATCCTAACGCCCAACGACCCTCCGCCGCCGCCCATTGCCTGCATCGCATTTATGAAGAGATTATTAAAGACGGACCTTAGAAATTCAGGATCGCCCATTATTTTCGGCACCGCCTCATGTTCAACGAGGCTTATTTTTATATTACTTTCGGCCGCCTGGGCCTCGACGAGACGAAGAGAATCATCAACGACCGCGCGGGCGTCGATTGGTTGAAGGTTTGGCGTCGCAGGCCGTGAATAGTTAAGAAAATCACTGATCTGCTGGTTGATCCTGGCGACCTCGTCCTTTAGTTGCGACGTAAGCTTTTCAAATGTTTTTTGCTTTTCGGCGTCGTCAGGTGCAAATTTCGAACGCAGGTGGTCGAGCGTCAGGTTTATGTAATTTAGCGGATTTCTTATCTCGTGGGCGATGGCCGAGCCAAGCCGGCCGATGACCGCGCTTTTTTCCGCTTGCTGAAGCTGAGCTTCGAGTTCGCGCGAACGCTCTAACTGTCCGGTCATTTCGTTAAACCGGGAAGCAAGCCGGCCCATCTCATCCGACCTATTGTCGTCTGGAACACGGACGGAAAGGTCGCCGTCGGCCACCCGGCGCGCCGCTGACGAAAGGTTGGCGATCGGCCGCGTGAAACGCCATACAAGCCAAAAGGTAATTAGTCCGGAGATCGATAGAACAGCCAAGGTAGTAAGCAGCGGGCGGGCCGCACGCCAGGCGGCTTCGCTTTTGTCATTTCGCAGCAGCACCATTACATACCAGCGTCCGCGGCTTGTTTCGATCGGGACCGCGTGGGCCTCATCGTCGCGTTTGGAAGTAGTCTTTATGTTCGGGAACTGCTTCAGATCCTCGCCGAGGCGGGCGCCTTCCATTAGCGGCGGCAGATCTGTGAGGTCGGACAACATGCGGTACGAAGTGCTTCCATCTTCGTTACTGGTGGGCAAATAATCCTCATTCAGGCTGTCGCTGATCCGCCATTGGTTGTCGATGATAATGACATCGATAATCCGTGACCGCGATTCTTCGTCAAGAAAAGTTTGGTCCGGCCGGTCAATGATGTCCGCGACCCTCTCGTCTGTTGAAGTAAGGCCCGCCGTTCCGAGCGCGATGCCGGCCACAAGGGCCTGTGCCTGGGTGTCGCGAAGTCGAATGTTTTCTTGCTGCGTAAGGTAATTTGAATAGTACTGAACGCCGAGCGTCGCAACGATCAGCAGCAGCAGAATTACCAGCAATCTTCCGCGGAATGTTTTGAAGAAACCCATTTACCGGACGGCAATAATTACCTATCTCCCTTTTTTGCTTGCAGACAAATAAACTTGAGTGTTATAGTCTCGTTTAGCATATTCGCATATTCCTGAACAAACCCGTCATTTCGATGCGATAATAAGTTCAGGGATCATCCCTACAAAAAATAAGAAACGTAAGTTGGACCGAGGTAATCCATGAAGTTAATGTGTTCCGGAAACCGTCTAATGAAACTGTCTTTTGCTCTTCTGTTATCGCTAAGTGTTCTCGCCTTTGGCGTGGACGCTCAATCGAAAAGATCGGCGCCGGTTAAAAAGGCCGCCGCTAAAAAGAATGAAAAACAGGCAAAAAATTCGCAAAAGGACAGCCGAAATGAGAAGGCCACGGCCAGGGACGCCAAAAAGAAAGACAACAAAAAGACCAAGGCCACGAACGACAAGTCGAGCGCAAAACGCAAGGATGCGAGATCTGACTCAAAGCGCGACAAGCTGAACGCTAAAGAAACGGCACACGACAAGGGCAAGCAAAAGGGCAAAAAAGAAAAGATCGACCCTAAGAAGGCCGCCGAACAGCGGCGTGCCGAGGCAGAACGCCGCCGCGTTGCAGAGGAACGCCGACAGGCCGCAATTGCGGAAAAACGACGCCGCGAACAGGCAGCCCGCGAAGCCCGCGAAGCCCGCGAACGCCGTCTGGCATTCGAGCGGGGCCTTCGAACGGAAACGGTCGAGAACATTGCTAACGATAATACCGAGGGCGAGGACCTGCAGGTCCGGCGTGCGGCAGTTAATGCACTCGGCAGCCACGCCGGGACCGTGGTCGTAATGGAGGCCCAGACCGGCAAATTGCTCACCGTTGTCAACCAGGACTGGGCGATCAGGGAAGGCTTCAAGCCATGTTCGACCATTAAACTTGTGACCGGCGTTGCGGGATTGAACGAGAATGTAATTAATGAAGAAGGCGGCATCGGCAATTCAACGTCTGGGATGAAGCTGGATTACGCCCTGGCAAAATCGAACAACGGATATTTTCAGCGTGTCGGGTCGAATGTTGGAAACACCAAGATGATCGAGTATGCGAGGAAACTCGGCCTCGGCGCCCCTACCGGCATCAATGCGGAGGGCGAAACCGCCGGCAAGCTGCCCTATGGCAACAACAACGCCCGAATTTATTCACACGGCGACGATTTTGAAGTAACGCCGCTTCAGTTGGCTGTCATGGTCTCGGCCCTCTCTAACGGCGGCAAAAAGGTTGTTCCGCAGGTTCCGAGGACAAGGGCAGAACGGGCCTCATTCCGGGAACATTCCAACGGCAGGCTTGAAATTCCCCGCGAAAGGTTCGAGGGCGTCCTGTCGGGCATGGCCGGAGCAGCGGAGTATGGTACGGCGCGGCGCGGCGTCGATGCCTCGATGGGCGTCGCGGGAAAAACAGGTTCGTGCATCGGACGCGGTTCGTGGGTTGGATTGTTCGCGTCCGTTGCTCCGGTTGAGGACCCGAAATATTCTGTCGTTGTTATCACACGCGGCCAAAGTGAGCGTGGAAAGATCGCGGCGGGCATTGCCGGACAGGTTTACGAGGTACTTCGCTCGCGGATCAGCCGAAATCCCGACAGTATTTGGGCGAAGCGAACAAGAAAACCAACCCTGCCAGCGGATTCGCAAACAGCACGCGGCGACGATGAGGGTGAGGAAAATGACGTCGCCGACGAGAGCGACGCTGCTCCGCCGATAATCGTTGGCCGCTCGGCCGAGGTTCCCGCCATCCAGCCCGCGAAAAAGATGGTGCAGAAAACGACTTCTTCGAAACCGGTCTTTAAGCCGGTGGTCATCGAATATGACCGCAGCGGAGCTGAACCAAAGCGTCCGCGAGTTGTAAAAAACTAGCGATTTTCATACGCGAATTCGTGCGTTCAAATCCGGTACGCCAGGATGCTCGAATATCCTGGCGTATTTTATTGCCGGAACGACGATTTCGCTTGACAGAAACGCGAAATCTGCGTGATTATTGACCTTTCCGTTTAGATGTGCCGGTAGTCATGATATATGGCGTATCAGCGCGTTTCTATGACCAAAATTTTGCAACTATTTTTTTAAGCGATACATCTGACTCATCGCTGAGCGGTATTGGTTTGGCCGAGCAGCGGGAAGTAGGTTTGGTAAATGAGTTTCAGTTGGAGGGTTACATAAATGAAGACGATCTTTAGAATTTCAGGACTTGCCGTGCTCACGGCCGCATTCGTCGGCGTCGGTGCGACAGCAACATTCGCACAAGACAATTGTGCCGACGCGGACGGCCAGGCGGCAACATACGCCAAGTTTACGGAACTGTATCCGAAGACCGATCTGCCAACTCGCGAAGAGGCATTAAGCACCGCGAAATCGTTCGTTGAAAAATACGGCGCGTGCGAGCCGGTCAAGGAACAGAACGATTATTTCAAAAAGGCGATTCCCGCAATGGAAGCCGCCATTGCCAAGATCAAGGAAGCTCAATGGTTAAAGGAAAGGTTTGACCGTTTCGATGCAGGCATCAAGGCAAATAATGCCGACGATGTTTACGCTGCGGGCAAGGAGATACTTTCCAAGCAGCCGGAAAACATCAACATCATTATCCCGATGGGTGTGATCGGTTCATATCAATCAACCGCGGCGAACAACTATAAGTACACTGACGATGGGCTGCGCTTTGCAAATTTAGCTTTGTCAAAGATCAAAGCAGGAGTCACCTTCCCTAAGCCGGGCGGCAAAGCAGGGGCCTTTCAGTTTGAATATACTAAGCCGGAAGCGGAAAACGAGCTGAATTATGCGATCGCATATCTAAGCTATTACGGCAAGAAGGACAAGACAACGGCTCTGCCGCTTTATTACCAGCTTTCGCAAAACGCTCCGTTCAAGGATGACCCGAGAATCTATGGCACGATCGGTGATTACTATGTTGAACAGCGCAAGCCGCTTGCCGAACAGATCCGATTGAAAATCGCCGAGCAGCAGAAAGAGGGTGAGGCTGTCGAGGTGAAAGAAGCTCGCGAGGATGAGATCAAGAAATTGGTCGCGTTGTTCAACGGATACAATGAACGGATCCTTGATGCTTATGGCCGGGCCTATAAGGTGACAAAGGACACACCGGCTAATAAAGCGTACCGGGACAATCTTTACAAGATCATGGCCGACGTTTACAAGAGCCGTTTTGATAAGGACACTGGGCTTGATGCCTACATCTCGCAGGCCGTGGCAAAGCCGTTCCCGAATCCGACAAGCGAAGTGACGCCTGTTACGGACCCGGACCCGGCCAAGGCCACGACATCGACGACAACCGGACCGTCAACCGCCGCAGCAGCGAACACAACAGCGGGTACCGCTGCTGCCAAGCCCGCGGCGGCAGCCGTCAAACCGGGATCGGCGAGCGGAAAGACAGCTGTAACAACCAAACCCAAAAAGTAATTTCGGCACCGATATTCTAAAGATCGGCCGGGCGGCCTCTTATTCGGAGGCCGCCCGGCTTTCTTTTTGTCCTTATTGCTCATAGAATTATCGTTACTTGCATGGACCTTACGGCGCTTGAAAATGTATTGGGCTATACGTTCATTGAACTCAGCCTGCTGGAGCGGGCGGTAACGCATCGTTCATGGGCGCACGAAAAGCTTCCGGGTGAGACGGAGGAAAAGATACGCGGAGCGCAGAATGAGTCGCTTGAATTCGTCGGAGATTCCGTTGTCGGGCTGGTTATTGCCGAGACTCTGTACCGAAAGCATCCTGATCTTAACGAGGGCAGCCTTACGCTGATGAAGCACCGCCTGGTCAGCACGACAACGCTGGCGGAAGTTGCCCGCGGCCTTGGTGTCGGTGAATTCATAAGGCTCGGGCGGGGCGAGGAAAGGTCAGGCGGCCGCGAAAAGCCGGCTTTGCTTGCCGACGCAATGGAAGCAATAATTGCCGCGGTCTTCTTTGATAGCGGATATCAAAATGCCGCATCCTGTATAAAGCATATTTTTGCAGGACAGATCGAAAGGGCAACGCCGCACGAGTCGAACGACTTCAAAACTATGCTGCAGGAAAAACTGCAAGGCCGTAAACTTGCCGCTCCGACCTATGTTCTGTTGAAAACGGAAGGAATGCCGCACTCAAGGACCTTTGTCGTCGAAGCAAATTGGGAAGGCGGAAGTTCGGTCGGGACAGGCAGGTCGATCAAATCGGCCGAAATGATGGCAGCATCCGAGGCCCTTGCCGTGCTCGGCGGCGGCGAATCGATATCTGACGAAAAATAGTTTGTTTAGTTCAAACCTATGAGTGAAGAAGTAAAGTCATCTCCGGCGGAATCGGAAAAGAAGCCGGTTGGGCCGCCGAAATCGGTATTTCGCGAGTATTTTGAATCGTTTGCAGTAACGCTGATAATGGCCATATTCGGCATGACCTTTGTGCTTCAGGCCGTAACCGTTCCCACGGGTTCGATGCAGAACACCATTCTGGTTGGCGATTATCTGCTTGTAAACAAGTTCATATTTACGCCGGGCGGTTATGAACTGCCGTTTCTTCCACAGCGTGATATCAGGCGCGGCGACATCATTGTTTTCAAATATCCGGGCAATAAGGTCAACCCGAAAAAAGATGCAAGCCGCAATCCGCCGCTTAAAGCATACCAGATCAACTATGTGAAACGTGTGATCGGGCTGCCGGGCGAAACGGTCGAATTCAAGGACAATCATGTTTATATTAACGGACAGTTGCTGCCCGAGCATCGCATAATCGGAGATGCTGATGACGATCAGTCGGCACTCGAAACAACCGATGTCGAACCTCGCAAGCCCGAGGATAAGTGGGACGTCTATTACCGCGAACTGCGGCCGCCGGATGAACCCGGCTTTCGACGCCTGATCGAAAAGGATTATGAATTTGGCGTTCAGGGCAAGCCGATGATCGTTCCCAATGACAGCTTTTTCGTTATGGGCGACAGCCGTGACAACAGCGAAGACAGCCGTTATTGGGGCTTTGTCCCGCGCGAATTGATCATCGGCCGTGCGATGTTCGTTTACTGGTCATGCGACCGCGGTGCCTCGAACGGAAGCATTGCCGGCTGTATCACAAACCCGAGGCTGAACCGGATAGGGAAGTTTGTTAAATAGTGGTAGGTTCCGGCTTCCGAGTTCCAATGTCCAATTCCCGAGTTTCAGGTTCTGGTCAAAGTTTGCCGTTAAGAGCATGGTCAATCGCTCTTAACTTGGAACCCGGAAATTGAAACTTTGAACTATCCCGTTATGAAGTTCAATTTTAGTGAAGAAGTTTCGGGTGCCCTTCATTTCGACCGGCCGGTCGTGGCCCTCGAATCCACGGTCATCGCCCACGGCCTTCCGTACCCGCAAAACATCGAGACCGCATACAAACTTGAACGTATTGTACGCGAAAACGGTGCGACGCCGGCGACAATTGCCGTTTTTGATGGAGAGATAACGGTAGGGCTGAATGATGCTCAGATAGAATCACTGGCAACATCGAAGGATATAAATAAATTGTCCACCCGCGATCTTCCGGTCGTCACGGCGATGAAGCTGAATGGTGCGACCACAGTGGCATCGACTAGCTATCTAGCAAACCGCGCCGGCATAAAGGTGTTTGCGACCGGCGGCATCGGCGGCGTTCACCGCGGCGGAGCGTCGGATGTTTCGGCTGATCTGCCGATGCTGGCTGAAACGCCGATCCTCGTGGTCTGCTCGGGTGCAAAAATGGTGCTCGACCTGCCCGCAACGCGAGAATGGCTGGAGACTCACGGAATTACGGTACTTGGATGGAAGTGCGATGAAATGCCGGGATTCTATTCGCCAACAAGCGGCCTTTCGGTTGACCGCCGGGCCGAAAGCGACCGCGAGGTTTCGGCCGTGATCAAGGCCCGGGATGCTCTTGGTCTGCGAAATGCGGTGATCCTTGCCGTTCCGGTACCGTCGGGCAATGCGATCGTTGAGGCAGAAGCGGAAGAAATGATCCGAACGGCAATGTCGCTGGCGGAAGAAAGATCAGTTACCGGAAAAGAGATCACACCTTTTCTGCTTTCACAGCTTTCCGAGTTAAGCAACGGGCGGACGCTGGCCGCAAATATTGCGCTGCTTGAGAATAACGCAAGAGTGGCGGCCGAGGTCTCGCTCAAGATCGAGCTCTGACCGTGTTACTTATTGGCCGCAGAAGCAGTTCCGCGTTCCAGCTTGAACTTTAGAGAATCAACTCGCTTTTGAGCTTCCGATGCTTCGCCCGAATCGGGAAATTTGGCGATAAGTTCCCGCCAGCTCGCACCTTCGTAGTGAAACGTTTTTGTCTTTGGATTAAATAGAAAGATTACTCCCAGCTTTCGATAGCGGTCAAGCATGTTGAAGTTCAGATAATAGCTGTGCATCGGAGCGGCGGTCGCGGCCATTTCGCGGCGGTCGAGCCGGGAATTTGCATCCTTTGAAAGCTTTACCGCGGTGTCTTCGAGTAGATCGCCGAACAGTAAAAGCAGTGCAGGGCGAAATTGCGATCTCGGGTAGAGGTCAAAAAATGCGGACGCGAGCTCGATCTGGTCAAAGCCGTTGGATGATTGCACCAATTGCGCAAGGCGAGAGTCATCGCCTTCGCGAAACATTCCGAACAGAGCTTCGGCCTGTACCCATCCTGAATTGTTCGGCGGAGCGTTGACCTTGTAAAATTTAACGCCGTCAGCCTCGGCCGTCCCGAGAATATGGACCTTTCTGCCCCGACGCATTCGCTGGACAGCTTCAGCAAAAAGACTGGGTTTCATTCTGAGGACCGAAAGGGATTCGTCGATCACAACCGCGTTACTTCCGATTGCCTTTGATCTGACGGCTGGCTTCGAACCCGTGGGCCGTGACCGCTTTTGGGCCTGAGCTAACGCAAAGCAAAGGCCTGTCACTAACAGGAGCAAGGCAATTTGACGCAAGCGTATCATGTGCTTTTCAGTCCTTATTGCATTTTGACTGGAATGAGGCCGTTCACGTTCCGGCCAGGCCATCTTTAACTGATAAAAATAAAGCGATCAAAAGTTATCTCGAACCGCGAATTGCCTTTTTTAGCTTCTCGTTCACGCCCGCGTGATGGAAATGGCATATTGCTATTGCCAATGCGTCAGCGGCGTCGTGCGGTGTTGGCACGGCTTTCAGGCCCAAAAGCAGGCGGACCATCTCGCCAACCTGCTGCTTTTCCGCATTACCGTAACCAACTACCGTTTTCTTTATCAGCCTGGGAGCATATTCAGCGATCGAAAGGCTTCGCTGTTCTGCAAGCAGCAGCATGATCCCGCGGACCTGTCCCAATTTCATTGCGACGTTGACGTTTATCGAATAAAACGCCTCTTCGATCGCAAGGGCATCCGGCTGGAATTTGCCCACGACCTCGTCAACCTCTGCAAAGATCTTTGCCAGGCGTTTTGAAAACGCCATCTTCGGGTTCGACCTGATCGCGCCGAAATCGATCAGCGAATATTTGCTTCCGCTCCCTTCGACAACACCCCAGCCAAGCGTTTCGCTGCCTGGATCGATCCCTAAAACTCTCATTTAACTTATTTTGCGGGCGCGGATGTATGACAAGATAACGCAAGTTTTCAGCCAATTGCAAATCATCCGGCACAATGCCGCTGCCATTGTGCCGTAAAGTTCAAAATGAAAACATCTAGTTTCGATCTATGCTGCAGCAAGGAGCTTGGCTAAGCCGGATGGCGTTTGTAAATCGCCAAAATAAACCTTATGATTTCAGGAAACTATACACCCTTAGCGATCACAAAAATGAATTTTCAAGCAGCGGCCCCACCGCCGAAACAATCTGTCCGAATGCTACTGGCCGATATTATCGATTATGCAGGCCTATTCCCGCCATCGATGGTGTCGATGAATGAGGCCGCTGCGAATTTCGCATCCTATATTACAGGCCAGTACGGATGGATGCTGGGGCGTTTCGTTTTGCCGGCGGCCCGACTGAACGAGTTTGCGGAAGCCGCGGAAGGACTTTGGACGGCCGGCATTCCATGGCGGTTGAGCGTTCTCGCGGGTGAAGACATTGCCTCAACGATTCGTGATGTAAAGCTTTTTAACGATGAACACGCGGGAAGGGCGGTTTGCGATTCGCTTGAAGTAAAGGCTAATACTGTTTCGAAAATAGAGAACACGGTCGCCGATCTGCCGGATCACTTGAAGGCATATTTTGAAATTTCCACGGGTGATAATTTTGCCGATCTGGTCACAACGCTGTCGATCAAACGGCAGCGGGCAAAGATGCGCACCGGCGGAACGACGAACGAAGATTTTCCGTCTAGCCGCGAGGTGATTCGCTTTGTCCGCACCTGCATGGCAGCCAACGTGCCGTTTAAATCTACCGCCGGCCTCCACCATCCTATCCGCTGTTATCGCCCGCTGACCTATGCCGCCGATGCCCCCAAAGGCACTATGCACGGATTCCTGAATGTTCTTCTGATGACTGCCTTTGCCCGCGAAAGCTATCGTGTCGCACTCCTCGAAGAGCTGATGGAAGAGGAATTTGACGAAGCATTTGTGTTTCAAAACGATTTTGTCCTATGGCGGAATGAGCACGTCTTGACTGCCGAGCATCTGAAATTTCTCAGACTTAAAGGCATGATCTCCTTCGGTTCATGCTCATTCACCGAGCCGATCGAAGACCTGCAGGGATTGGGCCTTTTATGATTCGTTGCCAGTGAGACATGTCCCTGAAAGGGACAAAATCAATAGCGTCGGGTGAAACCCGGCGTCACGGTTCCAATCGATCGTATGTCGCTGAAGGCCACGAACCATACGCAGATGGCACAAACTCTGGTTAGCATTTACGTCCACATAATTTTTTCAACGAAGCACCGGATAGATCTAATTCGACCGGAAGTCGAATCCGGCCTTTTCACATCCATCGGCGGCATCGTAAACAATAACAGATCAAAATTGCTCGCCGCGGGCGGGACAGCGTGTCATATGCATTTACTCATTTCGCTATGCAAGAATCTGGGCCTTAGTGAATTAGTCGGAGATATCAAGCGTGACAGTTCATTCTGGATGAAAACTGCTGAATTTGGCGATCCCAAGTTTGGCTGGCAAGATGGTTACGGAGCATTCTCCGTTGGGCATACGCAAATCGACGCGGTGAAGAAGTACATCGAAAACCAGAAGGCTCATCACGCGAGTATCTTGTTTGAGGACGAGTTCAGATATTTTCTTGACAAGTACGCAATGGAATACGACGAGCGTTTTGTTTGGGATTGAAGTTCGTCCCTTTCAGGGACGGTTTCGGTTTTTGGCTTGTTCGTCGGGTTTCACCCGACGCTATTAAATTAGTCCCTTTCAGGGACAAGACCTTATGACCTGCGAGATAAATGAAACTCATGACCCGAATTTGCGAAGCTGGGTCGAATCCGCTAATGACCCGAATACGGATTTTCCCATACAGAATTTGCCGTTTTGTACGTTCAAACGCCCTGGTGATATCTTGCCGATGATTGGCGTCAGAATCGGCGACGAAATCTTGGATATGGTTGAAATGTGGCATGACGGGCTTCTTCAGACAACAGATCCAAGTCCATACGACCGACCCTTTTCATACTTGAACGATGTCTTGATGTCGGATTTAGGCGAGAACTTGCGGGTTCGAAGACAACTTGTTTCGTTGTTGGAAACTGACTCTTCCATAAAGAAAGAGGTCTCGATGTATCTAACAAATGCGACAGACGCGGAGATGGTCGTTCCGACAGTTATCGGCGATTACACTGACTTCTACTGCTCGATCTTCCACGCCACGAATGTTGGGTCGATGTTTCGGCCGGACAATCCTTTGATGCCGAATTATAAGTATGTGCCGATCGGATATCATGGGCGGGCTTCGTCGATCGTTATTTCGGGTACGGACATCAAGCGGCCGTACGGGCAGAATCGGAGCGATGCGGAGAAGCCGCCGGTGTTTATTCCGGCGAAGAATCTGGATTACGAGATGGAGCTTGGCTTTTTTGTCGGGCAGGGAAATGAACTTGGACAGCCGATACCGATCAGCGAGGCTGAGGAGCATATTTTTGGCGTTTGCCTCGTGAACGACTGGTCGGCACGCGATATTCAGGCATGGGAATATCAGCCGCTTGGGCCGTTTTTGGCGAAGAATTTTGCGACGACGATCTCGCCGTATGTCGTGACGATGGAGGCGTTGGCTCCGTTTCGAACACCGGCATTCGAACGCGATCCGGACGATCCGCAGCCGCTTGATTATTTGAACGATCCGCAAAACCAAAAGTTTGGCGGCCTCGATATCAATCTTGAGGTCTATATCCAGACCGAGAAAATGCGAAACGAGAAGATCGAACCGCACCGCTTGAGCCGCTCGAACACAAAAGATCTCTATTGGACGATCGGCCAAATGCTGACGCATCACGCTTCGAACGGCTGCAACCTGCAAACCGGCGATCTGATGGCGACCGGCACCGTCAGCGGCAAGGAAAAAGACGAACGCGGCTGTTTGCTCGAACGAACGTGGCGCGGCACCGAACCGCTTGAACTGCCGTCGGGCGAGCAAAGACGCTTTCTCGAAGACGGCGACGAGATAATAATGAAAGGCTTCTGCGAACGCGAAGGCTTTCGCCGCATCGGATTGGGCGAGTGCCGGGGCCGCATCTTGCCTGCTGAGTAAGTTTCACCACAGAGTCACAGAGACACGGAGAAGAATTTTCTGATCTTTTCTCTGCGTCTCAGTGTTTTCACGATTAAATTTCCTATTCTGCTAGAATTAAGCTGTGAAGCCAGCATCGGCAATTTTCGAAACTACGGTCCGTCGAGTCGAGACGGAGTCAGACGAGACTGAATTTGCTGACGTTCTTGCTGTCGAAGAGCCACTCGAAATTCGTTTAGGCCTGCCGAATGGGACGCACAAGGCGATCTCTATCACAATGCGGACGCCGGGCGACGATGCCGAACTTGCAGCCGGCTTTCTTTTCACCGAAGGAATAATCAAATCGCGGGAACAGATCAATCAGGTCCGACATTGCGGACTGAAGATACGAAAAAATTCGAACGCTCTCGACCGCGCCGCTGCGTTGAATTCAAACACCATCCGTGTCGATCTCGCCCGTGACGTTGTGGTCGATCTGGATCGCTTAAACAGGCATTTTTATACATCTTCAAGCTGCGGCGTATGCGGCAAGAGTTCGATCGAAGCCTTGAACACGGGAGCGAAAAGAATTCCCGACCCTACCCGGCCTGTGATCGGCCCGGAATTCATAAACAGCCTGCCCGCGACGGTACGCCGCGAACAGGAGACCTTCGACCAGACCGGCGGCCTGCATGCATCTGCCCTTTTTAACCAGGACGGCTCGCTCGACATCGTTCGCGAAGATGTTGGACGACATAATGCTCTCGATAAAGTGGTCGGGGCAAAACTGCTCGAAGGGAAACTGCCGCTCAGTGAAAACATCTTGCTTGTCAGCGGCCGGACAAGTTTTGAACTTGTGCAAAAGGCATTGATGGCGGGCATTCCTATCCTTGCGGCCGTAGGTGCTCCATCCAGCCTTGCGGTCGAACTGGCACGCGAATTTGGCATGACACTGATCGGTTTTGTGCGCGACGACAGATTCAATGTTTATTGCGGAGGACTGCGCGTTGTTAAAAAAGATCGATCGTCGAAATGATAACGGTCCCCGACAAGCTGAGAACTGAAAACTGTTAACTGAAACAGCCAAAAATACTCACCAATAGTTTTCACGTTCCAGTTTGTCCGGAAAGGTTTAGCTGGCCGATGAGTGACGAAAAAGAAAAACTCGAAGTCTCAGAAGCGGAACAAACTGCCGCCGGGCTTAACGCGGTTATCAGCACTGCCCGTAATGTTTACGGCAAAATGGGTGTCATGCGCGGTACGCGCGGAATGCTGAAGATCAATCAGGCGAAGGGGTTTGATTGCCCGTCTTGCGCCTGGCCGGACCCGGATAGTCATCGGGCCATCGGCGAATTTTGCGAGAACGGGGCCAAGGCGATGGCGGACGAGGCGACGAAGAAACGCGTCAGTTCCGATTTTTTTGCCAGGTATTCGGTGGACGAATTGGCCCGGCAAACCGATTTTTGGCTGAACGATCAGGGCCGCTTGACCGAGCCGGTAATAAAGCGGGAGGGAAGCCCCCGCTACGAACCGATATCGTGGCCCGAAGCACTAAAAATCATTGCGGCCAATCTCAACTCACTTGGCTCGCCCGATGAAGCAGTTTTTTACACTTCGGGCCGCACATCCAACGAGGCGGCATTTCTCTACCAGCTTTTTGTTCGTCAATTCGGTACGAATAACCTACCTGACTGTTCGAACATGTGTCATGAATCAACGAGTGTTGCTCTCGCTGAATCGATCGGGCAAGGCAAGGCGACGATTCGGATGAATGATCTCGAAAACACTGACTTGATCATCGTCATTGGCCAAAATCCGGGCACGAATGCCCCGCGAATGATGACTAACCTGGCCGCGGCAAAGAAGAACGGGGCAAAGATGATAGCGATAAACCCGCTTGCCGAAGCCGGGCTGATGAACTTCGCTGACCCTAATCCCCAGCACGGTAGTCCGCTCTCCATCCTCGGATTGAACCCTGCCAAACTCGCGGATATGCATCTTCCGCTTCGCATCGGCGGCGACATGGCGGTGATAAAAGGGCTCATGAAAACGATGCTCGAACGCGAACGTGAAAGGCCCGGAACAGTTTTTGACCACGAATTTATCCAAACCAGGACCACGGGATTTGATGGTCTGACCGCACGCCTCGATGCCGCCGATTGGAACGATATTGTCGAATCAAGCGGCCTCAGTCGGGATCAGATCGCCGATGCGGCTGAAATGATTATGTCCGCTGACAGATTTATAACCTGTTGGGCAATGGGTGTAACACAGCACACCGACGCCGTGGCTACAATTCAGGACATTGTTAACATGCATCTTTTGCGCGGGGCCGTCGGCCGCCCTGGTGCGGGTTTGTGTCCGGTACGCGGCCACTCCAATGTGCAAGGTGACCGCACAATGGGCATCTGGGAAAAAATGAACCCGGTTTTTCGAGAGAATCTTGAAAAAGAATTCAATTTCAAAACGCCGGAAAAAGACGGGTTCGACACGGTCGAGAGCATCGCAGCAATGCGCGACGGGCGGGCAAAGGTCTTTTTTGCGATCGGCGGCAATCTCGCTGCTGCTTCGCCGGATACGCCCGCGGTCGAGGCCGGGCTTAGAAACTGCGATTTGACCGTTCAGGTTTTGACAAAACTAAATCGCACCGCCGTGACGCCCGGCAAAGTCTCATTAATTCTTCCCTGTCTTGGCCGGACCGAGATCGACAGACAGGCCGGCGGAATGCAGTTTATCTCAACCGAAAGCACGATGCTCAATGTTCAGGCATCGCGCGGCATTTTTGAACCGGCGTCAGATCATCTTCGCAGTGAGCCATGGATCGTCGCATGGCTTGCCAAGGCTGTCTTTGGCGATCAGGCAACGGTAGATTGGGATGCAATGGCGTCAAATTACGACAACATTCGCGAGGCGATTGCCCGCGTTGTGCCGGGCTGCGAGAATTACAATGAGCGAATCCGCGATGACGGCGGTTTTTATATGCCAAATCCGCCGCACAAAGGCGAATTCAAAACACCGTCGGGCAAAGCATTGTTCAAGTCGGCACCGCTGGAAAAAATTACGCTTGAACCCGGTCGATTGCTTCTTACTACAATACGTTCTCACGGCCAGTTCAACACGACGATCTACGCCGACCGCGACCGGTACCGAGGCATTGATGGCGGCCGCCGCGTTCTATTTATGAATGCGTCTGACATCGAATCGCGCTCGCTCGAAGCCGGACAATCCATCGACATCACAAGCCATTTTGACGATGGTGAAAGAGAGGTCAGGAATTTCACGGTTGTTCCCTACGAGATCCCAAATGGCTGCTGTGCGGCTTATTTCCCCGAGGCAAATCCGCTAATACCGCTTGGCAGCACTGCCCGACGCAGTAAGACGCCAACATCAAAATGCGTGGTCGTTTCTGTGCGGCCGTCCCGTTGAATGGAAATTGAAGCATACATCCTGATCGGCGGCAGGTCGTCCCGCATGGGCCGCAGCAAGGCATTTGCGGATATCGGCGGTGTTCCGCTCGCGCGGCATGCATTCGAAACCGTAAATGGATCGGGAATAACCGAAGAAATCAAATTTGTTGCGGGCAACGAGGCCCAGTTTGCGATCGAGGCCGCCGCGCTGAATGCACCGTTTATCTTCGATCTGGTCCCGGGCCGAGGGCCGCTGGGCGGCTTGCATGCGGCCTTGTCGTATGCCCGTACGCCGTGGATATTCCTTCTAGCTTGCGACATGCCGCTTGTTTCCCCTGAAATGATCGGCATACTGGCGAGTGAAATTATTGATGGCGTTGGCGTCGTGCTTCCCGAACAAGCTGACGGTAGGCTGCAGCCGCTTTGTGCCCTGTACAACACCGCGATCGCCGGGCCTATTATTACGGAAACGATTGAGCTGCCAAGGGTCTCGCCTCGAATGACGGAATTGGCAATGAAACTTGAACCCAAGATCATTAGATTTGAAAGCTATTCGAATTTGCCCGGCGCCGCGACTTTTTTTTCGAACATAAACACACCGGACGAACTTGAAATAGTGCGAAAGTTGTTTTGACCATCTTTGTTCGCAGGAGTGACGGGCAAGAGCAGCAAACTAAAGTTTGTTGATCATGTGGCCCGACAAACTCATCTAATTAGTATTGTGACTGGTGTGAAATTAGGGTTGCTGTGTCAAAATAGAGTTGTAAATGGATCTGGTTTTAGACAAATTTAAGGAAGAATGCGGGATTTTTGGCATTTATGGCCACCCCGAGGCCTCTACGCTGACTCAACTTGGGCTTTTTGCGCTGCAGCACCGCGGCCAGGAGGCGTGCGGGATCGTATCCGGCGACGGGCATGACCTGCATCAATTCCGCTCGCAAGGACTTGTCGCTGACGTTCTTAGTGAAGATATTCTTCGTAAATTGCTGGGCTCGTCCGCGATCGGACATACGCGGTACTCAACGTCCGGGCGGAACACGATCAAGGAAGTGCAGCCTTTTTCCGTCACCTGTCAACATGGCGATATCGCTGTTTGCCACAATGGAAATCTTCCGTTTGCAGAGGCCCGCCGACGCGAACTGGAAAGGGAAGGAGCAATATTCTCATCAACCTCCGACACTGAAACTATCTTGCATGGAATCGCTCGAACGCAGGCCGACAACGCAATTGACGCGATCGAAAAGGTGCTCAAAGAAACAGATGGAGCGTATTCGCTTTTGTTTTTGACGCCAAAGGCCTTGATCGTCGTCAGAGACCCGCGCGGCTTTCGACCGCTCGTGCTGGGAAAACAAGGCGATGCTTGGTGCGTTGCATCGGAAACCTGTGCTTTCGATCTGATAGACGCTCAATATGTTCGTGAAGTATTGCCGGGCGAGATGCTGATAATCGACGAAAAAGGCATCGAATCGCGCTTCCCATTTGAGAAAAAGCAGCATGCGGTGTGTACATTTGAACATGTCTATTTTTCCCGGCCCGACTCGACCATTTTTGGCCGGTCGGTTAACGAATCACGGCATAAGATGGGCAAAAGGCTCGCCGTCGAACATCCGGTCGAGGCTGATATAGTTGTGCCTGTTCCGGATTCAGGCGTTGCGGCGGCGATCGGTTTTGCGGCCCAGTCCGACATCAATTTTCGACAGGCGATCATTCGCAATCATTACGTCGGCCGTACCTTCATTGAACCTTCTCAGTCGATACGATCGTTTGGTGTCAGACTTAAACTGAACCCGATAAAGGACTTAATTAACGGCAGGCGTGTTGTGCTGATCGACGATTCGATAGTCCGCGGCACAACTTCAAAAAAGATAGTCCAGATGGTCCGCGAGGCCGGAGCAACCGAAGTTCACATGCGTATTTCGTGTCCGCCGACGGCTCATTCGTGTTACTACGGCGTTGACACACCTCATCGTCAGGACCTGATAGCTTCAAGGATGACGACCGAACAGGTCCGTGAATACATTGAGGCCGATTCATTAGGCTATCTCTCGCTGGACGGCATGCTCGATGCGATCGGCATCGAATCCGGGGCTTCGTGTACCGCATGCTGGTCCGGCAAATACCCTACCCTCATCGCCAACGGCCAGGCCGCCTAAAACATGGAGTTAGACGAAAGAAAAAGATACTGGTTTCCGGCTAAACGCTACGGCTGGGGCTGGGGGCCGCCAAGCACCTGGCAAGGCTGGGTAGTGCTGCTTGGATTTATCCTTTCAGCAACGATCGTTGGTGTTGTATTTACACCTGATGTGCATCCGTTCCGTTTCGGTGCGGGAATACTTATATTATCCGGCGCACTTATTTTGATCTGTTATCTCAAAGGCGAACCTCCGTCGTGGCGATGGGGCAGTGATAGCGGCGATCTTCCCTAAAGTAAAGGTCCCAGATGATTTGCCGGCAAATGGAAGCAATGCATCCGTTAGTTCCGGCGACGGCCTCTAGCCGGGGTTCTCATGCGAGGAATCGACCGCTCAAGAGCGGGAAGCGTCCGTTGAAGCATGGCTACTTTTTCGCGTACGTTTTGATCGTTGCGGTAGCGCTGAAGAAATTCGCGGCCTGCGGCAACCGCGATCAAGCGGCTATTTGCGTCCGGACGGGATTGATTTGCAATAAAGGTTAGATATAGGCCTTCCTGACGTGTTTTTTTAAGAAGCTGCTCTCTTTCTTCCTGGGTTAAGGCGTTTCGAATTGTCTCGATCAGTTCATCCGAAGCATCCTGTAATTGCAGGGACCATTCTTCTTCACGGGTAAGTGCAAAATCCACACTGCGATCACGGATCTTTTCTATCAGTAATTTGTTTTCTAATTCAATGCCTTCTGGGGTTTGGACCGCAAGCCTAAGCGAGACGCGAACCTCCCTAATGGAAACGGGGCTGGCCGGTTTCCGGCCGGTCTCCTGGCCGGCCAGCGGCAGCGCAAGCACCATGCAAAGGAGAGCAAGTCGGATCGGGTCCCGAAACGGCATAACTTTTCCGGTGAGGCAGAATGAATTCTATCACATTTTTGACGCTATGATACGTTAGTCTTGCAATGCACAACATCGCCTCTCCGATTGAGCGTTCCACGACGTGCACCGGCTGGCCCGCCGCACTTGTAAATCCTCTCAAATTGGCATATATAGAACGCCGTGGGTGATAAATATAAAGCATATTCGATCGAGTTCGATCATCGCGGAGCGTATCTTCATGTCACGGTCGGCGGAGCTAAAGTAACACCCAAAATAGCCCTTGCCTATTGGCAGGAGATAATAGACGAGTGTGAGGCCAACAGATTCTCAAAGATACTTCTGGATCATAATTTTTCGACGATGATCGACATGGCAGAGATGCTTCAGATCATCGGGCCGATCGGTGATCTATTGAAAGGCAGAATACTGGCGTTTTTCGATCGGCATGGCAACAATGATATTCCTGAGGCCGGCAAAATGATCCTTCGCAGCCACGACATGAAAGTCCAGATCTTCGATAACCTCAAGGACGCCGAACGCTGGCTATTGGCAAACTGAGCCGATTAAGCGGCGAGGGCTAAGTGGATATTCTCGCTGAACGACTGAAGTGGACGAGAAGAAAGTTACCGGAACTTTTTCATAGAAAGCTCAACTGGCTCGTTCGGCGTTGCCGAACAGTATTTTGCAACCATGATCTTTGAGTTTTCATCTTAATCCTGTAAACTGGCTATCCTTTCGAGTGTCAACAAACTAAAAGTTTGTTGGGCTTTGGGGGCGACAGGCTTCGACAGGGGCTTGTATAGATCTTTGGATGCACGTCGGGCTTT
>Ga0138256_10000782_pt1 | contig 34172 bp, 33 predicted proteins | sample KNB2016incub_MG_FD_105486 | JGI IMG/M metagenome (GOLD analysis project Ga0138256, IMG submission 105486) | Active sludge microbial communities from wastewater in Klosterneuburg, Austria - KNB2014incub_MG | ecosystem: Engineered > WWTP > Activated sludge > Unclassified | place: Austria... | reverse complement strand
TTGGATCTCAACCGGCTATCCCTGAATCCGATCAAACAAATTGAAATTGTGAAGGGCCCCAGCAGCAGCCTGTATGGCTCGGAAGCATTAGCAGGAGTAGTCAATATCATCACAGAACGAACCAATCAGGACAACGCCAGATTTGGAGTCAAAATGGCCAGCAACAGTACATCCGATGCTTATGTCTCCACAGGTTTTCGCAGGAATAAATCCGATGCTTTTATACAACTTTCCAGGTTTGCAACAGAAGGGTATGATCTGAGCCCCGATACCTATGGAAAGACCGTTTCACCGCATCAACAATGGTCTTTTTACGGTAAATTCAATGCCGCTATAAACCAACATGAGTTTACTTTAAGTTCGAGGTATTTTAAGGAACACCAGCAGAGTGAATTCCTGGTCAATGACATAGCCACTAGCGGATCGGGCCTTATCCGCGATTGGATGATCAACCCGGTATGGAAGTACAAACTGAATACCCGGCTCCACAGTACGCTTCGCGCGTATTATACCCAGTATGCTGCACGGGCCATATATTTGAACGATCAAACTAAAGAAGAGATCAGTAAAGATGACTTTCACCAGAGTTTTTCCCGTTTAGAGTGGAACCCAAAATATTTAATCAATGACCGGAACAGTCTCCTGGGTGGAGTAGGGGCCGTTGCCGAAAAAGTCAATACTATCCGTTATGGCAATGACCTGCCGCAAAAACAATTTACCCAATATGGATTTATTCAATATACCTGGCAGCCTGCAGAACATAAAGAAGTGAACCTCGGTTTCCGGTATGATCATAACAATGTATATGGAGGGCAACTCAGTCCTAAAGTTTCGTTTATTACCAGAATTTATCATACACTGAATTGGAAGGGATCAGTGGGTTTGGGATTTAAATCACCGGATTTCAGGCAACTTTATCTCGATTTTACCAATGCCGCCGGAGGTGGATACAGTGTTTTTGGAAGAGAGGTTTTGGCTCAAAAACTTGAAGAACTCGAACAACAGGGTCAAATTGCCGGGTATTTAAAGGACATCACCGGGGTTCCGGATATCAATCCCGAACGTTCTATATCTTTTAACAGCGGCGTTCAATCATTACCCGGAAAGGAATTGAGTTGGGAATTGAATTATTTCCGTCACGAAGTTTCCCAGTTGATTGAAACAGAACCTGTAGCCCAACTTACCAATGGCAGTAATCTCTTTAGTTATTTTAATATCAATAAAGTAAGAATTCAGGGACTGGATATCAACTTAAGTTATCCCCTGGCACCTGGAATTCGTCTGCAAACAGCCTACCAATTACTTTATGCCCGTGACCGCAACCAGTTAGAGCTCCTGGGCCAGGGACTCAAGTTCAGAAGGGATCCGGTCACCCTCTCCTCCATTCGACTTAAAAAGTCTGAATATTTTGGGTTATCCAACCGGTCCAGACATTCGTTCCAGGTCAAATTAACTTATCAACCTGAACGTAAGCCATTATATAGTATGTTGCGATTCCATTATCGCAGCAAGTTTGGGTTGGGCAGCAATTCCGGCTTGGTCCAGGGGGGAGAAGTTTTTATATCGGAGCAAAGTGGTAACGATATCCTCGATCAATATGATGCTTTTGTAAAAGGATATACCCTGGTCAACCTCACCATGGGTTGGAGGGGATTAAAAAATATGGATATCCAGGTGGGAGCAGATAACATCCTGAATAAAACCATACCCGAGGCTTTACCTGGCCTGGCCGGAAGGACTTTATACATCAATCTCAGCTATTCCATTTTTAAACGTCATTAAATATATAGTACAAATGAATCGATCAGCAGTTTATTTAATTTTATTTTTCTCCGCCATGGTGGCCTGTAAAAAAGAGGATACTCCTGAACCTCTGGCACCCATATCCAAGACGATTAACAATCTGGCCGCGGATCCAGGTACCGGCATAGATCCTCAAAATGGTCAGCCCATCGGTACTACGAATAAATTTACTTTATTCAGTTTTGCTACCGGGACGACAGTGCCCAATAGCGACAGCGCAACCAATAAATGGGACCTTGGGTTTAAAGGCACGACCATCATAGCTAATAGCGGCATCAGTGGTCCGGGAAATGCAGGAATAATCCTGACGACAGGTATTCTGGAAGACATTGCAGAAGCTCCTGAAAGCGGATATGTATCGGACAACAGCACCAGCCTTGCTATACCAGCAGGTTCGGGCAAAGGATGGTATACTTATGATGGCCAGGCGATGGTGATCCGGCCCACCGCAGGAAAAATATTATTGGTGCGAACAGCAGAAGGTAAATATGCCAAGATGGAAATCATCAGTTATTATAAAGATGCTCCGGCCAATCCAACCTTTATGATTCCTGCAAGGTATTTTACATTCCGGTATTTTTATCAGAGCGACGGAAGCCGGATTCTAAAATAAGTGCAAAGCCCGAATATCTCTGCCGAGAATAGCGGTATCTTAAAATAATCCGGGTTTATTTTTTTTACTATAACTTACCGGGCTTGATCATGGTAAGGTGGGTCATATTTATCGCATTCATTTTTAAACAGTCAATCCCTAGTTACGGGCAGGACAATCTGATACCCAATGGCAGTTTTGATGACTCGGTAAATTGTGGAAGCATTTCAACGATTGCGCATTGGTTTGTACCACAAAATGACCAGGTCAATGTTAACAATCTCTGCCCCTATATAGATTGGTGGAGGTTTATAAAAGATAAAAAATCAGGGATCAACGGCACCCAATGCGGGTTTATAGAAACCTTTTACAGCGGATTTGCGGATGATAATATATACAGCGGCAGATTATACCTGGCTGTAAAACTGATCAAACCCCTGGAAGCAGGCAAGCAGTATTATTTTGAAATGTTCGTAAGATCGGTGGATACGTTTCCGAATAAAAAACTTGTCAATACCATATTTACCAACGGACAGGATATCAGCTTTACTAAGGAACTACCTCTTTTTGATTTTATTCTGCCAAGAAATTACCTGCAACTCAAACCTGCAGCGGTGACCCCATTGTATGCGGATTATGACTGGCATAAATTCAGTCATTGTTTTATTGCTGATGGCAGTGAACGATACTTGATCATTGGCAATTTCAGGAATGATGCCAATACGGAAACCAAAAGTACCGGCAAACGAAACCCTAATTTTCCCAATGGCCTGATTGCAAATTATGCTATTGATAATGTGGTGCTGACGCCGATGGAAATTACCTTATCAGATACTTCCCTATGTGTCAGGGATACCCTTTTGCTGAATGTGGGTAAGACTGCTCCACCTGCTTTGACCTATCGATGGCAGGATGCTTCCACTGCGCCACAATACCAGGTCACCAAAAGTGAATCCTTAAAGATCAGAATGGAATTTTCCCCGCTATGTTTCAGTGAAAAACAAATCAGCGTACATACCTATGATCAAAACTTACCGGTCAATCTATTGACCAATGATACAACCGTCTGTGAAGGCCAGGCTGCAGTTTTAAAAGCTGGTTTACAATTAGACGGGCAGGTCATTCAATGGAATGATGGATCTCAACTGCCTGTACGAGAGGTATACGACCCCGGTACTTATATTGCAAATATTGACCATAAATGTCTGCGGGTAACAAGGAGATTTTCAGTAGACGTGGAACCCTGCGATCAGGGCATCTATGCGGCTAATATATTTACACCGAATGGGGATGGTATCAATGATGAATTTATTCCCCGGTTTAAACCCGATTATCCATTGATTGAAAACTATGAAATGACGATATACAATCGATGGGGAAGCCTGGTGTTTTTTTCCAATACAAAAGACAGGGGATGGGATGGAAGACATTTTAATAAAGAAGCTCCTCCGGGGGTCTATATCTATTCGTTAAAAATCGAAATCAAAGGACGGACGGGCAACCGTACACTTTATAAAAAAGGAGATATTACGCTGGTGAAGTAAGAGGTTGAGGTAAAGGTTGAGGTGGAGGCTGAGATAAAGGTTGAGGTTGAGATAAAGGTTGAGAGGTTATTTCAGACGTCCCGCCTGAAATCCTTACCACATTGTTTTAAAAGCAGGTGCATGAGCTGTAGTGCTTGTTTTCCTATCCCATGCAATTCTTTTATTTGTTTTTCATTGAACTGCGAAAGCTGGTCAATAGAGGTGATTCCATTGTTTTGCAGGACCCGACGTGCCGGAGCGGCAAAATGGGATAAAAAATCGTCCTTGGGTTTTCGCAACATAAAGTCTTTCTATTTTCCTGGTTTTGTTAGGTTTTAGGCGAGGACGCCTAAACAACCGGGTTGGTTATTTCAGGCGGCCGAAGTCTCGGCTCTCGCTTGAAATCCATATAAGTCGGCGGTTTTAGGCGAGGACGCCTAAAACAACCAGCCTCGCCTGAAATCTACTTTTTCTTTACCAGATTTTCTTTAACCCTGAATTTTACAATTTTAGAAATTAGAGATAAAGGAAGCGGTTGATCAAATGGAAATTGAACAGAACCTTTGGCTCCTTCATAGCCTGACAATTCTTTTTTGAAAGCTTCAATACCCGATGGTGTCGGATAAAATCCAATATGATTTTTAAAAGCGGCAAAATGGACCAGATTCCCATGGAGCACAAAGGTTGGGATCTGGTAATTAATAGTTTCAGTAGCGTCCGGTGCAGCACGCCGGATAGTCTGTCTTATTTCTTCCAATTTGGCTTTGACCGGAGGTGTAAAGCCGGCTATATATTCTTCTATGGTGGTCGGTTTGGATTTACTAGTTAACATTTCAATAGATTTAATGGGGATATGACCTTAGGGAATATCAGGCACTTTTCAGTTTTTCAATGTCAAATTTTTTCATTTGCAAAAAAGCCTTAGTGACCCGATCCGCCCGGGAAGAATCATTCAACAGTTCTTCCAGGATGGTGGGCACTACTTGCCAGGATACCCCAAATTGGTCTTTTAACCAGCCGCACTGAACTTCTTCACCCTGAGCAGTAAGTTTATTCCAATAATAATCTATTTCTTCCTGGGTATCACAATACACCTGAAACGAAATAGCTTCATTAAACCGGAATATGGGTCCGCCGTTAATTGCACTAAAGGGCTGACCATCTAATCTAAACCGGATACCCATCACCGTGCCTTCCTGTTGACCATGTATTTCAAATCCTTCTTTACCGTAGTGACTGATATGATCGATCGTTGAATTTTTAAACACAGAAATATAAAAATTAGCTGCTTGTTCCGCCTGATGATCAAACCACAGGCAGGGCGTAATCACTGATTTTATCATAGATCCATTCAGTTAATTGGATTCCGCATGCTTTTTATAGTTATCCAGGATGGCCTGCCAGCCTGCTCGCTGCATTTCCACAGGGTGGGTATTTTCAGCCTCAAAGGATTCAATCACTTTTGTTCCATTTTCTTCCGGGACAAAACGAATATTTACTTTTCTGCCATCCTCCATGGTATAGCTGATCTCCTGATTGGTGATCACTTCATCGTATACCCCGTTAAAGTCAAAACCCATGCTGCCATCTTTAGCTTCCATTCGGGATAAAAACCTGCCACCTTTACGCAGATCATTTTCAGCGCGGGGAGTATGCCAGTCATCGGAAGCATTGTTCCATTGAATAATATGTTCAGGGGTTGTCCAGACTATCCAGGCTTTTTCTACAGGCACCTGGACAATGGTTTCAACGGTGACGGTTTTTTTGATTGCTGTTTCCATGTATAAGGTTTTATTGAATTTATTTGAAATAATTACCCAACAAATATGAGGGTATAATCAATAAAAATGATGTGTAAAAACGACAATAGAAGGGGTCGATTACGACAATGTAAGATGGGTTTAATTCTAACGTAGTTTAATTTCTGAAGAGGTTGATCCCGAAATCACAAAGGGAAATTATTTTCTCAATCCACGCAAATCATATTTATTAAAAAACTCCCAGATTTTAGCGCTTGCCGAAATATCATAATTTGTGCCTGAGACTTTAAACGTGGAACCCGGCCAGGTATGGTCGCCACCATCAATTTTTAAGAGCTCCACGGAGGATAAACCAGGAAAGACATAATAATCGACGGTGCTGGAATCAGCGATATTAATATCAGGCAGGTGTTGAATGGCGGGAACCGAATCCACCTGATTGAACGTAACCCAAAAATTTAAACCGCGCATTATAGGTGTGGCTGTGTGATCCCCGTTAAATGGTACCACCTGATCTTTTGTGCCATGAATATGCAGGATGGGAATACGACGGAAAGGACGGCAATCCCTGAGTACTTCAGGAGTCATAGAACCACTCACGGAAGCAATAGCGGCAATTTTATTGCTCAATTGACAAGCCAACTGATAACTCATCTCACCTCCGTTGGAAAAACCAGCAGCGTAAATCCGGTTTAAATCTATCTTATAATGAAAGGCCATGTACGAAATCAGGCTATCGATGAAACCCAAATCATCCACGGTGCTACCTGGCGTCCAACCCCCGGTGTTCCAATGGGTGGTATCTCTGTATTTAGTGCCTTCGGGATGTACCACGATAAAGTTTACCGAATCCGCAAGGGAGCGAAAATCTGCATACCACATTTGTTCCCGGGCATTGCTGGTGTATCCATGTAAGTTTAAAACCATTGGAACCGGAGAATCCGAAGAATATTTTTCAGGTATATAAACAATAAACTCCCTTTTGATACCTCCTTGTTGAATGGAATGGGTAATTGTTTTTCCGGGATGGCAACTCAGGGTGCAACATAACACGAGAAGTAGAAATAAAATATAATTTTTCATATCCAATAAGTATAATAAAGCAGCAATACAGCGGTGAGGGAGGCTGAAATACATGTGGCGGATAGCCAACTAAAAATATAAAAAAAAATAAATTACCAGGCTGTTAAATACGTATTTAAAAACGGAGCATTCAGATTGGTGTGCATTAAAACGTTCACAGCAATATACTTCACCATCAGATCAATCCTTCCGGTTTTCCGCCTGGTCGAGGGCAACCACCAGACCGTTAATAATCCGGGGAAGAAAAAAGGTGCTTTTAGGGGGAAGAACTTTTTTATTGGATAAAACGTCCAAAGCCGTTAAAGGAGGCAATATAAAAATATATTTACCAGGATTGGATTTTGTCAACTCGTCCACCAGGGATAAATGATGGGTGGATTCGGCATAATAAATCCGCTTACTTTTTGTTTCATTAAATATTTTAAATACCGGGCCCAGAATTTGTTTTGTAAAAGTCAGTGGCAACAATTGGGACCGGGATTTGGATTTAAGTTTAAACCGGTACTTTTCCTGATCTACCAGCAGGTAAATAAAACCCTTTTTTGGTTCAACTTCTGTCACGGCAGACCATGCGCTACATGACTTTTGTATAGCATTTAAAATGGCTGCATGAGAAGTCGACTTTAATTTTTCGATAATCCGGAAAAAACCGGATACCGCCATTTGGTCCCTTGTAAAATAAGCTGTCAGGATCCGGCTGTGATTAACCTTACCCGATTTTAAATACCTGTTGGATAAGGTGGCAAACCGGTGATGGCCATCCGCTATGATAGCTTTGTGGACATCGTGTTTGAATAATTCAGTTAATTTATTGATATCGGCAGTTTGATTTATAATCCAAATCGCATGGGAGGTTGAATCATCCGGGAAATTTAATTTTAGGGCCGGCGTGGTTTTATTTTTTAGATTTTTCAGCAACCGCAATAGCCTGGAGTTTGTCCCAATCAGTAAAGCCGCCGGTTTGATCATAGCTTTACGTTCAAAAAACAATAGGGAATGTAACTTTTCTTTGGTAGCAATAGTTTGTTCGTGTTTTAAAATTTTTTTATTCTGAAAATCCCGGATTTCCGTCATGGTAATCAACCCGGTTGAACGTATACCTTCATCCACGATTTCAATGATAAAATAGCCCGGCGTGTTTAATGCCCTGAAGACCCCTTCTTTAAATACCCGATTAAAATGTTCCCTCAGGTCTTTGTAAAAAGCATCGTCAAAACTGATTTTATTCAGATCCGGTAAATAAGCCTTGAAGGGTGTGATGTGCATATAAATCTTCTATTATTTTGATACAGGAGTAAACAAAACAAACAGGGACAAGCTCTTAGAATAAAAACTGCATTTTTTGAATGCCTTGTTTATCCACTGACTCAACCAATATAAAAAAAAATCAGGGGATTGAGTTATTTGACAAAGGGCAGGTCGGTAATTTCAGCCGGCAACATTTTTTCTCCGGCCTTAATTTGAATCGGGGTTCCTGTTTTGGCAAAAGCAATAGAGACATACCCCATACCAATCGGATATCCCAGGCAGGGTGAAATAGTCCCGGAAGTAACCTCCCCGATAGCATGTCCATCCGCAGAGTGCATGGAATAATGTTGTCGTGGAACCCGGCGATCATTGACTTTAAATCCAACCAGTTTTTTGTTGATTCCCTGTTTTTTCTGTTCCTGATAGATGGTTGAAGCTATGAAAGGGCCTTTTGCAAGTTTGGTAATCCAACCTAATCCGGCTTCCAGAGGAGAAGTCAAATCATCAATATCATGCCCGTATAGACAATACCCTTTTTCGAGCCTAAGGGTATCCCTGGCTCCCAACCCTACGGCCTGAATACCTTCCTCGCGACCGGCTTCGAATATAGTATTCCATAGGGCAACCGCATGTTTTTCATCAAAATACAATTCATACCCACCTGCGCCGGTATACCCTGTAGCGGAAATAAGCACATTGTCAATACCCGCCAAACGGCCTTTGGTAAAAGTATAATAAGCAAGCGATGCCAGATCTATTTCCGTTAATCGTTGTAACACCTGGGTGGCAAGGGGACCCTGGACTGCGAGGAGCGCCGTATGATCCGATATATTGATCAACCGGGTATCAAAAGTATTTTGTGCATTGATCCAACTCCAGTCTTTGTCTATATTCCCGGCATTGACGACCAGCATATAGGCCTGCTCACCTGCTGCACACTGATCTTCTGATAACCGGTATACCAATAAATCATCCACAATGCCCCCATTTTCATTGGGAAGGCAACTGTACTGTGCCTGGCCTATAGCCAGTTTGGAGACGTCATTGGTAGTGATGTACTGGATGAGATCAATAGCTTGTTTTCCTTTTACAATAAATTCACCCATATGGGATACATCAAATACCCCGACTTTATTTCTCACCTGTTTATGCTCTTCGGTAATGCCCTGGGGATAATAAATCGGCATATTAAATCCACCAAATTCGCCCATGCGGGCACCCAAAGATTTATGTATTTCGGCTAGAGCAAGTTCTTTCATTCTGTAATATTGATGCGCTGGATTTTATCACCTATTTGAATCAGATTGACTGTCTCCATTCCGGTCACGACCTCTGCGAAAATAGTATAATTACCATCCAGGTGTGGGGTTGGGCTATGGGTGATAAAAAACTGACAGCTCTCCGTATGAGGGCCGCTGGATGCCATTCCCACCAACCCGGCTTTATTGAAGTATACCGGAGGAGTTTCGGTCCGAATGCTATAATCCATGGAACCATAACCATCTCCGCGGGGGCAACCACCCTGTATGACAAAATTGGGCACCACCCGGTGAAAATTTTTACCATTAAAATATTCTGATTGTGCAAGGCGGACAAAATTTAAAACGGTGGCCGGCGCGTATTCTTTTAGCAACCGAAGCCGGATATTGCCTTTATCTGTAATAATTTCAGCATAGGAAGAAGCATCAGCAAGGGCAAAATCGGCCACCGATAATTTTTTATAATTATTCATGGCAGCCAAAGGAGTGGAAGTCCCTTTTAAAGTATTAAGTGTCTTGCCGAGCATATATTGCGCATAAGGGTTGGATACCAGCGTTGTTTTTATTTGTTCCAGTGCGGGTATATCGATCAGGTTTTTCAGGCCCGGCATGGGGTCTTTTGACATGGATTCTATGATTTCCAGTGCGGCCTCATCACCGCGCGAAAGGTGGTCATTGATAAATCCCAGGATATCTTTTTTTACCACCTCTCCACTGCCGAAAGCACTGCCAAAATATTTGCTTTTGAGCATTTCAACGCCGGATTCCATGACGGCACTATGTATTGCCTGCAAAGAAGACTGTCTGCCGGTCTCCAGTATAAAACTATAATTTTTAGGATCTGTAGCCAGGGCCTTGAGGCAAGCCATTTTTTCGCTGAGGTCGGTCGAACGGGCGTAAATAGATTTTAATTCTGCATTGATATTGCCTTTAGTAATTCCGTAGGCATAGGAATAGTTTTTATTGGCAATAGCCAGCAAAGGAATTTTAACCTGCCAGGGTAGATTTTCACGGGCAATATTGCGGTATTCGCCCGCATCGGCCACCCTGCCAAAATCATTGAGATAAATTATGGCTGTGGCACCTATGTGCAGATCACTACTTCGCAACGCATTAAGGACAAGATTTTTTGTCCTGGAATAGTCAAAATTACTCAGAGCTCTCAGGGCATTGGAAACCATGCGGCTATCTGTGTCTGTACTGATGATTCCACTCATGGTTGTCCAGGCGGCTTCCGATTTAGTTTTACCCAGGGCCAATATCAAAGGCAATCTGATATCTGCTACCGTTTCGCTGGTATAAATCGTCAAAATAGTATCCGACAATGTAGTCAGATCGAGGGTCTTGGCTCTGGCCAGATAATGAGCCGCCATCAAACGCACTTCTTCCGGATAAATTTTATTGGAAAGATACCGGAGGGCTGTACGTGTGCCACTTTCATCCACCATACCACGCAACATGTACCGGTATATGCCCCTTATCTGGCCAAGGAGCAATAAAGTATCTGTAGGTTCATAGGTTTCTACGGTGGCCATGGCCTGTAGAAAATCGACCGATCCCAAACGACCGATGGCTTCTAATATCGAACTGTTTATAGGTGAATTGATGCCCGCCGTATCATATTGCCGGAAAGCGCTTAACAAAGCAGTTTGGCTCAATGGTGAACCAATCAATCCCAGGCTATAAGCTGCGGCTGATGCTACCTGTACATTGGGGTCGCCCAGCATATAAGCCAGGGTATCTTTTATGCTGGAATCCCTGACGGAACCCAGGGCTAAAGCAGCGGCGTAACGGATTGCCGGGGAAGAAGAATTAAAAAAACCAATTAGCTTCTGAAGATCCTGGTCATTCTGGGCCTGAAGAACCTGTCCAATGAGGGAATCGGTCAAATCGAGCCTTACTTCACTGGTGTCTATAAATTCCTCTGCAGACTGGTCCCGGCTTACCGGTATACAGGACAGGATCACCAGACCCATCCACCAAATACTCTGGAACACTGATTTCATGAAGCAACAAGGGGATTAACTGAATATTGAACAGGGAATAGAATTCGCCGACGAAACAAAGGTATAGAATAGTGCTTTCTTTAAGCCGGCCTTTGAAAAAAAAATCATACAATCCGAAAAGGAGGACCTTTGCTCCGCTTTTATTAGTTATCGCGTTGATCATCCCGGAGCCATGAGAAATGGGCAAAAAAAAACCTTTGATCCGCGGAGTTTCAAAGGTTTTAACCAAATTCTTTTTCTATTACTCAGCAAGGAATATATTGAGTTTGCAATTTTGCATAATCCATGATCCTTCGAACACTCGACAGGGAGGGTCTGATACGGAGGTTTTTGATCTGATCTAAAACGTGCTGCATCTGCATATCAGTCGATGATTCGAGCTCGTTAGCTTCCGGGTAATTGAAAAAGGAGACAGGTTGATTCTTTTGTGTAAATGTTTTCGCCATATAGATTGTTTTGTGATATAATGTTTTTCACAAGAAATAAAACAGTGTGAAGATTTGAAATATTGTTGCCCCTTTTATCTTTTGTATGTTAAAAAGACAATAATCTGAATCTTAGAGCTATACACATAGCTATAAAACCCTGTACCAGGTCTGGGTGCGATAAATTCCCGACCAGTGGGTACCTCTTACACGCAATTCGTTTGGTTTGCCTGGTTCGAGCCAGATACTGCACTTATAATCATGCCCGGTGACCGGATCGTAAACCCGACCATCTTCAAAATACTGCTCGGATTGTTTTAAATCTTCCATCACGACCATACCCAGGAGAGGCTGATCTTTCCGGGAGCCCTTGCAGCGGTCACAGATTTTATCCGGATTGTCTTTAAGGAGTTTGGAGATTTTGCCAAAAACCACTCCGTTTTGTTCATATATTTCTACGTGGGACTTTTCTTTTTTATCCCGGTCGTCCACAGTCTTCCAGGTGCCTAAAACGGATTGGGCCCTGACAGCCAGCGTTAAACAAAGCGTAAAGAGGATTCCTAAAGTTTTTAATGTCTTCATTGATGTTGATTAACGATGACCGGGAAACAAACTTATGCTATGGAATTCATAATTTTTGTAAACGGGTAAAATTAATCCTGGTTTTTAGCCCTTAAATGATATGGCTAAGGAAGGTTGGTCTTTATCCATTTAAGACTGGTAAAACCCTGGCTGGTTTGAAGGGTAATTATATAAATACCATGGGCCAGCCCAGAGGGTAAAATAAGATAGTTAAAACCGCCAGGCATAAAACCACTATAAATTGGCGACTCTTGCTTTCCATCGAGTGCACTCAATCGAATGAGCACCTGAGAAGCCTGATCCAGGTTGACCTCCAACCGGGACGAGCCCGCCGAAGGATTTGGAGTGATACGGGCGCTCAGGTTGATTCGTTGCAAATTCTGCGCGGGAGTAGAGAGCGCTGGTGATTTATCCGTGTAAACATGATACTCCCCGGGTTGAAAACTCATACTGCGTGTCAACGAGTTTACCAATATAGAAGTACTATCCTTTAAATCATACCAGATTCCCGTTTTGGGAAATTCAATATTCGACGTTGCCGGGTTGACATCAAAATTGCCAACAACCATGATTTTAATGGAATCGGATTGAATCGATAAATATTTTACCGCAGTACCCAATCGATGATTAATCGTTGATTTGCTAAAATTATTATTAAATATTTTGGAGTTCCTGAACCGGATCAATGTTTTATACCAGTCCAGCAATTCAACGCGTTTAGGGTTGTTCAGGTAAGGCCAGGCCAGTGGTTTATTGTCAAGCCGGCAGCTATTGTTGACGGTCCCGTTTTCACAGGTATTGATGCTGTAGTCGTAACCGAGTTCACCAAATTGCCAGAACATTTTGGGTCCGGGCGATAAAAGGAAAAAAGAAGCGGCCATCTTATTTCGGTCAATGGCCGTATTAAAATTTTTAGTGGAATAAGAGCCACTGCTGTTGCCGAATTGAAGATTAAGGTACATCAACCGTTCTTCATCATGACTTTCCATATAACTAACGAGGTGCGGTTTGCTCCATCCCTTTTGGGTATATAGGGATGATTGAAAATTTGAGGCACCCACGTTTCCTTTGGTAGCTTCGGAGTAGGCATGGTTGGAGTTCCCCCAGAGCAGCATGCCGGATTCCGACAAGGAAAATTCTTCGGCATTGTCGGCAAAATGTTCAAGGATAACATATGCTCCCGGGGAAAACCGCTGAATACTATCATAATATTGTCGCCAGATATTGATCCTGCCGGCATCATAAGCACTCCAGGCATTGACATCCGAGGGATTGTTTTTTTGAGTAAATCCTTTTGATAAATCAAAACGATAACCATCTACGCGGTATTCTTTTAACCAATGTTCCATGACCCTCATGCTGAAATATTTAGTATCCGGACTCTCGTGATTAAAATCATTAAATACATTAAACGGATGCCGGGCTAAAGGATTAAACCATAGATTTTCGGCCGCAGGACGATTGTTGGCCCCATCCCAGTATAAAGCCGCTAACGGGCAACTATTGGTTGCATGATTCAGTACCATATCCACGATGACCGCTATGCCCCGTCCATGACAGGAATCGATAAAACGTTTGAAGCTGTTTTCGGGGCCATAATATTTATCAGGAGCAAAAAAGAAAGCAGGATTGTAACCCCAGCTCAGGTTGCCGTCAAATTCCTGGACGGGCATGAGTTCAATGGCGTTGATCCCTAAAGAACTGAAGTAATTCAGGCTATCGGTCAAAGTATTCCAATCGTGGTTGCCGACAAAATCGCGCAACAACATTTCGTAAATGATAAGATTGGTTTTATCCGGACGGATAAAATTATTATTCCAGCTGTATTTTGGTTTTTGAGTTTGAATAACGCCGACCATACCTGTAGTCTTACCCAAAGGATAAGGCATTAATTGGGGATAAGTGGATGCAGGAATAAACCCATCGTTAAATGGATCGAGTACTTTTTCCACATAAGGGTCTGTAATTTTTAAACTGCCGTCGATCAGGTATTGGAAAGCATATTCTTTACCCGGTACCAGGCCAGTCAATCTTAACCACCAAAACTGTTTGTCCGGTGACTGGTACATCAGATAGTTCAGTTTTTCAATCCATTCACTGCCGGGAAAATCTCCAATCACAGCAACTTTGGTTTTATTAGGTGCTTTTAAAACCAGGGTCACAGAAGTATCACCGGCTTCATAATTGGTGCCGGGTTTTACTCCGGCAGGTAAGGCTGCTACAATCACTGAACCGCCTATTAAAAAAGAAAAAGAATCCCTTAATGTGGTATTCCCCAGGGTAGCTAATGCCGTCACCGTATAATTGCCGGCCACAGCAAGATTCAAAACCATACTGATACTATCCTGGGTGGTATTTTGATTTATAGTCTGTTGATTTAATTGTAATTCCCAATTGACCGGTAGGCTACTCACCGCTTTTACCCTTAGCGGCTCACCCAGTGCGGTCTGAACAGGTTCAATAGCCGGCTGGTAATACGGTATGATCGGGGGGTGTTCAAAACGGATGGATAAGGCATCGTTATAAATCGGCACATACATATCCGTACCATCGCTGTTACGTTGAGCAGCGCAATTGGTGCAGCCCCCTGACCTGAACAAAATCGCAAGATTGAATATCGTCTCGTTGGCCGGTACATTTAAAAAATTCCGGAGGTTTGGAATAGAATACTCCCACTTATTCTGTCCTTTGGATACAGCTTGTGAAGCAGGTGCTGTCCCACCCCAGGTAAAAGGGGCATATCTCCAATCGGATCCGTTTTTACTGGTCGAGGTAATTACACCGATATGGACATAGACATTTCCGGAGAAATCAAGCAGACCTTTGTTACCTTTGCTGGCGTCTACGGTAATTTTAATGGTATCGGTAGCTTTTGGGAAAGCAGGAGACCAACTGAGCAATTGACCATAGGCATTGAACCCCAGGCTGCCAGCCAACCACCAAAGGCCAATCCATATAATTTTTATATTCACGGAAATAATTCCTTGTTTTATTTTTAAAATTAAATCCTTAACGATAACGTTTTAAAGAAACGATCAACAAAACTACTCAAAATGAAAAGATTCAATTTTGGTTTAACGCTCTGTATCCTCGCGCTGTTTTTTTATCAATGCAGCCGTAATCCGGTGACCGGTAAAAAACAGCTCAATCTCATGTCAGAAGATCAGGAGAAAGCTATGGGTGCGGAAAGCAATCCTGCAGTACTCGCTGAATTTGGAAAATATGAAAACCCGGCCTTGCAAACATTTATCAGTGAAAAAGGTCAACAAATGGCCGCCATCAGCCACAGGCCGACTCATGGTTTTACCTTTCAGGTGATTAATTCACCTCAAGTCAATGCATTTGCCGTACCCGGAGGTTATGTTTATTTCACCCGTGGGATCATGGCCCATTTTAATAATGAAGCTGAATTCGCCGGTGTATTGGGTCATGAAATCGGGCATATCACTGCCCGTCATGCCAATGCCCAGGCTAAGGATCAACTGTTGACCCAGATCGGGGTCATTGGGCTTATCGTGGCTTCACCAGCTGCAGCTCAATTTGCAGAATCAATTATGCAGGGGGCCCAGCTTTTGTTGCTTAAATTCAGCCGGGCGCACGAGTCCCAATCCGACGAGTTGGGCGTGGAATATTCGACCAAAATTGGTTATGATGCACATCAGATGGCGGAGTTTTTTAATACCCTTTCCCGCCTCTCTGATGGAAGTGGTGCGCGTCTCCCCACCTTTATGAGTACACACCCGGATCCAGGCAACCGTTTTACGACGGTCCATAAACTGGCCGAAAAAGCACAGGCTACCATAAACAAGAGTACTTTAAAAATAAACCGGGATGAATACCTGAGGCGTATCGATGGACTGATGTATGGTGAAGACCCCAACGAAGGTTATATCGATGGGGGCGTTTTTTATCACCCTCAGCTAAAGTTTAAATTCCCCGTACCAACGGGATGGCAAACACAGAACTCACCCTCCCAGTTTGTCATGGCTGAACCCAACGGCAAGGCCCTCATGTTATTGACCCTGGGACAGGGCGCAGGAATTGACGAAGTCATCGCCAATTCCAATAAACAATTTGGCCTGGCCAATATCCGCTCTGAAAACCGAACAGTCAATGGATATAAAACGGTGGTGATATTATCCACACAGACGGTACCAGAAGGGCAACAAGCGCCTGCCGAGGCGGAAAAACCAATGATCCTCAGTTATTACATTCAAAAAGATCAGAACATATATATTATCCACGGGGTTTCAGCCAATAAAGATTACCAGAGTTTCCAGAATCTGTTTCTCAATACCATGGAAGGGTTTAGCAACCTGACTGATCAATCTAAAATCAATGTCCAGGCCGAATACATCAATGTAATCAATGCCCCGCGAGAAAGTAGCCTCAGCGATTTGCTCACCAGGAATGGTATAACCCAGAAAAGACTGGAAGAGTTTGCCATCCTCAATGGTATGGATTTAAAAGCGGTAGTACCAGCGGGCAAGCTGATCAAAGTAGTACAAAAAGGGAAAGCCTGAGGGTATTACCTTAGTTTATGAATCTGGCAGATTTATTGGGAGCCACAGGAGTATTTCTTATTCTCCTGGCTTATTTTTTTAACCTGTATAAAAAATTAGAGACAGACAGCCTGCATTATATCCTGATGAATCTGGCAGGGGCGGTATTGGCGTGTATGTCCTCAGTGATGATCCATTCCCTCCCGTTTACTGTACTCGAAGCGACCTGGGCTTTGGTTTCTATAGTAGCCCTGATAAAACTCCTGAGAAAACCCAGTAAATAGAATGAACCAATACATTGATCTTAGTCATGTCATTGAAGAAAAGTTGATCACCTACAAAGGCCTGCCTGCGCCGGTGATCTGTGATTACCTGTCCCGTGAAGCGAGTAAACCCCTGTATGCTGAAGGGGCTACCTTTCAAATCGGAAAAATAGAAATGGTGGGCAATACCGGCACCTATATAGATTGTCCATTTCACCGGTATGAGGATGGTAAAGACCTGGCACAGACGGGGCTTAATAAATTGGTCAATCTGCCAGCTGTTTTGATAAGGGCTCCTTACCAGCATGGGATTGAAATTGGAATAGAGTTTTTTATGAAAATTGAAGTGGCGCGGCATGCGGTCATTGTTCATACCGGTTGGTCTGAATTTTGGAATACAGAACGTTATTATACAAAACATCCTTACCTGAATGCAGAAGCAGCCCGGTATTTAAGGGACCAGAACGTTTTATTGGTGGGGATCGATTCACACAATATTGATGATACCCGCAACAATGCACGCCCGGTGCACAGTATATTATTAAAAAATGAAATTCTTATTGTGGAACATTTGTGTGAACTGGATAAGATTACATCTGATCAATTTTTCTTTTCCGCAGTTCCTCCGAAAATCAAAGGGATGGGCACCTTTCCGGTCAGAGCTTATGCTACCATAGATCAACATCCATGAAAAGACAATCACCCCTGCCTTTATCCGCCATAAAACAACTTCAAATCATTCCCGGAGTTGGTAAATCCATTGCCCTTGATCTGGTCAATATTGGTATTAAAAAAGTGGATGACCTCAGAGGCAGAGTGCCGGATGATTTATACCATCAATCCAACCTCATTGCCGGTATGGTTCAGGACCGCTGTCTGCTCTATGTTTTTCGCTGTGCAGTTTATTTTGCTGAAACCCCGCCGGAAGAAAGGGAACCGGAAAAACTTAAATGGTGGAATTGGAAGGGGTAGAGGTGCTGTAGCGGCGTGATTTATCCGCCTATTCCAGGCACCAGGTATCAGGTGTGAGGTATCAGGTACTGGTTGCTGAACCCTGATACCTGACTGCTGACCCCTGTTATAGTCCCGCTTTCATTTTTTCCACATCAGCAAATTTTATAACCATCGTTTTTTCTTCACCATTATATTTCACGATTACATTTAAATCCCTGGGATAGATAAATCGGAAACTCCCGTCTTTATTGATTTCGCCGGCTGCAGGATTGGAAATGGTAAAGGTGGCTGCATAAGATATTGAGGCGATCAATCCATTGGAGTAGGTGATTAACGGATTGATCCGCAAGTAAAATTTGCCGGTAGAGGCACTTCTGATCACTTCAAGTTTATTCTCCCAGGTATATTGAGCAAGGTCCGTTTTACCGGCAAATAATAAAAGGATGTTGCGGGTGCGGCTTCCTCTCCAATCTGCGATATGATGTCTGGCACCGTGCTCTTCATAATAAAAGATATTTTTAAGCATAGGTAAATTGCTATGCATTAAAAAGGGTACAGAATAATTCCATTCACCGGTACCGATATCAAAATAATACAATTGACTGGTCTGGGCTTTGGCAGCGTCTTTAAATATTTCAAAGTCTTTAACCCAAAAGGAAGGTGACAATGCCCCTGAAAAATTAAACTGTTCCGGAAAATTCAATGCAGCCCAGGTCGCATGCAGCCCACCAAATGAATACCCTGCGATACCATTTCCTGGTTTGGTTTTGTATTTTTTTTCAATAAATGGAATGACCTGTTTGATGAACCGTTTGGAATATTTGTCGGCGTTTGGTACGTAATCGCCAAAATCCAGGATAGCCGAAGGATCCAGATAGGGTAAAAAATTACTGGTACGATTCTCGTCGCTATGTATACCGACTATGATCAGGGGTTCGATTAAATTTTGTTGAATCAGTTCATTGGCACTGCCATCTGCATTTAATCCATAGGGCCCAAACACCGTTTGGCCGTCATTAAAATACAGGACTTTATACATTTTAGTTTCATCGTAAGCCGGTGGCAGATATACACTCAGTTTAAAATAACCGACAGTATAGTGTTCAATGACAAACTGTTTGTTTTGGCCCCACAACCTGGACCACATGGCAAAGAATAAAACAAAGGGAATTAACCCCCTAAAAATGAATTTCATAAAACGCGCACTAAATTATAACGTTTAATGAGGCCAGGTGTGGAGGTACATAGTTCAACCAAAAAAACAAAAGTCCAATTCTGTTTCAAATCTCATCTTTGTCGGGTGAAATTTTTGTTATTGTTTTCTTTTGTGTTGCTCACCTTCCGGGTATCGGCACAATTTACTTTGATCCATTCACACAATGATTACAGGCAAGAGCAGCCCCTGATGCAAGCCTTAAAACAAAGGGTATTTTGCGTGGAAGCAGATGTCTATCTGGTCGGTGATAAACTTTTGGTAGCCCATGATACCGCAGAGCTGGCCACGGCTCCGACCCTGGACGAATTATATCTGCAGCCTATTGTTGAACTATTTAATAAGAACAATAACAAAATAAGTGAAGACAGTAATTACGTGCTTACACTCATGATCGATATTAAAAAAAATGGCCCTGAAGTGATTAAAGTACTTGTCGAAAAACTAAAATTATATCCCCAGGTATTTGACAGAAAGGTGAATAATAAGGGGGTATGGATAATCATAAGCGGCGACCGGGGCAAGCAAACCAGTTGGACCAGTTATCCCCATTTTATCCTTTTTGATGGCAGGCCCCATGAAAAGTATGACAGCCTGGTATTTCGCAAAGTCGCCCTGATCAGCGATTCTTATAGCAATTATTCCAAAAATCCGGACAGCACAGATATCAAAATACAGTTGATGGCCTACAAAGTGCACAACCTGGATAGATTAGTTCGTTTGTGGGGTATTCCGGATAATCCGGAATCCTGGAAACTTTTGCTTTCTCTGTCTGTAGATATCATCAATACGGATAAGGTGGAAGAGTGCAGGAGATACTTTGGAAAGAAATAGTTTCGCACGGGGAATTTGTCTCGCACGGAGCCACGGAGGATTTTTTTTAGAAATAGTTTCGCACGGGGAATTCATTGCGCACGGAGCCACGGAGGATTTTTTAATATTTATAGCTACGGATTATTTTCTATAAAAAAAACAAAATAGTTGCGGTTTCACATTGTGTACAAACACCCCAAATTTTTTATTAATCTATACAATAACAATAAAAGAACAGTCTACCCGTGGCCTTGCCAATAAATAGCACAAATAATTTGCACTAAAACTTTCTGCTATGTGGCCCCCGTGTCTCCGTTTGTGCCATGAAGTCAAAAGAGAAAGCTCTTATTGACGAGCTGTAATAAAGATGATACAGTCTTGAAAAGGATGAAGTATCGAAGACGCTGTGCAGGCAGAGTCTTCAAACCGCTCTTAGCTGCAAAAGGAGTAATCCAGCTTAGTGAACGTAAGAGAAAAGGCCATAGAAATGGTCAGGTAATTTATAGAGAGATGACCGCAAGGGAATCATTGGATGAAGTATCGAAACACACCTCATGGAGGAAATCGTCCCATGCGGAGGGGATAGAGACAAAGCATATCGGGCAACCTGATTTACTGGATATGTCTCCATCGGTATTCGATGACATGACTCTATAATGGGCTTTATTACGGAACTTGGGAGAGCCTTCTGGAGGGAATTAGTTGAACAAACAGCTATACAGGAGGCAGTCGGACTAAGCCATAGTAATGAAGATGCCCCAAGAAAAGGGGGAGGAGTGAAGGGCTTAGGTTATCTGGTGTATTTTCATACAGAACAACTGAATAAAGTAGGGATGATTCCGGGTGAAAGTATACGCAACCCAAAAGCACTCCCATTGAATTTGGAAAGCATCTCAACGTTCTAAGAATTCAGTGTGATAAAACAAAAACACCCAATTATGTTATATCACTGCAAAGTTGGAGAATGATAGGGTTTAAAGATAACACGAGCCGTATGACGGGAGACTGTCACGTACGGTTCTGTGAGAGGCTTGGGGGTGCAATTCCCCCTTGCCTACTCGGCGCGCAATATTCCGTGGCCTCTCCGTTTATTTCAGCCTCTTTTTTACCTCTCCCAAATCGTAGGTAATATAACACCTTCCCCCAAACGGGCTCCAGGCAGGTTCTTCACAACCAAACAGCTGGTCGATGAGGTGTTGCATTTCTTCAGGTTTAAGCGATTGGCCAGCCTTGATTGATTGATAGCGCGCATAATGCCGGGCCAATCCTTCCCGGTGGCTGATCTTTTGATCCGATTCCTCCAGATAATGGCGAAGAAGGGATTCAATAAAACCCTGAACCGATTGGGATTCTTTCCAATCCACCGGTTGACCATGAACGATAAATGCATTGCGGCCAAACGCCTCGAGTTCAAATCCCAGGGCCTGCAAGTCAGGTAAAAGTTCGGTCAAGGCTGCATGGTCTGAACCTGAAAATTGAAGGGTAGTGGGGAATAAAGTCCGTTGACTCGCCGAGATTTTTTTGCTGAATTGTTTTAGACATTGTTCGTATAGAACCCGCAGATGCGCGGCCTCCTGATCGATCAATAAAAAACCGGAGGCGATGGGTGAAATGATATACGCCTGATGGATTTGATAAGGATGTTTAGTTGCCGGTTGATCAGAAGCCATTCCTTCTGCGGTGATCGCTGAAGACCTGAATTCATCCAGGTTGCTATTGATGATAATGGGTTGTTCAGGGGTGGCAGTTTTAAGCCCTTCATATATTTTTCGCCAATCCTGGGGGACGCTGGATTCCGTGTAGTGTGGGTTGTTGATCGTTTGTCCGGAGGCAAAATGGTTTCGGGAGGATTGCCCTGAAGTAGAAATGGTATGAGCAAGTCCGCGGTCCGGCTGGTCAAAATCAAGGGCCGGTGCGGTATATTGTCCCAGAGCATGGCGGGCCGCTACACGCAGGTATTGATAGATAATGCGTTCATCCAAAAATTTGATTTCGTGTTTGCTGGGGTGGACATTGACATCGATGCGGGATGGATCTATCTCTAAAAACAAAACATAAAAAGGATGGTCTTCTTCTCCGATCAGGGATTCATAAGCTGCTCGTATTGCATGATGCAGGTAAGAACTGCGGATAAACCGGCGATTGACAAAGAGGTATTGTTCTCCCCGTTTCTTTTTACAAGCTTCAACTTTGCCGATAAAACCACCGATGTTGACCAGTTCGGTTTGTTCTTCAATACTGACCAGTTTGTCGTTGATATTTTTACCAAAGACCCCTACAATGCGTTGTTTGAGCTGGGTGCGGGGCAATACATACAATTCGTTGTCGTTGTGTTGCAGGGTCATCTCGACCTCCGGATAAGCCAGGGCAATGCGCTCAAATTCATCAAGAATATTGCGGAGCTCAACTGCATCGGATTTTAAAAATTTTCTACGGGCTGGAACATTGTAAAACAAATTGGATATAGCAAGATTGCTGCCCACCGGGGTTTGGATAGTCTGTTGTTTTTCAACCACTGAAGCTGCAATCTGTAATCGGGTGCCCAGTTCACGATCTGCTAACCGGGATTTGAGGTCAATTTGTGCGATCGCCGCCATGGACGCCAGCGCTTCCCCCCGGAAACCCATGGTCCGTATATGTTGCAAGTCTTCTGCCAGTTTTATTTTTGAAGTAGCATGACGTTCAAAAGCCATGCGGGCATCGGTTTCAGACATACCGCTGCCATTGTCGATGAGCTGGATCAGGGTTTTACCTGCATCTTTAATGAGGAGATGAAGTTTAGTAGCACCTGCATCGATCGCATTTTCCATGATTTCTTTAACCACGGAAGCCGGACGCTGAATCACTTCACCGGCCGCGATCTGATTGGCTATGGCATCAGGCAATAATTTGATGATATCGGGCATCGGGGGGCAAAATTAGGGTTAAGTAGGGATATTATTGCAGAACCACTAAGATCACAAAGGGACACTTAGGGGGTAGAAGTTAGAGTTTGGGGGGTAGAACCCGGGGGCTGGAAGTTAGAAGCTGGAAGTTAGGGGGATAGGGGAATCATTTACATTTAATATTTTATTTCTGGATTCAATGCAGGACCACTTAGAATTTGTACACAGAGAAAGATTCCAGAGTTTCGAATGAAAAAATGAAAGAAAGAAAAAATGAAGGGGAGAATGGAAAAGGAAATGATGGATTAATTTTGTTTGTTAGATTTAAAATATAGGCAGGAAAAGCACGGCGGTCAGTTTTATAAAATATTAGTAATGAAAATAAAAATTTTATTGATCCTCTCCGTGATCACCGTGCTCTTCGTGCGCAACACCTGCTTTAATACTCCCCCCAAAAAACACTCTCCCTCCCTGGCCTCCATCCTCTGGTGCGCCTCCTGGAGCCACGATGATCGGTACATTGCCGTAGGTGGCGATGATGGCAAGCTGATTATTTATGAAACGGAAAATTATCAACCCTACAAAACCTTTACCTGGGATAGTGCCACGATCACCAATATTCAGTGGCACCCTGACCGGTACCTCCTGGCTATGACTGGTTATTCCTATAAATCCATTCCTGAAGACAGTATAGATCGGATTATCAATATTGAAAAAGAAAACATAACTAAACTTGACCGCTATGGATCGAGGGGCCTGGATTGGAACAGTAACGGAACCTCTCTCGCCCTTGCCGACCTGGAAGGGGGTGTACATATATATAGTAGTGATGGAAAACTTATCCGCAGTTTCCCCAGCGGCAACCCGCGCAGTCTGACCGGGATCAGCTGGCATCCCTCAGATACCCTATTGGCGGTGATCGGTGATGATATCCGATTGATTAGTGCAGGGGGAAGGTCAATCCTACAAACAAACCACAGCTCCATCTCAAAATTGTTGTTGAGTGTGGACTGGCATCCTTCGGGACGGTATTTTGCAACTGCCGACTATGGCCATGAAGGCGAACCAACTTATGTCAAGTTTTGGAACCTGGATGGACAATTATTAAAAACCATTCCAGGCAGTTTGAAGGAAATACGCAATATTCAATGGAACAAAGAGGGTGATAAACTTGCCGCGGTCAGCGAGGCTTTGCGGCTTATTGATACCCTGGGAGTGATTCAACATACATACCCTTACGGAGAAAACTTATTGTGGGGGTTGGATTGGAACAGGGATCAGACCAAACTGGTCGTGTCGGGATTTAATCATCTGATCCATGTAGTCGATAAGGCGGGAAATTTGATTCGAGCCATTAAAAGATAAATTGAATGGTTTCTAAATCAATTTCACAACAAGAAAGTACCTTTAAAATTATTACGATAAGCCCCATGAAATTTATTTTTATTTTATTATCACTCCTTATCCCTTTCCTCTCGATAGGTCAGAACCAGTCATCAGACATTTATACCTATTCAGTCAATTTAGAGGACATTGTACTTGACCGGATTTCCGTAACCTTGACTACTCCCGATATAAATAGTAGCGAGACTACATTTGTTTTTCCGATATCAGTACCTGGGTACTATAATATTAAGTTGAAATATGGCGACCTTATCACTGGTTTTCAGGCATTTGACGGACAAGGGGCGCAGTTGCCTGCAATTAAGCAAGGCAGCAACAGATGGGTAATAAAAAATGCTTCAAAGCTCAGAACCATAAAGTACAAAGTAGATGATGTGTGGGAAGCGAGGGATAGTATGTCCTATTGGCTTCCCGCTGAAAATATTTTTGAAGAAAATAAAGTTTTCCTATTGAACCAGGGTGCTACTATGGGGTATTTTGAAGGTTTGGAAACCCTGCCAATCCAGGTTCAGGTAAGATTTCAAAAACATCTTTATCCCGCCACGGGAGCACAAATTGATGTTCACCAAAAAGGCCTGTTAATATATAATGCAAAAAATTATCATGACCTTACTGATAAGCCTGTTTTATTTACTGCAACAAAACCTTTAAAATTAAAAGTAGCTGGTACCGAAGTATTGATTTCCATCTATGTGGAAGATGAAAGCATAAAAAATGAAGACATTTATAAAATAATACAACCTGTTTTTAGTAACATCGCTAACTATTTAGGCAATAAGCTCCCTGTAAGAAAATATGCTTTCTTAGGATACTTTTATATGGGCCCAATATTTGCTTCAGCCCAGCTGGAGCATAATAATTCTGCAGTTTATATTTATCCGGCACGGTGGGATGAAAAATTGTTAGGTTCCACTTTCCGGGAAAATCTGACTAAAACTTCTTATCATGAATTCTTTCATATCCTTGCACCGCTTAATATTCATTCAGAAGAATTGCTCCGTTTTAATTTTGCCAATCCTGCAATGTCAAAACATTTATGGTTATATGAAGGCATGACAGAATTTCTTTCTTATCACGTTCAGGTCAATCAGCGCAGCATATCCCGTGATAGTTTTTACAGATGTATAGAAAACTTTGTTCGCGAAATGGGGGAATATAGAGATGATGTCTCTTTGACCGAAATCAGCTCAAAGACCTATGGAGAACTTGACAACGAATATGACAATGTTGAACTTAAAGGAGTCCTGGTAAATCTACTTTTGGATATTAAACTAAGAGAATTATCTGCTGGAAAATATGGTGTTAAAGACTTAATGCTGGATTTGGCCAATAAATTTGGAAAAGAAAAAGCCTTTAAAGACGACGAGCTTTTTGAAATAATTACTTCAATGACCTATCCGGTTATACGGGGGCACTTTACAAAATATGTTGAGGGTATTGAACCGCTCCCCTTAAAAGAATATCTGGCAAAAGTGGGCCTTACCTATGATGAAAATGAAATTCATATCGCGGTCAATCCAAACGCTACAAGCGGACAAAAAAAACTACTGGACGATTGGCTTTTTAACTGAGGAACAGGTAGTTGAATTAAATTACACCTTCATTTCCTTTCATTTGTCTCCTGCTGAGGATAAAGGAGACACCATTTCAAAATAAGTAGAAAACTGAATAAAGCCCGATTTAGGACTCCAATATAATTATTTACAAAATAATTCCGGATAAGACAGCCCTGAGGCCGAAACACTCCTTTTTTGACAAAGAAATCAAGGTTATTTGGCGACTTTGCGACTTTGCGAGAAATAATTCGAACATTTAAGTATTTTTCCAAAAAAATACCATCATGCTCTCTTCCAATCAATTAGTCGTAACCAAACCCACCCTCAATTTTACAGGGAAACAATTGCTCATGCTGGCCGTTGCCGCCTTAGGATACTTTGTAGACGTGTATGACCTCCTGATATTCAGTTCGGAACGCATCGAATCCCTGCAGGCGATTGGGGTGGCCAAAGAAAACATGAAGGATGTCGGGATTTGGATCCTCAATTTTCAGATGGCAGGGCTGATCATCGGCGGTTTCCTTTTTGGCATCCTGGCAGATAAATTTGGCCGCTTAAAAGTATTGTTTGCCAGCATCCTACTGTACAGTCTTGCCAATATCGGCAATGCTTTTGTCACCAATGTCACCGCTTTTGCCATCGCCAGATTATTTGCCGGCATAGGCCTGGCGGGAGAATTGGGAGTAGCCCTGAGTTGGATCAGTGAAAGTCTGGACCGGAAACAGAGGACTATGGCTACTATGATGGTTTCAGCTATCGGTTTGCTTGGCGGAGTGGCCGCTGCCTTGGTTGCTACGAGGTTTCATTGGCAGACCTCTTATATTATTGGAGGCGTGATGGGCCTGATCCTGCTGGGGCTGAGGGTCAGTGTCAAGGAAAGCAAGGTCTTTATCAAGAACTCGACCAAAAAAGCAATCCGGGGTGACCTGGTGGAGTTGTTTACCAACAATAAACAGCTTTATAAATATATGCTCTGTGTTTTAGCCGGTGCGCCGGCCGTCGTATTTACCAATTTGTACATCACCCTTACGCCCGAGTTTTGCCAGGCTTTTGGCATCGCGGAGCAGGCCTCGGTGAGCACGGCTATCATGGTTTTTCTCATCACCTTTGCAGTGTCGGATATCCTCTGCGGGTTTTTGAGTAAAATAATGAAGCAGCGCAAAGCGCCTTTGCTCATTTATGCTGGGTTGCAGGTCATAGCCATGTCTTATTTTCTCCTTTATCCGCCGGAAACACTGCAGGGCTATTATTACCGGTGCGCTTTCCTGGGCTTTTCCGCGGGTTACTGGGGGATATTGATTACCAACAGCGTCGAACAATTTGGCACCAATATCCGGGCCACCGTGGCCACCTCCACGCCCAACCTGATCCGGGGGATCACCATCCCCGCTACCCTGATCTTTTCCATGCTGGTCAAATCCTACGGAGTGATCACCAGCGGGGCGATTATCGGGTTTTCTTTAATTGGGATCAGTATTGTCAGTATTTTATTGTTGAAGGATAAATTTGAGAATAATTTGAATTATACGGAGGTCTTTGAGGATTGATTTGGGGGATTAGGGTTAAACTCGGATGGTATGAAAATATATAAATTCGTATTTAATGCTGAAATTTAATTATAAGGAACCGATTTCTAGACACAATTTTAGCGACTTTACTCGTATCATGTGGATCACCTGATAGTTCTAATGTTAAGAATGCAGAATTCAAAGCAACGAGAGGGTCAGACATCCAATTTAAGATAGAAGTTGACAGTGGAGATTTTAAAATAATTGAAAGAGGTGATTCAACGATTTATGTGAGACAGATGTACGAACGACTGGATGGAAGTGACATTCACTTTAATGACCAGCCAATAAAGAGTAATGACATTAAAATGAAAATTGAGTTCGGTGTTCTTCAATATACTATTGATGACAATCCCGCTTTCCCTTTAGTATTTTCTTATGAAAGTCAATGGTATGATTTACCAGCAACACACAACGCCATTGAGATACCTGATTTCTATGAAAGTAAAAACTCAAAAAAAGATTTATGAAACATTAGGATTCCATAGTAATGATGAACGGACTCTTTTATTTTAGAACATAACAGGGATAAAATAAAACGTGAATCAATTAAAGAACAATCAGATTTTTACAAAGGCTTACAAAGGGACAAAGAAAAGTATATAATCTGTTGTCCGGAATATATTGCTCAAGCTGATAAGTTTCTAAACTCTAACAAGGACATGCTGGACAATTTCCGTGACTTGGCTCTTGAACTAACTTATAATAGGTTGATTATAGACATTCAAGGACAATTGGAGATTGGTGATAATTTTCATCGAATAATTATGGAAGTGGCAGGCCAGTAAATGGGAGCTGCCAACAAAATGTATGTACCATTGCTGGGCGCAGTTTAATTTGTATTTTAGTTTTCAAACAACATTTTGTTATATGGGCCAGTTTAGTCTTTCAAAGACCAGCAGCGTCACATACATAAGCGTTAGCGGTAACCACTGTTAGTCCATGCGTTAAAAAGTTTCTCACCGATTTTTTGTAACTTTATCCCAAGATTAAATTATGAATTACGGAGCTATTAATATAGATCCAGAAATAATGGGCGGTACACCTGTATTTAATGGAACCAGGGTTCCTATTCAAACCCTGTTTGATTACATTGAAGGAGGAGACGACCTAAATGAATTTCTTGATGATTTCCCATCTGTCTCCAAAGAATTAGCCATTTTAGTATTAGACATGGCTATAAAAACGCTCACAACGGAAAAGGTCCTAAATGAAAATTTTGCTTGACGAAAGCTTACCGAGAAAATTAAAAGCTGACTTTGGAACAGAATATGAGGTAAGAACAGTTCACGAAATGGGTTGGCTGTGAAAAAAGAATGGTGAGCTCCTCGGTCTCATGGCTTTTAACGAATTTGATTATTTTATTACAGTGGATAGAAACCTTGCTTATCAGCAAAATCTGGATTATTTTTCTATAACAATCTTTGCACTGGTAGGAGTAAATAATAAACGAGCGACTTTGCAAGCATTGGTTGATAAGCTTAAAATAAGAATCAAAGAAGGTGGCCTGAAAAAGGTTAATGAGATTACTTAAGATTATATGCTAACCGCTAGATTTTAGCTTCTAAAAGTCTCGGTAAATTGGAGGATGGAAAACCTGGGGCATCAGATATGGATACAAGAATCTTGGAACTCCTCAGAGATCGTCAGAATGGAGAACAGAATTTTATTCTGGAATAATTTTCAACGAACTTCAGTTTAAAGGTTTAGTGTTGTTTACAACAAAATCAAATGACTTTAAGTCAGTTGATTTCAACCCTATGGACTTCCAATCAATAGTAAATTTGATTTTAAGATTCCTATACGTTGGAAACAGTTCATTTCAGAGCAAGAATGCTTACTGTAAATGATGTGGTGAAAGACTAAGATGCCGTAATGACCAGAAGGTGACTGCCACCGCTGGTGCCCCAAGGTATGGTGCAGGGTAGCAGGGTGACTTTCACTTGGCATAGCAATGCGGAGCGGGGGTGGAAATCCCCAAAGCAGGGTGCGGGCAGCAAGGTGGCTTTCACCTGGAAATGCAATGCGAGGCTGAGGTGGAAGTCACCTAAGCGTAAGCCATTGCTAAATGAAAAAAAAATTAGTCCTCTGTATTGCAAAGGTTACCAGGCTAAAGCAAAGTGACAGTCACCTTTGGCGTGAGTCTAAAAAGTTGACTGCCAGGCCGGAACGCATGAGGGCAAGAAAAGTTATAAACATAATAAATCAATACATTTAAATATTCACGCCAAACCCTGATTTTACTTTGTCCATGACGACATGAGTATAAAATTGTTTTACACCCGGATTATCCATAAAATATTTTTTAGAAAAACTTTCATAATGTTTCATGTCTTGAGTATTGACGATTATTACAAAATCATAAGTCCCGGTAACATAATAACATTGCATTACTTCAGCACAGGCAAACATCAATTTTTTATAACTATCAATCACCTCAGAATTGCCAAGGTGCAAGGTCACATCTACTATACAGGTAATACCAAAACCGACAGCAGATGGCGAGATGATGGAGATATCCGCTTCGATACTTTTGTCGTGCCGCAGTCTCTTTAGTCTTCTTTGTACCGCACTGGTGCTTAGATTTATCATACTCCCCAACTCTTCCGCAGTGACTCTATTATTTTGTTGAAGTTGATTCAGAATCCTCTTGTCAAACTCATCTAGTTCGTGCATAATTAACCCATTTTTGAATAAAATCTTAACTTTTTTATGCGTCAATGGCGGTAAATTAATTAAAATAATCAATTTTTTGACCTGAACATTGCATAACCATGTTTGAGCTTAATGCCATAAGAATGAAATCAATGTTAACCATCAGCCTGGTTCTATTTGCTTGTTTCCACACTCAAAAAGCACAAGGCCAAACCAAGACCTCTATTGACACCTTCGTTGAAAGGACAATGAAGGAGGTGGGAATTGTTGGCATGGCAGCAGCAATCATTATAGATAAAAAACTGGTTAAGTCACAAGGATATGGCTATGCAGACAGGGAAAATAAGATCCCCTTCACTGCTTCGACTATAATGAATATAGCATCAATCACCAAGACATTTACCGGCGTTTGTATTATGAAAGCAGTCGAAGATGGAAAAGTGTCACTGGATGAGGACATCAATACCTATTTACCGTTTAAAGTATTTAATCCAAATTTTCCAAATGAAAAAATCACGTTGAGACATTTGGCAACGCATACTTCCGGACTGGCTGACCGTGATCCTTTTTATTCGGATAGTACCTATTTTTATGCAGGAGCAAAGCCTGGTCCTTTAGGTGAATTTCTTGGAAATTATTTTGTACCCGGTGGCCGGCACTATTCCATCGATAACTTTTTAAATTCAAAGCCTGGTTCTTATCGCGAATATTCTAATATTGGAGCCGGTTTGGCAGGTTATATTATTGAGCTGAGAACTGGAAAAAAACTTAATGATTATGGACGACAGCATATTTTCAAACCATTGCAAATGGTAAATTCCGGTTGGGCTTTGGCGGACATTGATACCCTGAAGCATACTAAACTCTACCATAAACAAAAAGACACTATCCATTTAATCCAATGGTATGAAGGGACTACTTATCCGGATGGTGGTGTTCGTACATCGGTAAAAGAATTGTCTGATTTTTTTATTTGTTTAATGAATGACGGACAACTTAACGGAACCCAGCTTCTAAGAAAACAAAGCATACAGGAAATGCTCCGATTTCAATTCAATGCATCTACCAGGCCCTCTAACGTAAATCCGGAACGGTTAAATTCCGGTATTTTTTGGGCAACAAAAATGGGAGCGACCCGGATCGGACATAATGGATCTGATCCGGGGGTAAGGACATTTATGCTTTCTGATTTAACAAAAGAAATTGCGGTGATTCTATTTTTTAACACCACCCTAAGTGAAGAGGAAGAGGATAAATTCTTTGAAATTTACAAGGAATTCTACCAATACGCCAAAGACCTTAAAAAACTACAAACCAAAACGCTGGATTAATTGGCTGCTAACAATGAAAAATTAAACAAATCAATTATTTTCCAAATTTCTCTTCAAATTTCCCAGACTGATCTCCATATCCCCACCCAGCATTTTCTCTATATTCATAAATAACAACATAATATTCATCGGATATTTCATCGCACTGCTCATCCCCCAGGTCACCCGGGTTTGTTGATCCGACACCGATTCAAGGCTAAATGGAGTATGCGCTATAGCTTCAAATGGTTTGATAAATCGGATTTCTACATCCAGTTTTTCATTGGGCACCAAGGCTTTAATCTCCTCCTCCCCTTTGCCTGCTTTTTTATTTCCGTCCCAGGCATAGATAAAACCTACCGTGCCATCAGTACCACTATATTTTTTCTCCATATTGGGATCAGCCATTACCCATTTGTTGTACTGATCCTGATTTTTGAGGTGTTTTATATAATCGAATACCTGAGCCCGGGGTTTATTAATGACTATGTTGCGGCTGAGACTGTATTTTTTAGGAGTAAAAGCAGCAACGATTAATACAAGGGCAACCAACCCAAGGATCACCAATAGGATGTTGAACAAAGTTTGCATAACGCTATTATATTTTAGTGGATTTAAATTCGTAATTGATCATCCATTGTACCCCGAAGCGGTCCCTGCACATCCCGAAATAGGCCCCCCAAAAGGTTTTGTTGAGTGGCATTTCAACCTTACCGCCAGATGAGAGTGCCTCAAAGATCCGGTCTGTTTCCGCTTCACTTTCCGTATGGATACAGATATGATAATTGTTGCCTGCGATAAGGGTATGACCCATGGATTCCAGCATATCCGTGGCCATGATGATATGGCCCTGCCCAACCATCAGCGAGATATGGATAAACTTTTCCTGATCCTCTTTGGACATTTTTTCACCCCCGGGTACATCTTTAAACCGCTGGAAAATGGTGAATTCTCCGCCCAGCACCGACTTATAATAAGTCATGGCCTCTTCGGTATTGCCCATAAAGTGGAGATAGGGAGTAGTATTGATCATAACATCATTTTAGATCGGAAGAACAAAAATATAGCCTAATTCTAAAGTAGTACCGTGTAAATACGACATTCTTTAGCAGGGGTTTGCGACAGGGTATACACTTATATTTGGCGCATGATCCATATATCTATTCTGGCGCTCAAAAACGCGGTGATGTCTACGATCACGGATTCCCGGTATGTATTCCAGATGGTAAATCATTTCCTCCAGTTGGCAGGTCAGGAACCTTTGTTTGAGGTCAAACTGGTTGGCCTTACCCCGGAAGTATTGCTGGATAAAGGATTGTATACCCTTCATCCTGAAATGCAATTGGATCAGGTGACCTATACTGATCTAATACTTATTCCTTCCCTCCTGGGCGATTGTATGACCTCAACCAATGTAAATAAAGATTATATCGGCTGGATTGCACATCAATATAAAAACGGTGCGGTTGTGGCAAGTCTGGGTGTGGGTATCTTCCTGACTGCTTTTTCTGGGATATTAAAGGGCAAAGAATGTACAACTCACTGGTTGTACGCTCATGAATTAAGGAATTTTTATCCCTCTGTCAAAGTGGTGGAACAAAAAATATTCACCGAACAACAAGGTTTGTATTCCAGTGGAGGAGGCATTTCGTATTGGAACTTGTTGCTTTATCTGGTTGAAAAATATGCGGGCCGCAAGATGGCGATTTATACAGCAAAATATTTTGTACTTGACCTGGACCGCCATCACCAGTCTCCTTTTGCGGTTTTTCATGGGATGAAAGATCATGAAGACGAACCCATACTCCAGGCCCAGGAATTTATCGAACAAAATTATACCGACAAATTGCCGGTGGATCAACTGGCCACTCAATCTCATCTGACGCGAAGGACATTTGAAAGACGGTTTAAAAAGGCTACCTATCTCACTGTAGTGGAATATATCCAAAGGGTCAAGATCGAAGCCGCTAAAAAATACCTCGAGATCGGCCGGAAATCGGTAGCTGAGGTCATGGCGGAAATTGGGTATACGGATACCCAGACGTTCAGGACAATATTCAAAAGGATCACAGATATGACCCCGGTAGATTACAGGAATAAATACAATAAAATGAATTAAATAATTAAACGAATGCAACAATGAAGGGAATTTACGAACTGCTATTCCCGGAGAGATGACAAATACCAAACTGTCGACCCTACGGGTCTACCAAACTGTCGACCCTAACGGGTCTACCAAACTGTCGACCCTACGGGTCTACCAAACTGTCGACCCTAACGGGTCTACCAAACTGTCGACCCTACGGGTCTACCAAACTATCGACCCTAACGGGTCTACCAAACTATCGACCCTAACGGGTCTACCAAACTGTCGACCCTACGGGTCTACCAAACTGTCGACCCTGCGGGTCTACCAAACTGTCGACCCTGCGGGTCTACCAAACTGTCGACCCTAACGGGTCTACCAAACTGTCGACCCTAACGGGTCTACCAAACTATCGACCTTACGGGTCTACCAAACTGTCGACCTTACGGGTCTACCAAACTATCGACCCTAACGGGTCTACCAAACTGTCGACCCTAACGGGTCTACCAAACTATCGACCCTAACGGGTCTACCAAACTGTCCGACCCTACGGGTCTACCAAACTATCGACCCTACGGGTCTACCAAACTATCGACCTTACGGGTCTACCAAACTGTCGACCTTACGGGTCTACCAAACTGTCGACCTTACGGGTCTACCAAACTATCGACCCTAACGGGTC